>ERZ772926.541-NODE-541-length-20969-cov-5.735488_pt1 | contig 20969 bp, 19 predicted proteins | sample MGYA00511136_ERZ772926 | MGnify/ENA primary metagenome ERZ772926 (study PRJEB29015, sample SAMEA2737917) | human oral metagenome | biome: human oral; feature: human-associated habitat; material: dental | place: China | collected 2153 ... | reverse complement strand
AGTTGCGGATGATCATGCCGAAGAGGGCGAGGACGCCGAGGTAGGCGACGAAGCCAAGCGCGGAGTCGGTGAGGAGCATCGCGAGCGCGACGCCGATGAGCCCGAGCGGGGCTGTGAGGAGGGTGAGCGCCATCTTGCCCATTGTGCCGACCTGCAGCATGAGGAGGGTCATGATGATAAAGATCATGGCGGGCACGGGCTGCACGAGGTAGCCCATCGCCTCCGCCGAGTCCTCAAGCGCGCCTGCGGGTGTGATGCTCGCACCTGCGGGCAGGGCGGCACGCAGCTCCTCCGTCGCGCGGTAGATGCGCTGCGTCACATCATTGCCCTCGCCGCGCACGACATCGCCCTGCACCATGATGGTGGGCAACAGGTTGCGCCGCTTGATGAGTCCGTCCTCTGCCGCATAGGAGAGGTGTGCGATCTGGGCGAGCGGGACGTAGCCGCCGCTGGTTGCAATCGGCAGCTCGCCGAGCCGCTCGAGATTCGTGCGGTCTTCGTCCGCGAGGCGCAGGACGATGCCGATCGTGCGATCGCCCGTGTAGAATTCCGCAGCCTGTGCGCCCGTCAGCTCGGTGTAGAGCATCTGCTTGACATCGCGCGCGCTGATGCCGTAGAGTTTCAGCTTTGCCTTGTCAAAGTCAATCTCCACCGCCTTGGATTTCTCCGTCCAGTCGAGATGGATGTTCGCGGTGGCGGGATCGTCTGCGGCGATCGCTGCGACCTGCTCTGCGATACGGCGCACCTCGTCCGTTGTGGAGGCAGAGACGCGCAGCATGACGGGGAAGTCGGCGGGCGGCCCTGTCTGGATGTACTGTGTGGCGACGCGCACGCCCGAGAGCTCGTTCAGCTGTGCCTCTGCAATGAGTGCGGCAAGCTCCTCGCGCTCCTCGGTACCGTTCGCCGTTATAACGAATTGGGCACGGTTGTCCGCGTCAGCTTTGACGTTGACGGGGAGGACGAAGCGCGGCGAGGTGCGTCCGACATATGCGGCATAGTTTGCGATCTTGTCGCTGTGGGCGTCGAGGATGTTGGAGAGCACCTTTGCCTCGCGCTCGGTTGCGGCGATGGATGCGCCCTGCGGCAGGGTCAGCTCGACGAGGATTTCGGGGCGCAGTGAGGGCGGGAAGAAGGTCTGCTTGATGTGCGGAAATGCGGCGATGGATGCCGCGAAGAGGAGCACCGTACCGATGAGGACGGCGGCGCGGTGACTGAGAAACAGCGTAAGCACGCGCCGAAAGAGCCGGTAGAACCTGCTCTGGTAGGGATCGTGTGCGGCTTCCGCTCCCTTTTTCGCACGAATCAGGTAGTAGCCAAAGAGCGGCGCGACCATAACGGAGACGATCCAGCTGAGGACGAGCGCGATGCCGATGACAGGGAAGAGACTGCGGCAGAACTCGCTCGCCATGCCCTTTGAGAATGCAACGGGGATGAAGCCCGCGCAGGTGATGAGCGTGCCCGTGAGCATGGGTTTCGCCGTCTGGGTAAAGGCGTAGCACGCAGCGTCAAAACGCGCCATGCCACGCTCGAGCTGGACGCTCATCATCTCGACGGCGATGATGGCATCGTCCACGAGGAGACCGAGCGCGATGATGAGCGCGCCGAGGGAGACCTTGTGCAGGTCGATGCCGAGCATGTACATCGCGACGAATGTGCCCGCGAGGACGAGCGGGATGCAGCCCGCGACAACGAGCCCGGTGCGAAAACCGAGCGAGAGGAAGCTGACGGCGAGCACGATGATGATTGCGAGTGCGAGTGTCTCGACGAAATCATGGATGGAGTGCTGCACGACGGCGGGCTGGTTTGAGACTTCGCTCAGCTCCATGCCAAGCGGGAGATCCTGCCGTATTTCGTCGGTAAGCGCAGCGAGGTTGCTGCCGAGCGCGAGGATGTTGCCGCCGTCCTCCATGGAGACGGCGATGCCGATGGCGGGCGCGCCGTTGTAGAACATCATCGGCTCGGGCGGGGTGGCCGTACGCCGCTCGACGGTGGCAATATCACCGAGGCGGAAGACGTTTCCATTTGCGGCAATCGGAAGCGCGCGGATGTCCTCAAGGCTCTCAAATACGCCTGAGGCGCGCAGCTGCACGGTATCCGTCTCTGTCTCGACCGTACCGCTCGTCGTCATGCTGTCCTGCGTATGGAGCGCGTTCGTGATTGCGGTCGGCGGGATGCCGAGCTGCGCCAGACGCGCGAGGGAGATCTCGACGTAGATGCGCTCGGGCTGCACGCCGAGGAGGATGACCTTCTGCACGCTCGGGACGGTGAGGATGCGGCGGCGTGCCGTCTCGGCCATGGCGCGCAGCTCCTCATAGGAGTAATCCGCGCCCGTGATGGCGTAGATCGAACCGTACACATCGTCGAATCGGTCATTGTAGTAGGGGCCATAGACGCCGTCGGGCAGGTCGCTTTTGATGTCCTCGCCGAAATTCCGCACGTCGCGCCACGTCGGGCGGATGAGGCTGTCGTCGATGTCGGAGCGCAGCTGGATGTAGATGATGGTCTGCCCCGCGCGCGTCTCGCTCTTGATGTCCTTGAGCCCCGGCGTGTCCTGAAAGCGCCGCTCGAGCTTGTCCGTGACCTGCTCCTGCATCTCCTCGGCGGTCGCGCCCGGCCATACGGCGGTGACAACCATCTGCCGTATGGTGAAGGCAGGATCCTCCATGCGGCCAAGCGCGTTGTAGGCGAAGACGCCGCCGATGGTGAAGACGATGATGAAATACCAGACAAGGGCGCGGTGGCGCAGGGAAAGCTCTGTGAGATTCCTCATTTCGTCCGCACCTTCTCTCCGTCGTGGAGTTGGTGAACGCCCGCCGTCACGATGACTGCGCCGCGCGGAAGCCCCGTGACGACGGCGTCACTCGTGTGAAATGCTGTGACTATGACGGGGATGAGGCGGACAGCGCCGTCCTCAACAACGTAGACCCCGGCCATGTCGCTCGTCTGATAGAGCGCGGAGAGGGGGATGACTGCACCTTTTGCCGTGTCCTCGCCGAGGAAGACGCGCGCCGTCATGCCGAGCGGAAGATCGGCGGGCGCATCTGTGAGCGCGATGCGCGCGGCGTAGGTGCGGCTCACGGTGTCGGGCGCGGGGGAGAGCTCGCGGACATAGCCTGTGAGTGCGGCGTGATTTGCCCAGAGCGTGACGGCGGCGGGCATGCCAATGACGATCTCGGAGAGCTGGCTCTCGGGGACGGCAATCTCCACCTCGCGCTCGCCATCCTGCGTAAGCATCATGACGGTCTGCCCCGCCGCAACGATCTGTCCCTCCTCGGCGGTGATGTTCGAGATCACGCCGCCCGCACCCGCAATGAGGTTCGTGTAGCCGAGTGCGTTGCGGCTCGCCGCGTCCTGTGCAACTGCCTGCCGATAGGCTGCCTCGGCGGCGCGCGCATTTGTGCGGTACTGGTCGAGCATCGCCTCTGAGATTGCCTGTGCGGCGTACAGCTCCTCGTAGCGTTTGAGATTTGTCTGTGCGAGCTCCAGCTGTGCGCGCGCGGAGGAGACACCCGCGCCCGTTGCGTTCGCCTGCTGCTGTACATCGCGCGCGTCGATGACCATGAGCACATCTCCCGCGCGGACATGCGCGCCCATATTTACATTGCGCGAGAGAATCTGTCCGCCGACCTGAAAGGCGAGCCGCGTCTCGTAGCGTCCGCGCACTGCGCCCGTGTAGCCCGCCTCTGATCGGGCGACATCGCCCACCGTCATCGTCCGCACGAGAGGCGCGGGCGTCTCTTTTTCCGAAACGCTGCCGCATCCCGCCGCCGTGAGGAGCGCTGCCGCGAGAAGGATCGTGATATAAGTGCGCTGCTGCATGATGATCTCCCTTTCGTTTGCCGTAATTTCCTAAATTTTACCACTGAAAAGGGAGCGTGTCCATAGAGAGGGGATTTGAACACGCGTGCGTTTTATGCTAGAATGAATGGCGATAATGATGAGAAAGGATGTCACGATGGACGAGGAAAAGCGGCGGTATGAGAAGATCCGTGGGGCATATCGCTCTGTGGGGCGGCTTGCGAACCTGTACGACGGGATGATGACGTACTCGACGTGGTCGGGCAAGTTCGTCTCGCGGCTCGTGTGGGGCCTGGACAGAAACGGTGTGAGCCGCTATGTCGGGCTTGCCCTGCGTGCGGCGCACGAGGGGTTCGAGGGAAAACTGCTCGAAGTGCCGGTCGGGACGGGCTGTCTCTCGCTGCCCGTCTATGCGGAGCTGCCGAATGCGGACATCACCTGCCTCGACTACTCGCCCGCGATGCTCGTAGCGGCGCGTGCGCGTGCGGACGCACTCGGCGTGCACAACGTTGCGTTTGTGGAGGGCGATGTCGGACAGCTGACGTTCGAGAATGACTTTTTCGATGCGGCAGTTTCGATCAACGGCTTTCACGCCTTCCCCGATAAGGAGGCGGCGTGGAGTGAGGTGCACCGTGTGCTGCGTCCCGGCGGGCGGCTGACGGGCTCGGTCTTCGTGCTCGGCGGAAATCCGCGTACGGAGTTCGTTGTGCAGCATCTCTATACACGTATGGGCTTCTTTACACCGCCGTACGATACAAAGGAAAGTCTCGAGGCACGTTTGCGCTCGCTCTATCGCGAAGTTTCGGTCGAGTGTGTGGAGTCGCTTGCGTGTTTCTCCTGCATTAAATAGTTTTTGATTTGGTTGGATGAAGGAGGAAAATCCATGAAAATCCGTATGCTTTCCCGTATTCTTGGAACTGCGCTCGTTGCGGGCAGTGTGTTCACCGTATCGCCCGCCGCGTTTGCCGAGGAAGGCGCAGCGGCTCCCGCACAGGCAGAGACGGTGCAGGAGCAGGCACCCTTTGATGTGCATGTGGTGGAGCAGCACATGATGGCGACGATCGCCCGCTTTGAGAGGGAGGACATCACGGCGCTCCAGCTTGAGGCAACACAGGAGCTGCGTCCGCATCTGACGGCGGCGCAGGTCACGGGAGCGAAGGCGGAGTTCGTGCCGAAGTGGGGCGCACGCACGGGCGTCGGCAAGCCGCTCATGACGGCGGGCAAAGAGGGCGGCAAATGGTATGTTGTCTGCGAGATCGCCGTGGGCTATAAGGCGACTGCCGTCATCTACCGCCTCACCTACGATGAGAATATGAAGCTGGCGGGGTTCCTCGTCCGCTGAATGCAGCGCACATAAGCAGAGCTGTAAGAGAAAAAGGAGACTTTAATTATGAAAATGCGTCGTATGTTATGTGTACTTTCAACGGCACTGATGGTGGGCGGCATGACCCTCACCGCGTCGCCTGCAGTGTTCGCTAAGGATGCTCCTGCTGCTGCCGCACAGGAGCAGAAGCCGCCGTTTGATGAGCAGGCGGTGGTCCAGCAGATGCTGACGACGATTTCGCTCTTTGAGAAGGGCGATGCACAGGGACTTCAGGCGGAGGCGACGCAGGAGCTGCGCCCTCACCTGACACAGGAGCAGATCGACGGAGCAAAGGCAGAGATTGCGAAGGTGTGGGGCGCGCGCGTCAGTGCCGGCACGCTCTCTATGACAGCGACGCAGACAGATGGTGCATGGGTCGTCATCTGCGAGCTGCCCGTCGGCTACGAGGGGACGGCTGTGGTCTATCGCATCAGCTACGATGCAAACATGAAACTCGCGGGATTGTTCATTCGCTGATACAAATTTACAATGATTGCCTTATCCATTGATAAAGGGCTCACATGTCAAACAGCATGTGAGCCCCTTGTGTTACTGTGACACCCTCAACCGAACAAACGCAAGAAGCCCCCTTTTCTCTTCCTCCGATGCAAAGATATACAGGGGCAGGATGATTGCCTCTGCTGGTGCAGTGAAGAGATAAATGCCGCTGTCGGAGAGCCTGATGTCTGTAATGCTCCGATAGGCGATTGTGCGCTCTGTATGCTCGCTGCATTCGACGATGTGCACATCGTCGAAGATGACGGTACGGATGCCGAACATACGCGCAGCGTGCATCGTCTCAAGGCGGTGCAGCACGTCTCGTGCGGCAATGCGTTCCGAGAAATGGCTGTAAATGCGGTAGAGCACCCCGCAGAGGACGGTGGTCAAAGCGGTCTGTATGAGCACAGCATCGACTTCCCATGGGGCATCGTCCAGGAGATCTTGGAGAAAAAATAGGATGGGGAGCAGCGGGACCGTCAGCAGGAGAGCGAGCACCGTTCGATTTGCCCACTTGAACGAGAGGGTATTCAGAGTGCGAAAGAGCGCGAAGTGAAGTGCATCCTCCTCTGTGAAATCAAATGTGAATTTGAACAAAGTGTTATCCTCCAACCGCAATAAAAATTCCGCATCTGCCGCGTTTTATAAAGCGTGACAGATGCGGAGCTTTTAGGGAATCGCTGATAAATTCAGCAGAAATGTTATACTTCGTCGTCGTAGACACTCGTGTCGTTGGTTCCGTCATGCGAGGAGGAAGATGCTGCCGTTGACTGGAACGGAGCGGCGCTGTCGTAGGTGGTCTGAACGCCGTAGACGGTGGTATCGCTCTGCGTCTGGATGTAGAGCTCGGTACCGGCGGGGAGATCGACGTTTTTGCCGTGGACGAACGCGCCCGCGACAACGCCGAGAGGCCCGAGGACAGCGATGCCTGCGAGCGAGGCACCCGCAGCCATTGCGAGATGCTGCATCTCCTTCTTCGCCTCTTCGCCGATGAAGGTGGTCACATACGTGCCGTCGAGTGCCTTTGTGTTCTTGAAGTCGATCTCAACGACAGCGTTGCGGCCGAAGTTCTTTGCCTGCTTCACCTTCGTGACCGTGCCCTCGCCGCGCGAGCCCTTTGTAAAGACGAGGACATCGCCGACAAAGACATCATCCGCGACCTGGTACTCGATCGTGTCGCCGACCTTCAGGTTCTTTGCATTGACGGGGGTTATGAGTGCGACTTTGACAAGTGTATTTGCGGGGACGGAGACGGGGGTGACGGGGATCTCCTTCTTGCCGAAGGATGCCATTGAGAGCGCGGAGATGCGCTTCTGGAAGGTTCCCTCAGACGTCTTGCCGAGGAGTGCCGTCTCCATCTCGCTGACGCGTTCCTGTACGGAGCGCAGGCTTGTCTCGTGGTTGATGTTCCACTCGATCGCATTGAGATTCATCAGGACAGACGGTGTGGTGCTGTTTGTATACACCTCGTCATAGATAGCATCGATGCGTGCCATCAGGCTGCCCGTACGGTGCTTGCCGTCATAGTCGCGCTCGAGCTTGTTGATGCGGTCGATGAGTGCGCCCGTCTGCTCCTGTCCGTAGGTGTCCTGCTCGATGAGTGCGAGTTTCGACTGGACGGCGTTGGGCGGCTCTGCGGCGAGTGCCGTGCCAAAGGATGTGAGTGCGAGTACGAAGGTCAGCACAAGTGCACAGATTTTCTGTCGCATGAGTATCCTCCTCTACTTTGTTTGCGGCTGTTTTTCTTTCAGCAGCTCCTCAATAAAGTCTGCGATGTTTCTGAACGGGGAGGACGGCATATACCGCTGCGGTGTGTCCATGCCCTGCGATGTGCGCAGCACTTCCTTCGTATCATAGACCTCGACCTGCGTGGAGATGAACTGATAGGTTCCTGCCTGCGGGTTGAGTCGTGTACGATAAAGATAGCGGCGGTTCTCATCCGCCTTCACAACGGCGATGACAGCGACGCGCTCTGCGTCCGAGACGCGGACGACGCTCGCGGCGTCGACGTAGTAGCCCGTATTATCCTCGGCATCGACGAAGCGCATATCTTCCGCCGCCTCGCATGTGCCCACTCCCACGATCCATAGGGTGACAGCAAGCAGAAGCGCGCTTGCTGTGAAACGCTGCATGTACGGATCGCCTCCTTCCATTGTGAAAATCCTAATGTTAATTATTATAGAGGAAAAATTTTTGTGCGTCAAATTTATCTTGTATGAGACTGCAGGGATGTGACGGGCGCAGGAGCTCTTTTCAGTTGCGAAAATTTCGTTTATGATGTAGTATAAGAACGTCAAACTACTTTATAAAGACTGGAGAACGCGCCGATGACCGAGCTTATGAAAACGCGCATCCTACTGACACTGACTGCCGCCTGTGCCGTATTTCCAAGTGGGGCCGATGCCGCCTTCAACGGAACCTCGGACACCGGCTTTCAGCATTTGGACTTCATCGAGAACGAGCGGCGGGAGGAGCGTGAGAACCGTCTCACGGACGAGCAGAAGAAGCTGCTCGCGGATGTGGAGGAGATGGGGCGGCATCTGCGCCATCCCGTGACGGCAGGAGCGCCGTCTCCGGTCGCATTCGAGGGCGACGACCTCACCTATGATGAGCGTACGGGTGAGTTCACGGCAAAGGGGCATGTGGACATCATGCAGCTCGAAGCACGACGTTTTCAGGGGGACTACGTGGAGGGGAACACCATCACGGGTGCGGTCTCCGTCCCCGACCGCGCGCACCTGCTCCAACTGACGAAGGGCGAAGCGCGTGTGACGCTCGACGGCTACCGCATCAACTACAACTACAAGACGCGTGAGGGTACGATGGCGGAGGCTGCGGGTAAGGTCGGCGGCTACTATATGACGGGCAAGCGCTTCGAGTTCTATCCGGACAGGATCGTGGTCTACGACGGCACGCAGACGCGGTGCCCCGCCGAAAAGCCGGACTACCATATGAGCGCGGATGTTGCGGAACTTTACCCCGGTGACCGCATGGTGCTGACGAATGTGAAGTTCTGGATCAAGAACAAGGTGATATTCACGAGGAAGCGCTACGAGGTGGACTTGGCACATCCTATGCAACGGAACTTTCCGACGATGGGATATGACAGCGACGACGGACTCTGGCTGGAGCAGACGTACGAGTATGATCTCGCGCCGCATGTGACAGCGAGTGCGAATCTCTACGTGACGACGAACAAGGGCTGGCGCAGCCACTACGACCTCGGCTGGAACAATGCCGGAGCGAGCGCTGTCCTGACCTACGGTCTCTTTGAGGACGGTGACGACGGCTCGATAAAGAAGCAGCCGTCGCTCATCCTCGGTTACGGGCACCGCCTCGGCAGGACACCGATCTCCTACAACCTTTACTCCGAGTACGGGCGCTGGTATTCGGACGGGATTCACAGCAACCATTGGAAATACGGCATCTCCGTCGTACATGATACGATTCACTTTCATAACTATCGGCTCGATCTCGCGGCAGGCTACTCCGTCACGCGCGAGAGTTATGATGGCTCGCGCGTACAGGGATTCAACGCGAGTGCCTATCTCACGAAGCCCTTCAGCGAGCGTTTTGCAGCGTATATCGGCGCGCTTTATTCGAAGAGCACGAAGGAGAACGCACTCTTTGACTTCGATCAGGAGGACTACTCGAAGGTTCTGCAGGCGGGGCTGAGCTATCGGCTGAATGAGCGCAACCGCATCGCGGTGGGGATGAAGTACGCCGTCGATCCCGAGCGGTGGACGGATGTGGACTACTACTGGTTCCACGATCTGCACTGTTCGCAGATCATCCTGCGGTACCGCTCGAAGCAGGATTCGTGGAAGGTCAAATGGGAGTTCACCCCATGGTAAATGCACTTGAACAGATGGCGGATGTCCCCGTCCTTATCATCGGGGACATGGTGGCGGATGTCTACCTCGACGGTGCAATTGCGCGCATCTCGCGTGAGGCCCCCGTGCTCGTCTTGGAGCAGCGAGAGGAGCGCGTGGTTGCGGGCGGTGCGGCAAATGTCGCGAACAACGCCGCGACGCTCGGCGCTGCAGCATATGCGGTGGGGGTCTGCGGTACGGAGCGCAGCGGGGATGCCCTTCTCGCCGTGCTTGGCGAAAACGGCGTGCATACGGAGTTTATCCGCGCGGAAGCGCATCCGACGATCACGAAGACGCGGATCATCGCAGGCGGGCGCGCAACGGTCAGCCAGCAGATCGTACGCGTGGATCGCGAGTGGCACGCGCCGTTTGACGCAGAGACGGAGGAGGCGCTGCTTGCGCGCATCCGTACCCTGCTCCCACAGGTGCGCGGCGTCGTGCTCTCGGACTACGGCTCTGGGACAGTGACCGCGCGCGTACGCCGGCTCGTCATCGAGGAGGCACGCAAGTTGGGCATTCCGAGCATCGTGGATTCGCGCTATGACATCCTCTCCTACGCAGGCATCGGCTATGTCAAGCAGAATGATGCGGAGCTTGCGGCAGCACTCGGGCGCACGCTGCGCTCCGAGGAGGACATTCACGCGGCGGGGCGGGAACTCCGCGAGCGGCTCAGCGCCGACGGCGTACTCATTACGCGCGGGGATAAGGGGATGACTCTCTTCCTTGCCGACGGCTCAGCGACGAATATTCCCGTCAGCGATCACAGCGAGATCTTTGATGTGTCCGGAGCAGGCGATACCTGCGTTGCCGTAGTGATCCTCGCGCTGGCGGCGGGCATCGACCCACGGACGGCAGCGCGCCTCAGCAACATTGCGTCCGGTATTGCTGTGCGCAAGCGCGGGACGGCGACGGTCGCTGCCGAGGAACTGCGCGCCGCCGTGAGCGCAGCAGAGGGAGGCATGTGTGTATGCTGATTCCAAACGAACGGATTGAGGCCTTTGCCGCTGTCCTGCGCGCGGCGGGGCAGCGCGTCGTCTTTACGAATGGCTGCTTTGATATCCTCCATGCGGGGCATGTGCGCTATCTCACGGCGGCGCGGGGGCTCGGGGACTATCTGATCCTCGGCCTCAACAGCGATGCCTCTGTACGGCGGCTGAAGGGCGCGGGGCGCCCCGTGAACAGCGAAGCGGATCGTGCCGAGGTTGTCGGCGCGCTGCAGTCGGTGGATGCAGTCGTCATCTTTGACGAGGACACGGCGGAAACCCTGATTGCGAAGGTGCGCCCCGCTGTCTACGTAAAGGGCGGGGACTACACGCGTGAGACGCTGCCCGAGGCGCGCATTGTCGAGAGCCACGGCGGCGAGGTGGCGTTTATTCCTCTTGTCGAGGGAAAGTCAACGACGAACATCATCGCGCGGGCTGCGCAGAAGTAGTGTCTGCCGCGTATTCTGCGCAAACGCCTTGCTGCACAAGCGTTCACGTGGGGCAAGAGCCAAAACAAACAGTGCAATAACGAAAGGAGGGCAGGGCATGAAGAACATTCTGGTCGTGAAACTGAGCGCGATCGGCGACGTGATTCATGCTCTGCCCGTTTCGTATGCCATCAAGGAGCAGTTCCCCGCAGCGCATCTGACGTGGGTGGTGGAGCCGGCGGCATACGCGATCCTTGAGGATAATCCGTACATTGACGAACTCATCCTGTTCGAGAAGGCAAAGTTCCGCAGTCTTGGCGGCTTTTTGCGTGAGATTCGCCCGTTCCGCCGGCGGCTGCGCGCGCGTTCCTACGATGCCTCGCTTGATCTGCAGGGGCTTTTCAAGTCGGCGGCAATCGTCTTTAATGCCGGTGCGAAACTGCGCATCGGCACGGCGAATATGCGTGAGGGGGCGCATCTTGTGAGCCGCCCTGTGCGCGGCGCACACGCGGAGGGGCACATTGTCGAGCGCTGCCTCGATGTCGCACGTGCGCTTGGCTGTGCAGTGCGCGAGGTACGCTTTCCCGTCGTGATTTCTGAACGGGACAGGGCGGCGGCAGACACGCTCCTTGCGCGTGAGGGCGTGCGGGAGGGGCGGCCGTTCGTTGCCTTTGCCATCGGAGCGAACTGGCCGAACAAGCGTTGGCCGGCGGAGCACTTTGCCGAACTCTGTGACCGTCTCTACCATGCACATTATGTCCCCGTCCTCGTCGGCGGCGGGCGCCTGGATGAAAGCATAGCGCAGGATATTATGGCAGCGAGCGGGATTCCGCCTGTGAATCTTGTCGGACGGACGAATCTGAAGCAGCTCGCACACGTCTTCACGCGTGCGGCGCTTGTCCTCGGCGGTGACACCGGACCGGTACACCTCGCGGCAGGGCTTCGTACACCGACGGTCATGCTCATGGGGCCGACCGATGCGAACCGCAACGGACCCTACGGTCAGCTCGAAAATGCGATCGAGGCCGACCATCCCTGCCGCGGATGTTGGAAGCGTGCCTGCCCGAAGGGGCTCGACTGTCTCGCGGCGATTAGCGTGGAGGAGGCCGCGGCAAAGATGCGCCCCCTTCTTCGGCACTGAGACGGGACCGCAGGATTTTACGGAATAAAAAGAAAGGAGCGGAGCGAAGAATGCGCATTGAACGATACAGGACGCGGCAATATGGACGATTGGCGGCGTTCTATGATGCTGCACAGCGTGACTTGAAGCTATTTGCCTTCCTGTTGCTGACGCTTTGCATCTATCGTGCGTATTTCATGCTCTACATGGCGGGCTATATGTCCCCAGCCGCAGGGGCGGCAGACGTAGGGCTTGCCCTCATGGCGGGGCTGCGGCTCTCGCTCAAGACGGCGGGCGCACTTGCCTTGCCCGCGTTTGTCTTCTGTACGCTGCCGCTCCTCATCACACCGCGCCTGTCCCATGCACTGCAGCATCTGCGCCTCGCGTGGGGGACACTTGCGGCATTTGCCTTTGCCGTGCTCTTTCAGGCGCGGTTTCCGTTCTACCGACAGTATCAGACGGGCTTTCACCTGCAGGTAACGGCAGGGTTGAATGACGATATCCCCACGATTTTTCTGATGCTCGTGCAGGAGTACGGCTTTGTCTGGCGATTTGCAGTCGCACTCCTGCTGTCAGCGCTGTCCTTCTGTCTTCTGCGTCAGCTTCTCATTGTGCGCGGGACATATGCGCTCCCCATGCTCCGTTCGGGTGCAAGGCGCGCATTCTTTTCGCTCGGTATGCTGCTGGCCTTTGCGGCGCTGTTTGTCTTTGTGCGCTTCGGCGGGAGCTTTACCTATGCACGCGGCATCAACTGGGAGAATGCGGGCGTGACGAGCGATGCCTTCCTCAACGAGTGTATTCTGGACGACGGACAGGCGCTCTACCGCGTGTACTCAATGCAGAAGCGGCTCAACAGCGGGGAGATCGCAGGTGTCGAAAAGGCGTGCGTACGCGAACTCGCGCGTGCGGCGGCGGGGCATGAGGATCTCGCAGCAGACACACTCACGCCCTATCTGACGCGTACGGCAGCGGGCGCACGTATTCCGCAGCCGCGTCACATCTTTATCGTTCTCGGCGAGACGTATGCACAGTGGCCGATGCTCGCGCCATACGCGGCACTGCACGCCGCCGACGGGATCAAGGGACTGATCGCAGAGCCGAATGCCTACTATTCGCGCCGTTTCATGCCGAACGGAGACTTTACGTCCGTTGCAATTACGGGGCTTGTGACGGGGCTGTCCGAGGTCAATCAGCACGTCAACTATGTGCCGCGCAGTCTGAAAGAGGTCTATCCGACCGCGATGGCACCGCAGTTCAAACGGCTCGGATATGCCGTTGATTTCTGGTACGGCGGCGTGCCTTCGTGGGAGGGAATGGATCGCTTTTCCCGAGCGCAGGGCTTTGACCACTTCTACGGTTATCCCGATTTTCATGCGGAAAAGGTGAATACGTGGGGCACATCGGATGCACAGCTCTTTGCGGCACTCGGGCAGCATCTTGCGGATGAGCCGCCGACGGTGCACCTTATCATGACGGTGTCAAACCATCCGCCCTACGATATCGACGTCGCGGCGGAGGGGTTCGACCTCGAAAATGCGCGCACGGAGGCGGCAGAGATTCCGAATGTGGACGATCCGAACCAACTTGCGCTCGAGCTCGGGCACTACTGGTATATGGACAAGATTGTCACGAATTTCGTGCATGAGACGATGGCGAAGTATCCGGACAGCCTCTTTGTCATCACGGGTGACCATGCTGTGCGCATGAATCCGTCGCGCACGCCGACCATGTATGAGTACCAGTCTGTTCCCTTTGTCCTGTATGGGCAGGGCGTTGCGCCGGACATCCTGCCGCCCGATGTGGTGGGCGGTCATACGAACATCGTTCCGACGCTGCTCGAACTGATCGCACCTGCAGGATTTTCTTACGTCTCGATTGCGCCGCCGCTGACGGAGGGAAGTATGGGGGCGGCGTTCAACCGCGACTACTTCCTGACTGCAAATCTCATGGGAACGGTTGACGGGACACGGACGGAGCAGCTGCCGGGCGGAACTGCGGGCGATGCCTCTGCCGCCCATGAGCTTCTGCATGCACGGATGTCCATTCTGCGGACGCTCTCATGGCAGCTGATCGAACATGGCGATTCGTTGGAGGGACAATGAGCGAATATCGGAATATTCTCGTTATCAACCTCATGCATCTCGGCGATCTCATGCTTGTGACGCCCGTCCTGCGCACGCTGCGGCACAATTATCCCGCCGCACGCATTACACTCCTTGCGGATCGGATTCTCGCGGACATCGTGCAGGAAAATGCACACATCGATGAATGTCTGCTGATCGACAAGAAGGGCCGCGACCGGAGCTTCCTCGGCATCATGCGCTTTGCGCGCCGCCTGCGGGAAAGGAAATACGATCTCGTCGTCAACCTGCACCGCAACGAGCGCTCCTCCGCGCTCGCGGCACTCAGCGGGGGAAAACGCATTGTGGGCTATACAAAGCCCGGCTTCTCCCTCCTGTTCGATCACGTCAGCCCCGATCAGCACATGGTGATGCACGAGGTGCACTCACACTACGCGGCACTGCGTGCGGCGGGCATCATCGGGGAGATCGATGATGCGGGGCTCGAGATGTGGCTGCCGCCCGCTGCCGAGGCGGAGGCGGCGCGGCTCTGGGCAACGCATTTTGCGCCGGAGGACAAGGTGATTGCGCTCAACATCGGCGCGAGCTGGCGGACGAAGCGTTGGGAGGACGGCTATTTCGCGCAGGTTGCGGATACGTACCTCGCGCGCGGCTACCATCTCGCAGTCATGGGCGGGCCGACGGATGTGGAGATGGTCGCAGCGTGCCGCGCACAGATGCGGGAGAAGGATCATCCGCATCTGCACATCTTCACGGGGCAGGTCAGTCTTGGTGTGCTCGCAGGACTTCTCCGCCGCTGCATCCTCTTCATCACAACGGACTCGGGGCCGATGCACGTCGGCGTTGCGATGAACGTGCCCGTTCTCTGTATGTTCGGCGCATCGCCGATTCCGGGCTTCTACCCCTACGACGAGAAGAGCATTTCCGTCCGCGCGCCCGTTCCGTGCCATCCCTGCCGCCTGCACGAATGTCCGCTTGCGGAGGCAGAGTATATGAAGTGCATGAAGCAGATGCCGCCCACGCTGATTTTGAAATATGCGGATCAGATGCTCGCGGAGAACGGGGAGCGTCCCGCATGCGAACTCGTGCGTCCGACGGATTTTGAGACGCGTGTGGCGGAGCAGGCGAACGGCTCATTTGCCCTTGCACCGAGGGGGGCGGCGGGACGTGTTGTCCGTCCCGTTTTGCCCGCAGGGCTCAAAGCACATGGATTTGACTGATATCTTTTGATGGTTTCCATAACAGATAGGAGCGTTCTCATGGATATGGCAAAGATCCGCGCAACGGTCGCGGAGAAGAGTGGGCGCAGCAACATCCTCGTCGTCGGCGATGTCATGCTTGACAAATACTATTCGGGTGAGGTCACGCGCATCTCGCCCGAGGCACCCGTGCCGATTACGCACGTAACGGGCACGCGCGAGACTCTCGGCGGCGCGGCAAACGTTGCGCACAACCTCGCGCTTCTCGGGACGAATGTCAGCATTGCGGGCTATGTCGGCGACGACGCACACTGCAAAAGTCTCCTCGAGAAATTTGCTGCACGCGGCATCGATTACGCGGGGCTTGTCCGTACGGAGCGTCCGACCACGACGAAGATCCGCATCATCGGCGGGCATCAGCAGATGCTGCGCCTCGACTTTGAGGATGCGAGCCCGATCGACGGCGACTACGCTGAGCAGTATCTTGCCTACATTGACCAGAAGCTGAACGAGAGCATGGACTGCGTGATCATCTCGGACTACGGCAAGGGCGCATGCACGGAGTTTGCGTGCCAGCACATCATCCGCGCGGCGCACGACCACGGCGTGCCCGTCATCGTCGACCCGAAGGGGGCACAGTGGCTGAAGTACAAGGATGTCGACTACATCACGCCGAACATCAAGGAAATCAACGAGATCATGCTCGAACCGATTGCGAACAACGATTTCGAGGTCGAAAAGGCGGCGCGCTACGCCATGCGCAAGTTCAGCCTGCGCAACGTCGTTCTCACACGCTCCTCGAAGGGGCTTTCGCTGGTCCACGGCGAGGAGGTTGTCCATATCCCGACGAAGGCGCAGGAGGTCTTTGATGTCTCCGGTGCGGGCGATACGGTGATCGCCGTGTTCGGGCTCGCGCTCGCGGGCGGGCTGAAGCCGGCAGATGGCGCCTATCTCGCAAACCTCGCGGCGAGTGTTGTCGTTTCGAAACTCGGTACCTATGCGGTCAATCGGGAAGAGCTTCTTCAGGTACTTGAGCATCAGGAAGGGGTAAATGGATGATTATTGTCACCGGCGGTGCCGGCTTTATCGGCAGCAATCTCGTTCACGCACTGAATGCGCGCGGGCACAGGGACATCCTCATCGTCGATGATCTTGGGGATGGAAAGAACTACAAGAATCTGCGCGGTCTGCACTTCATCGACTATCAGCAGAAGGACGACTTCCTCCACCTCATCGAGGAAGGGGATTTTGACGGCACGGACATCGATGCGATCTTTCATGAGGGCGCGTGCTCGGACACAATGGAGTATGATGTCAACTACATGATGAAGGAGAACTACTCCTATTCCAAGGCACTCCTGCACTTTGCGATGGGTGCACGCATCCCGTTCTTCTATGCCTCCTCCGCCTCGACCTATGGCGGCGGCAAAAACGGCTTCACCGAGGGCGGGAAATGTGAGGATGCACTTAATCCGTATGCGTTCTCGAAGCTCGCGTTCGACCGCTACGTGCGGCAGGTGATCCCAGAGGCACGCAGCCCTATTGTCGGACTGAGGTACTTCAATGTCTACGGTCCGCAGGAGCACCACAAGGGCAAGATGGCGTCGATCTTCTACCAGCTCTACCATCAGATCATGGAGACGGGTGAGGCGCGCCTCTTTCGTGGGACGGACGGGCTTGCGGACGGCGAGCAGCGCCGTGATTTCGTCTATGTCGGCGACGTGGTGCGTGTGAATCTGCACTTTTTCGAAAACGGCGGCGAGAGCGGTGTCTACAACTGCGGCACGGGGGCTGCGCACAGCTACAACGAGGCAGCACGCGCTGTCATTGCCGCGCTCGGCAAGGGGCGAATTGTCTACCGCGACTTCCCCGAGGTGCTGCGCGGCAAGTACCAGAACTACACACAGGCAGATACGACGGCACTCCTCGCTGCGGGCTACGACGGCGGCTTCACCCCGATGGAGGAGGCGGTCAAGAAGTACTGCGACTTCCTGAATGCGGGCGGATATTTCTCCTATGCAGAATAAGGCGGTCTTCTTCGACCGCGACGGCACGCTGAACGTGGATGTGCACTATCTCCACGATCCTGCGGATTTCGTCTGGATCGAGGGGGCGATGGATGCCATCCGCTGGGCCAATGTGCATGACTATCTCGTCGTCGTCGTCACGAATCAGAGCGGCATCGCACGCGGCTACTATGACGAGGCTGCCGTGCACCGCCTGCACGACTGGATGAATGTACAGCTTGCTGCGTACGGCGCACACATTGACGCATTCTACTACTGTCCCCATCATGCGGAGGGGAGCGTGCCCGCTTACCGAACGGTGTGTGACTGCCGCAAGCCCGCACCCGGAATGATCCTCAGGGCGATCGCAGAGCACAATATCGACCCCGCCGCCTCCGTCCTCTTCGGTGACGCGGCGAGCGATGTCGCCGCTGCCGAGGCTGCGGGTGTGCGGGGGGTGTGCTATACAGGCGGGAGTTTGTGTGCCTGTGTACAGACTGCATTGGAGCATCGGTGATTTTCCATCTGCCGATCATGGAAAAGAGAGGCGATAGTATGACCAGCAATCTCTCTGTGCTGATTCTGGCGAAAAACGAAGAAAAGAATATTGAGGAGTGCATCCGCAGCGTATCCTTTGCGCGGGAGGTTGTTGTCATTGACGATCACAGCACGGACCGCACAGCCGAACTCGCACAAGGCATGGGGGCGCGTGTCGTTGCGCATGCCATGAACGGCGACTGGGGGGCGCAGCAGACGTTTGCCGTAACGCAGGCATCGTGTGACTGGATTTATTTCCTGGATGCAGACGAGCGTGTAACGGCGGGGCTTGCAAAGCGCATCGCGGAGATTGTCGCCGCCGATGACCGTCGCTGTGCCTATGCGAACGCGCGTCTGAGCTATCTGTGGGAGCAGCCGATTCGGCACGGAGGCTGGTTCCCGGACTATGTCGTGCGGCTTCTGCCGCGCGAGGGGACGACCGTGGAGGGGCTCGTACACCCGAAGATCTGCCATCCCTATCGGGAGATCAAGCTGCCGCACAAATACTGCCTGATTCACTACACATATCGGGATTGGGAGCACTATTTCAACAAGATGAATGTCTACAGTACACTTGCCGCGCAGAAACTCCACGATGCGGGGAAAACAGCATATTTTATCAACATCCTGCTGCACCCCCTGTGGGCTTGGTTTCGCATGTATATCCTGCGCGGCGGCTTTATGGATGGACGCATCGGCTTTGTGCTCGCCGCGTTTCATTTCTTTTACACCATGTCGAAATATACGAAGTTCTACTATCTCGGGAAAAGCAATCGGCATACGGGGGCGCTTTCATGATTGCAGAAATCAGCGATGTGGCACGTCGGGCGTATCGGCTTCGGAACATCAGAGAGGGGCGGCGTGCACTGATCTTCAGCGTGCGGGCAGTTCTGTATTGGAAGATGCTGCGGGAACTTTGGAGATTCTTTCAGGAAACAGAGCAGCGCAGAGCACTCTACGCGCGCAATCCCTACCCCTTGGAGCAGGCGACGCGCGCCTTTTTTTATGCGGGCTCGACGGTGCGCACGCGCATTGACCTCATTCGGGCGCATTATGCCTATCTCGAGCAGAAGATGAAGCCCGCGGATTTTGTGCGCCTGAGCTATGATACGGCACACGAGATCTGGCGCGCGTCCGAAACGGATATGCGGTGGAATGCCTATCTGAAATTCGAGCAGGGACAGCGCAAGGAGGGGCTTCTCTCCGTCATGATGGATGTGGACGGTACGCATCTCTATCAGATCGTCTTCTGGATCGCGCAGCAGGATGGTCAGCCGACGCTTGTGATCGGCGCGATGCAGGGGCCGAATACGGAGGACGCGCAGGCGTTCGTCCGCGAGATGACGAAGCGTGCCCACCGTTTCCGCACGAAGAATCTTATCCTCTATATGGTGCAGGCGGTTGCGCGCGCACTTGGCGTGCAGCGTCTCTGCGCCGTATCGAATGCGGGCTACTACGCGAACAATCACATCCGCCGCGACCGCAAGCTCAAGACGGACTTCGGCGCGTTCTGGGAAGAGGCGGGCGGCTGGCAGACGGAGGATGAGAGGTTCTACGAGCTGCCGTTGATCCTGCCGCGCAAGACGATGGAGGAGGTGCCGACGCGCAAGCGCGCGGTCTATCGGCGGCGGTTTGCGTTCCTCGATGCGGTGGATGCGGAGATTGCCGCGCGTGTGGGGGAGGTTCTGCGATCGTGAGGGAGTATCATAACATTCTCGTTTACGCGATGGTGAACCTCGGTGATGTCATCCTCTTGACAAGCGCGATCGCTCTGCTCAAAAAGATCTATCCGAACGCGCGCATTACGATGCTGTCGCGCCCCATTGTGCGCGAGGTGATCGAGCACAACCCTGTGATTGACGATGTGATCCTCTTTGACTACAAGGCAAAGCAGAACGCTGCCGGCCGGATGTGGGCGATGGTGCAGGAACTGCGTGCCCGAAAATTTGATCTTGCGATATCGTTCGACCGCAAACTTCGCACTGCACTCCTCTGCTGGCTCGCGGGGATTCCCGTACGCGTCGGTCCATCGCGTGTCCTGGACGCGCGGCCGAGCCGCGTGACGTGGCTCTATACGAATACCGTCCCGATCACGTATAATCTCGACGAAACTCTGCAGGCCGAGACGTATCAGGAGATCATCCGCAGCTTTACGGGCAGGGAGGGGCACGAGCGTCCGATTCTGCCGTCTCCGACCGAGCAGCAGAGGGAAAAGGCAGCGGAACTTCTCTCGTCTGCTGCGGGGAAACGAAGGATTGGACTCTGCGTCAAGGGCACATTCGGTCTGAAGACGTGGCCGAAGGAGTATTTCGTGGAGGTCGTCCGCGCGCTCCACGCGCGCTATGACGCGGCGTTCTACGTGACGGGCGCACCGGGTGACCATGCCTACGCCGAGGAAGTGATTCAGGCGATCGGACTTCCTGTTGAAAACCTCTGCGGGAAGACGAATCTCATGGAACTCACGGCGCTCTATGCACAGCTTGACCTGCTCGTCAGCGTGGATACGGGCGGTGCTCATATTGCGGCAGTGACGGGCGTTCCACTCGTGGTCATGTTCGGCTGCACCTCGCCGCGCCGCTGGCATCCAATCAGCGAGCATGCCGCGGTATTTTCCTCGCATGAGCCGTGCTGCCCGTGCAGCTATGGGGAGACGGACTGCCCAAGCTATCCGCAGCCCGACTGCCTCTACCATGTGAAGCCCGACACGATTATTGCGGCGTGCACCGCATATTTGGATGAGACATAAGGGGATATTCTGCAAAAAACCGCAGTGAGAGCTTCTCACTGCGGTTTTCATATGGATATGTGTCTGCTATTCTGTGTCAGCGTTCGTCGGCTGCTGGATATGCTCCACATTCATTCCCGGTGTGATGCCGCGCGTGTAGCGGCGTTCCATGCGATCGTGGACATGGGCATACTTCGCAGTGACCTTCGGGCTGCGCTGGCGCAGGGTCTCCTGCACGACGCGCAGATCCTTCGTCTCCTGATAGAGGTTTGTGCCGCAGCTGTGGCGGAAGAGATGGCACGCGTAGCCGGGCTGTTTCAGCCCCGCATCCGTCAGTGCCTTGTTGATGACGTAGCGGA
>ERZ772926.540-NODE-540-length-21017-cov-4.166492_pt1 | contig 21017 bp, 19 predicted proteins | sample MGYA00511136_ERZ772926 | MGnify/ENA primary metagenome ERZ772926 (study PRJEB29015, sample SAMEA2737917) | human oral metagenome | biome: human oral; feature: human-associated habitat; material: dental | place: China | collected 2153 ... | reverse complement strand
CACCAGAAGAAATCGTGGCGCTATATCAATGTCGCGAAGTTATGGAAGGTTTGGGTGCTTGCTTGCTATGAGATAATCCACAATGTCACGTACCAAATCCATGTAGAGTTCTCTACAACGCTCCTTACCAGCTTCCTTTGCATACTGCTGAATAGCCCATATACACCAGAGTGGGACATCAGGCTTATCCATCTCATAGATTTTCACTGTGAGCGGTTTGCCTTCCATAAACTCACGTAGACCCTTCTCTGCAGTCTTCATCACAAGTTCAAAGTAGTCTTGTTCTTCGATGCTCAAAGTCAGTCCTGGTAAAGCAATAAACTGATCACGAGCACGACACTTAAACCATGGATAGCCTGCAAGGATATAACGTTCATCGTTCTTCGTACGATTATGGAACTGATGAGCAGCATTGACAAGACAATGGAAGAAGTTATCACGTGGACTACGTGATTCTACTTCCTTTTCAAACAATTTCTTCAATGATGATGTATGACATTCTGTAGTTGATGCAGCAAAGACAATACTTTCACCCTTACTGATATTCATCTCAAAGTAACCAGGCACATAAAGGTCTTCGTTAGAAGCATAACCACGCTCCTGCTCCTTTGGATATTCCAATCCACGATACCAATAAGGTTCAAAGTGGAACTCGTTTTTCTTTGAGAACTGCATGTAAAGCGATGGATAACCTGCATACATACAAGTACTGATTCCATTGTCTACAACCTCATACGAGCGATCAGCAGCACCATTCTCGTGTGTGAATTGACGAACACTACGGAATGCCAAGAACGGACGGAACTGTAAAGTTGTCTTTGAATGTGCCTCCAATAAGGTATAGCGAATTAATATACGGTCCTCATAGTGCTGGAAGACAACCTCTTTCTTTAACAGGACACCACCTACTCGATAAAGCGTTGTAGGTACTGTATCACAGTCAAACTCACGAATATACTTATGTCCTTGTGGACTAAAGTTGTTGCCCTGATACTTATGCAAACCCAAATTGAATGATGCACCATGCTGAATGACGGTAGGGTCAAGCGAACTCAGCAGAACATGATTTTCATCGTCCAGTTCGGGAACTGGCACAACAAGTAATCCATGATACTTACGTGTGTTGCAATCAACAACCGTCGAACAAGAATAGGCACCAGAGCGATTGGTTCTCAACAACTCTTTGGGAAGCGAATCTTGAAGATTGGTCATCAGAGCTTTTTCAAATTTTAAGTAGCTCATGTCTTTTAAGGTTTATTGTTTGGTTTTTATTTATCCTTTGGTAGAAGTCTTTACAGACTTTGCCGTTCGGCTCTTCAAAGATACAAATATTTTTCATAATGGCATCATAAAGTAAGATAATATTTTCAATTATTAGTGTACAATAAAACATTCCTCTACAAGTCTCCCATTCTCATCTTCGAAATATTCAGTTTTCTTGTGTTTGCAGTTATAATACTTAATAGAATGAGAAGAGTAATATAGCTCTTATTACAAATTTACTTTTAATTTAATTTGCTGTCATTTTAACATTCTCATAGAACTAACTGTAAACTAATTTGTTAGCATCTTATACAAGATGACAGAAGTGACAGCAAATTTGATTTTTCTTTCAACGGGCTTATCAGTACTTGAACATATTTAAACCCAAATCAATCATTCGACTACAATGTTTCAGAATTTCTTGTTTTTGTGTTGTTTCCTAACCAAGAAAGTCCTATTTTTTTAGAGTAAAATATAACATTTTTCGTAACAACAATCTGCGCTTATCCAAACAATAGATTGCAGAATATTTAGCATACAAGACCATACGTACTAAGCACCAACACCATGTGTGCGAAGCCTCCGCACATATTGTGCGGGGCAATAAAACGTTAGCAAAAAAGGTAAGAAGAGAGTACTACTATCTCTATAATAAGAGAGAGAATGCCACTAAAACCTACGTACACGAAAACACATTGCTGAGCACTCATAACCAGCGTTCAACATTTCTATAAGTTGTTTAGAGAAAATCTATAACTATTTAATAGCAAAAGGTTAATCTGGAATAAGGAAGTTTATAACTTCTTTCTCAACACCAATCGTAAACATACCAACAGGAGTACCATTCAGGAGTCTACCATCAACACTGACTGGTGTGTGCTCAGCTATTTGTCCACTCAACTCCTGCGTTCTATATGGCATCACATTACGATGATTCAATATCTTATCTCGCAACAAGAGATACATTCCTTCCATTGCTTGCCACAGTTTTGGCTGAGAAACGATGGAAACATCAAGCAGACCATTATAAGGTACAGCATTCGGGGTCTGCCCATAACCCTGGGCATTACCAATACAAACAGTCATCAGACGCTGTTTTATAATATCTGCATTGATTTTCAGCGACATGAAATAATCCATACGCTGGAACATTAGTAGGAAGCAAGAGAGGATGAAGGAGATTGTGCGGGATATAAAAAGGTGGCGCAAACGGCGACGAAGACTCATGATATTTGCCACCATACCAATGTTTACACAGTTAAGGAAATATCGACGGCAACGCTCATTCTTCTTATTCTCGTAGCGAATACAGCCAACATCTACTCGTCTTACACGCTTCTGTTTGAGCCAAACAATCGTCTGTTCTAAGTGTGACTCATCGAAACCCCAGAAGTGTGCAAAGTCATTTAACACGCCATTCGGGATAACACCCAACGTAATACGCTCACGCTCTTCTGGTTCTAAGAGCATCAGATAATTAACTGCATCATTTAACGCAGAGTCACCGCCATAGATAATAATCGTTTTATAACCATTACTAATCAGCATTCGCACGAGTCTGTCCACACTACGTGGTTTCTCGCTCTGCACCATATCATATTGTATATTGTGTGCTTGCAAACAGCGTTCGGTTTGCTCCCAACGCTTTACAGGATTAGCAAACAATCCTCCCTTTGGACAATAAATGATGCCCCATCTTCCTTCCTCTACCATAAGCTCAATATTTCTTCAATTTTATCCTCCATCTTTTGTGCAGCATTTACCCAATAAATCGTAAAACCACGACGTTCCATACCACGGAACCACGTCATCTGCCGCTTAGCAAACTGATGAATGGCGATTTCTAACTGTCGAAACATCTCATTGTAAGACAGCTTTCCTATGAGATACTCTGTCACAAACTTATATTCCAAACCATAATAGATAAGGTCTTCCGCAGGTATTCCCTGCTTCAATAGTCCAGCTATCTCGTCAACCATTCCCTCCTCCAGACGTGCTTTCAGACGATTAGTTATCTTCTTTCTTCTCGCCTCACGATCTATGTCTACACCTATTATTAAAGAGTCAATCGGTGGACATTGCCGTTCTTCCGTCGGCTTTGTGAGGTTATAAGTTTCTATTTCTATTGCACGAATAGCGCGTTGACAGGAATCGACATCCGTCTTATTGTGCATGACGGAATGATTCCTTTCCTTTAGATCAACCAACATAGCCGTCAATTCCTCAAGCGATTTATCCTCTAATGCCTTACGCAGTTCAAGATTCTGCGGCACTGGAGAAAGGCTGTACCCCTTCAATACGGCTTCAATATAAAGACCTGTACCGCCACAGAGAATAGGCAGCACTCCCCTACTCCGTATATCCTCATAGCTATCAAGGAAATCCTGCTGATAGCGAAAAAGATTATACTTCGTACCTGGTTCACATATATCTATAAGGTGATAAGGTACTGCATGTCCCTCAACTGTGTAATCGGCCAAGTCTTTACCCGTACCGATATCCATGCCACGATAGACCTGACGGCTATCTGCACTGATGATTTCAGCGTTAAGCCGAGCTGCTAAATGAGCTGCAAGATCAGTCTTTCCTGAAGCCGTAGGACCAAGAATGGTTATCATTCGCTTGTCAAGAGCTATACCTGCAGCCGTACCCTCACCTATCTGTTCGTTCTTCATGTCGCAAAGATAACAAAAAAATCCCTGCCAGCAAGCTGACAGGGACTAATATTTTATCCGTCAATCACTCTCTACGCAAGAGAGGATTGCAGATGACCTTTCGGTTGGTATTACTTCAACTCTGCGAAGTACTTAATTGTACGAACCATCTGAGAAGTATAAGAGTTCTCATTGTCGTACCAAGAAACAACCTGTACCTGATAGCAATCATCGCTGATCTTGCTTACCATAGTCTGAGTTGCATCGAACAAAGAACCGAAACGCATACCGATGATATCAGAAGAAACGATCTGATCCTCAGTATAACCGAAGCTCTCAGTTGAAGCAGCCTTCATTGCAGCGTTGATACCCTCTACTGTTACGTCCTTACCCTTAACAACAGCAACGAGGATTGTTGTAGAACCTGTTGGAGTTGGAACGCGCTGTGCAGAACCGATCAACTTACCGTTCAACTCTGGAATAACGAGACCGATAGCCTTAGCAGCACCAGTTGAGTTAGGAACGATATTGCAAGCACCTGCACGTGAACGACGGAGGTCGCCCTTGCGCTGTGGACCATCAAGAATCATCTGGTCACCAGTGTAAGCGTGGATTGTTGACATGATACCTGACTGGATTGGAGCGTATGCGTTCAACGCAGCTGCCATTGGAGCCAAGCAGTTTGTTGTACAAGAAGCTGCAGAGATAACTGTATCCTCAGCCTTCAAAGTCTTGTGGTTTGTATTAAATACAATTGTAGGGAGGTCATTACCTGCTGGAGCAGAGATAACTACTTTCTTTGCACCTGCCTGGAGGTGAGCAGAAGCCTTCTCCTTTGATGTATAGAAACCTGTACACTCGAGTACAACGTCTACCTTATTAGCAGCCCATGGGCAGTTAGCAGCGTCCATCTCAGCAGAAATCTTAATCTCCTTACCATCAACGATGATAGAATTCTCAGTAGCCTCTACAGTGTGCTTACCCTCACCGAACTTGCCAGCGAAACCACCCTGAGCGGTATCATACTTCAACAGATGAGCAAGCATCTTAGGACTTGTCAAGTCGTTAATTGCAACAACCTCATAACCTTCAGCCTCGAACATCTGACGGAATGCGAGACGACCAATACGGCCAAAGCCGTTAATAGCTACATTTACCATTTTACTTTAAATTATTTATAAAAGTTTATAAAAACAATTCCCTTTTACCTTCCTATAGAAGATTTCCTTTCTTACGATTGCAAAGATACAATTTTTTTTTTATTTTTGCAGTCGCTTAGCGTTTAAATATTATAAAAAATGAGTCATGTCATATACATGGATAACAAGATGCAAAATAACAATGCAAGTTTGCAATATCTATATGACAAAAGAAAGGGTATTTAGGATATTGAAACGCGGGTCGAATCAATAAATTAACAACAAATAAATTTTTATGAGCAAACTTATTCAAGAGTTCAAGGACTTTGCGGTAAAGGGTAACGCCGTTGATATGGCTGTCGGTGTAATCATTGGTGGTGCATTCGGCAAGATTGTTTCATCTATCGTTGACGATATCATCATGCCTCCTATCGGATGGCTTATCGGTGGTGTTAACTTCTCAGACCTGAAATGGACTCTTCCCGAGGTAGACATCCCTGGTATAACTGCATCAGCTCCAGCAACCATTAACTATGGAAACTTTCTGCAGACATTGATTGACTTCCTTATCATCGCATTCTGTGTATTCATGATGGTAAAAGGCATCAACAAGCTCTCTAAGAAAAAAGAAGAGGAGCCAGCTGCTCCAGCACCTGAACCAACGAACGAGGAGAAACTTCTCTCTGAGATACGTGATTTGCTAAAGAACAAGTAAGTAACTATCTGAAAAACAAATATAATAAGTCCGAAGAATCGCAATGAGTCTTCGGCTTTTTTATTGACAACAGCAACAACTCTCCTTCTTTAACATAACTGAATAGCTTGAACTTTCCACCCCCTGTTTATCTAATATCAGCCTTATAAAATGACTAAAACAGCTTTTTATACCATGAATATTATCCGTTATTCTATCAACAAAGTGTTATCTCCGAATTTTCTTCATGAAAAGAAATATTTATTATCATGAACATAAATATTTTTCTTCATGAAAAGAAATATTTTCTTTCACGTAAATAATTTGTTATAGACAGGGAACTATGATAGAATTAACCAACAAAAACAAAGCTTTACACCCTGATTATCAATAGAACAAACGACATATTGCAGTGTAACAAAGGTTAAAATCATTTCCTCACTCTTTTTCCTTTATGATATTGTATAAAGAAAAATAGGGACGCAAGCGCACCCCTATCATTCGATATTGTCAATATTCTATCTTACTCCCACTCGATTGTTGAAGGTGGTTTTGAAGAGATATCATAACATACACGGTTAACACCCTTCACCTTACGGATGATTTCGTTGGAAACATCTGCCATAAAATCGTAAGGAAGATGTGCCCAGTCAGCTGTCATTGCATCCATTGACGTAACAGCACGTAAAGCAACTGGATGCTCATACGTACGCTCATCACCCATCACTCCTACTGAACGAATCGTAGAGAGCAATACGGTACCTGCCTGCCAAACGTGGTCGTAAAGACTTGAACCATCTGACATAGCATAGTTGTGCATCTTCTCTATATAGATATCATCAGCATCCTGAAGAATACGAACCTTATCACGAGTGATATCGCCCAAGATGCGAACAGCAAGACCTGGACCTGGGAATGGATGACGCTTGATAAGACGCTCTGGCATTCCAAGCTCATAACCGACACGGCGAACCTCGTCCTTGAAGAGCCAACGAAGTGGCTCACAAAGCTGCAGGTGCATCTCCTCTGGAAGTCCACCCACGTTATGGTGACTCTTAATAACCATACCCGTAATGCTCAAACTCTCAATACGGTCAGGATAAATCGTACCCTGTGCAAGCCACTTAGCATCTGTAATTTTCTTTGCCTCAGCATTGAACACTTCAACGAAGTCGCGACCAATAATCTTACGCTTCTGCTCTGGGTCAGTAACACCTTCAAGATCCTTAAAGAATTTATCAGATGCATCAACACCGATAACGTTCAGCCCGAGTCCCTTATAAGCATCCATCACCTTTGTAAATTCGTTCTTACGGAGCATACCGTGGTCTACGAAGATACAAGTAAGGTTCTTACCGATAGCCTTATTGAGCAATACTGCACAAACAGAAGAGTCAACACCGCCTGAAAGACCAAGGATAACGCGGTCGTTACCCACCTGCTCACGAATCTCCTGAACAGCACTTTCAACGAATGAAGCTGCACTCCACTCCTGCTTACTTCCACAGATATTCACAACGAAGTTCTCCAACAACTGCTTACCCTGCAATGAGTGGTAAACCTCTGGATGGAACTGAACTGCCCATACTGGCTGTGTCTTTGATGCAAAAGCAGCATACTTAACATCACCTGTTGAGGCGATAATATCGTAATCCTCAGGGATAGCAGTAATCGTATCACCATGACTCATCCATACCTGCGAGCCTTTCTCAAAGCCTGCGAAAAGTGGGTTGTTAAGGTCGATACGCTCTAAGTTGGCACGACCATACTCTCGTGAGCCCGTCTGTTCTACCTTACCACCATTTGAATAAGAGATATACTGAGCACCATAGCAGATACCGAGAACAGGAATCTTACCGATAAACTGATTGAGGTCTACCTTGAAAGCCTCTGGGTCATGTACGGAATAAGGTGAGCCAGAAAGAATCACACCAATCACAGATGGGTCATCCTTCGGGAACTTGTTGTAAGGGAGGATCTCGCAGAAGGTATCCAACTCACGCACACGACGGCCGATAAGCTGGGTTGTCTGTGAGCCGAAATCCAAAATGATAATCTTCTGTTGCATGTAAATGAATGTATTTTAAGAATATCAGTTCTCCGTTTTAGAGCTTCGATACTCTGAATTTGCAATAAAGTCTTCAGCAGCTCGCAAGCTGTCGAGTTTGCCTACATCAAGTAGATGAAGGTCGGTTTTTAGTTCGCCACGGATATCAAGTTTGTTGCAGTTGTTGAGATAAAAGTCCATAATTGGGAACTTATCCTTATCAACAGCCTCAACAGTTTGTACCGCAGAGGGAGCTAACACGTGTATACCAGAGAAGGCACAGAGGTAGCAGTTGTTCTGATAATAAGAACTTTCTTCCTCTGTTGGTGATACGAAATGCAACTGACGTATCTCAGCATGAGGTGACTTTACCTCGCCTGTAGCCGCATTTGTCCAGCCTACCAAACGCATATCATTATCAAATACTAAATAACGTTGGGTCACACGACGGCTTACTAACAGCAGAGCATCTGCCTTTGTTTCTAAAGCATGACGATAGAAGGCAGCTAAATCCACATTACTTAATATGTCCACGTTATGAATCAGCACTGACTGATGCTGATCAAAAAGCGAAGCAGCTCGCTTGATACCTCCACCGGTGTCAAGGAGCTGCTCTGTTTCATCAGACACATGGATATCCACACCATAATTGTGTGCATCCAAATAGTCTGTTATCTGGTTTGCAAAATGATGTACATTGACAACCATACGACTGCATCCAGCATCTATTAATCTCCTGATTACATGCTCAAGCAGTGGCGCACCTCCCACCCTTACCAACGCTTTTGGCATTGTGTCAGTAAGCGGTTTCAAACGGGTACCGAGTCCGGCTGCAAAAATCATTGCCTGCATTTGCTTTTCTTTTTATGCCTACAAAATTAATGCTTTTATTTCAGTCTGCAAAGGATTGACGAACATAAATCAAAAAGAAATATACTTCACTTTGACTTTGCTCTTCTTTTCCTTTGTTCTATCCATAGATCCAAAAATGACAATAGAAACATTATTTCTCAAGTCTCCATTGCCATTTTTTCATATCGACACAGCCATTAGGACGAAATGTAATCCCCTCTCTTTCAAGTAATCCACGCTGCTCAAACCAGCAAGGAGCCATACGCCCAGAACTACTCACCACCCTATGACAAGGCAAGGCTTCTGTCTCAGCGACCTCACGTAGTATCCTTCCTACCAAGCGAGCATGCCTTGGATAGCCTATAAGCCACGCTATTTGTCCATAACTCAGCACACGTTCACGTGGAATAGATGAAACGACTTCATAGACCTCTTTGCGGAATTCATCAATAATTACAGACATTTTTACCCATTGAACTTATATAAAAAAGGATAAGTGAATTTAGATGGGGTTAAACCAAAAACTTCACCTCCCTGCATTATCTGCTTTATGGGAAGATTTCATTTATAGTTTAACCCCACTAAGAACTACAAATCCTTAACCATTAACCCCATTTAGGGCTATAAAAACTTACATATCAGTACTGATTACAATGCAGCCTCAACAGCCTTCTGAACCTCCTTGAGGTCAACTGTTGGCTCGAAGCGTGCAACAACCGCACCATTGCGGTTAACGAGGAACTTTGTGAAGTTCCACTGAATGTCGTTCTGCTTGCGTGGTTCTGTGTTTGCCTTGTTGTAAAGGTCTTCCATGATAGCAGCCAACTTCTCCTCATAAGCACCACCAGCATAGCCCTTCTGACTCTTCAACCAAGTGTAGAGAGGAAGCTCGTTAGTACCGTTCACCTCACTCTTCTTGAACTGTGGGAAGTCAGTACCAAACTTTGCTGTACAGAATTCGTGAATTTCCTCGTCTGTACCTGGAGCCTGATGACCGAACTGATCACATGGGATATCAAGAATTTCAAGACCCTTCTCCTTCAGACTGCGATACATTGCCTCCAAATCCTCATACTGTGGAGTGAAGCCACAACCTGTTGCTGTGTTTACGATAAGGAGTACCTTACCCTTATATGTCTCGAGACTTACCTCGTTACCTTTCTTGTCTTTCAAACTGAAATCATAAACTGTTGCCATAATTCTTAATTCTTTATTAAATTCTACAATATTATTTTTAATACGTAAAGACTATATCTACCTACTCTACCACGCCAAAAGATAGCACCACAAAGATTCGTGAATTCTTCAGAGAAACGAAGCCTTATAGGCATTTTCGCCACAAACTTCAAGCAGTCAAACGGCTAAACGCAAGATGAGCTACATCTGCATAGAGCCATAATACACCTTTGAATAGTAGAAAATAGTCTTTACTTTGTTCATCCTATGAATGTTCATTAGGGGCGCATCACTTCCTTCCATCATCAACTATTATCTGTGCCACGCCCCCTTATCATACTATTACGAACTACTTATCCTTACAATCTTTTTTTACCTAAAATCGACTAAACCATTACTTTTTATTGCAAAGATATAAAAAGAAACCTATATCGCAAACGACCGCACCTTGATTTTAACATCATTTTACAGCTCCTATATAATAACTAATCACTATTAAACCGTCTTAACAGAAGCTCTACCTTTCTGAAAGATTATCGCTCTATATTCACTCGAATACAAACTGAATTTATTACTTTTGTATTCTGTAATCCCATACATGAAAAGGAAACACCATGAATAATATGAAATTTCAAGAAACTACAACCGAAATGGAAAACAAGAACAAGTATCAAGATGCCCCGAAACACTATCTTTTATGCTATAACACAGCCTGCAAGAAGGCAAAGACATGCCTGCGCCAGATCGTTGCATGCGAAAACATCAATAAAGAGAAAATCGTGCAATGCGTAAATCCGTCTGTAAACGGTGGAGAAAACTGTGACTACTATAAAGCGGACCGTATTGTACGCATAGCTTACGGAATGGAACATACGTTCGACAAAGTACTGGCAACCGATATTGCGAGGATACGAGGAACGCTCGTTAGGCACTTCGGGAATGGCTCTTACTACGTTCGTCGTAATGGTAAAAAAGGCATTACACCTGCTGAACAGGAATATATCAACAGCATCTTCATAGCTTATGGATACGCAGAAGGAGCCTGTTTCGATAATTACAAGGACGAACGGGAATGGTAGAGGTGGCATTACAGAACATTACAAAGGCTTTGTAGAGAGATTACAAGGCGCTTGTAGAGAGATTACAAAGGCTTTGTAATATTCTGTAGATACTCTTTTCGTATCAAATCGTTATACTATATAACAGAAGAAAAATACACAAATCTATATTAATCTTGGATAACATTTGGGGTTATCAGCCTTGGATTCATATCTTTTTTCTTATTTTTTCCTTATGAGTATCCTTAATTCCACAACCAGATACACAATTTCTTGTCAACATATTTATAAGCCTCTGAGAAACAATAAGTTCTTCAGAGTTTTGCGTTTGCAGAATTTTCACTAACTTTTTAATGTCAAAAAAAGCAGTATAAATCTACACGACATAACAAAGATAGCAAAATACGAGAATATTGTTTCCTACAGCGGAGTTTTTCTATTACTTGAATAAATGTTTGAACAAGGCCGGTACTGGTGTTTCAAACTCCATGCGCTGGTGTGTAACAGGATGATAGAAACAAAGCACGTATGCGTGCAAGCAAAGTCGGCGCAGCGGATCATCGCCATTTCCATACTTGATGTCACCGCAGACAGGATGCCCCATGTCGGCTGAATGTACACGAATCTGATTCTTCCTACCTGTCTCTAACTGATACTCCACGAGACTATGCGCAACCGTACGGTCAAGTACATGAAAATGCGTGACAGCATATTTTCCGCCATTATCCACAGGAGAACTATAAGTAACATATGACTTATTGTCCTTTAACCAGTTGGCAATCGTCCCCTCATCGTTTTCCATCTCACCACTTACAACAGCCACATAACGGCGATCGTAAACAATATTATGCCAGTCATGCTCCAGCAACTGCTCGGTTTGCATATCCTTTGCATAAATCATTAATCCCGACGTATCACGATCAAGGCGATGCACAACATGAGCAGAACATTTCTGCTTTGTCTTGCGGAAATAATCATCAAGAACAGTCTTCACGTTCAACGAGGAATGACCTGCTGCCATCGAAAGTATACCAATGTTCTTTTCAATCACAACCAAGAATTTATCTTCATAGACAATCTTCACATAGCGACTGTGGAACAAATCGTTCTTTTTGCTCTTGCTGACTGATATCTTGTCACCAGCTTTCAACTGATGGTCGAACTGTGTAACGCACTTACCGTTCACCTTGATACCACGGTTTTGCAGTGTTGCCTTCACTTTGCTCTTGCTCTCACTCAGGTTACCCAATAACCATTCAAGCAACAGAGCAGATTCCGTCACCTTATAATGCTTGTATTTCTCCTCTGTATAGGGATTCTTTCTTATCATACGACAAAAGTACAAAGAAATAATGACTTAAACTATTCCAAATATAATAAATAAATAATGTGTTATGCATCACTATGGGCTTGACAACTCTGAAAAAAGAACAAAAGCGTTTGAAGCATTAACGCACGTAAGGAGACACCCATCAAAAGGCTTAGAATATTTTTACCCACGCTCGGAAACGAGCAAGTCCTTCCTCTCCAAACTTAGAAAGGCTTGCCATTGCTTGCTCAACAGTCTTTTCTTTATCAAGATGTGTCTTAGAAAAGAACTTATCTGCATAACAAATGACCTTTTCTTCCATTGTTTCAGGAAGGAAATCTTGTTCTGGAAGTGGTAGCTTTTGTGCGATAATTTGGCTGCGTGTTATACCTGCTCCCGTATGACGTTCACAAACACGGGCATGTCGAGGGAAGCCTTCTGCACGCAACATATCAGCGCCAATACGACCATGACAAATATAAGGCTCGGTACCAAAGCATTGTATGCCAGGAGCATTACAACGAACAATACCAATATCATGTAGCATAGCAGCTTCCTCTATAAACTGACGGTCAAGCGATAACTCTGGATGACGGTCGGCAATAGCAAGAGCCTTATCTGCAACAGAACGACTATGAACAAGAAGGATTCGTCTTAATTCGTTATCCTCAGGATAGTATTTATCGATAATTGCCTGATAATCCATATTCATTAAAAAAGCCACACTTCCCCACTCCAACGACTTATATCGCCATGAATGAGGAACCGTGGCCCTACCATTTAGGATATTCTTTTCTTATTCTTCGTGTGCTCTCTCAATGTAAGCGATAACCTCGCCCTTATCTACCTTAGCACCCTGCTTTGCGTTGATCTCAACCAACTTGCCACCGAGGGCAGCAGGAACAGTTACGAACTCACCCCAAGGAGCCTGAATGTAACAGAACACATCACCTTCTTTATACTCCTTACCGATGAATGGTTCAATAGCTGGAGCAGCCTCACCATCACCTTGGAATTCCCAGAAGAGCTGACCCTTAACAGGAGAAACAATAGCATCAGCCTTAGCATGCTTGAATGCTGCAGCCTCCTCTGGGCTTACCTTTGCGCCGAGTTTAGCATCCTTTGCAGCCTGAAGATCAGCAAGGAAGTTCTTCTTAGCCTGTCCGCTCTTGTAGTTACGGTACTGCTCCGGGTGCATAGCCAACTCGAAGAGTTCCTCATCATCCTGACCATAATCCCATCCATTCTCATCCATTTCCTTGCGGAAGTCGTCAAGAGCGTTGGCGAGTAAGGTGTGAGGATCGGCATCAGTGAACTCAAGACCCTTCTCCTTAGCAAGGTCTTTCAACTCCTGACATATCTCACCAGGAACACGACCACTCTTACCAAGAATCATACCCCACATAGAATCGTCCATCATTACGAAGCGACCCTTACCCTGCTCAAGGGTGAGGAGGTTCATAAGAGCAATATTCTTTGTGTATTGTGAGAATGGAGTTACCAATGGAGGATAACCAACACGTGGCCATACGTATGCTACCTCATCGAACAACTTAACAAGCATATCATCTACAGAAAGCTCTGGCTCGCCCTTCTTCTTGCGGAGGTTATTAATAGTAGAACGAATACCACCGAGGTCAGCCATCATTGAACCCATCATACCACCTGGCAAACCACAGCTAAGAAGCAATGAACTCATAATCTTATTCTGTGGGTTAATGAAGTAGCCGAGCCACTCATCAATGAACTCCTGAGTCATAGCACGAGCCTTCATGTAGGCATCCATGTTAATTTCTGGTACATCAAAGCCTGCATTCTTCAACATGCTCTGTACAGAAATAACGTCTGGATGTACCTTACCCCATGACAATGGCTCAATAGCAACGTCAAGGATATCAATACCGTTCTTAGCTACCTCAAGCATAGAAGCCATTGACAAGCCAGGGCCAGAATGACCGTGATACTCAAGAATTACGTCTGGATGCTTCTCCTTAATGCGACGAGTCAACTCGCCAAGGAATGCAGGCTGACCGATACCAGCCATATCCTTCAAGCAAAGCTCCTCCGCACCAGCTGCGATTTCCTCGTCAGCTAAGTTGCAGTAGTATTCAATTGTATGAACAGGAGAGGTAGTGATACAGAGTGTTCCCTGTGGAGTCATACCAGCTTCCTTAGCCCACTTCAATGCAGGCGCAATATTACGAATGTCGTTCAGACCGTCGAAAAGACGAGTGATATCCACACCCTGAGCATGCTTTACACGATACATCATCGCACGAACATCATCAGGAACAGGATACATACGCAAAGCGTTCAGACCGCGGTCAAGCATATGAGTCTTGATACCAGCCTCATGCAGAATCTTGGTGTAGGCACGTACAGACTCATTAGGGTTTTCACCTGCCAAAAGGTTTACCTGCTCGAAAGCACCACCATTGGTCTCTACACGTGCGAAACAACCCATCTCAATAAAGATAGGTGCAATACGTACCAACTGATCCTTGCGTGGCTGGAACTTACCAGAACTCTGCCACATGTCTCGATAAATGAGACTGAACTGAATTTTCTTTCCCATATATATATTCAATATATTATCTAAATAAAGGGATTGCAACATGCAATCTGACCTGCAAAATTAGATAAAAATTTCCAAAAAACGACTGACAGCTAACATTTTTTGCAATAATTGACTATCTTTGCAGTCTAAAAGTTAGTACATGAAGAAATTGTTTTTTCCTCTCATCGCTTTTACATTACTTCTTCTTACGGCTTGCTACAATCAAGTATCGACAGGAGACAGCAGAGCGATTGATGTGGAAGTCCAACTAAAAGGTGATAGCACACGCTATGGATTGGCGTGTGACGGCTGTTCTGACTCTGTGATTGTTCTCCTACCTAACGAGGGAGGCGACCCGATAAAGTTTGACATTGTAACGGCTAAACGTAATGGTATGGTCTACGGAACACCGCAGATCGGCGATGCATTGGCAATCGTACCTAACCCCATTGACTCACTTGAGGCCGTAATGGTTATTGACCTTGAACAGATGAAGGGTACTTGGACTTTCCAAGTTCTACCGAAGTTAAAGCCAAACCCAACGAAAACTGACGAAGAGATTTTGGCTGAAATGAGTGATTCGATGAAGAAAGCACTCTTTATACCACGTGAATACGGTTTTACACTAAAGAGTTACAATCAGGCTTCACCAGTAGGTTATATTATGAAAGCCAACTCTTTGGAAGATGAAAGTCCTGTTGAATACCCCAAGGTGACTGTTTACACAAGCTGGCACATCTTCAATGGCAGACTCTACATCTTTAAAGACACGATTGATGAAAAGGGACATCGTATTCCACAAGACTCTGTTGGATTTGACTCTGGCTCAATGCGTTATCTCTCTGCAGACTCAATGGCTGCCCTCTTTGGCAAAAAAGTGATGCAATATCATCGCAAGAAAAATGCTATAGAAGCGAATAAAGAAGCCCAAAAAGCTGAAGAAAAGAATATTTCGACATCTGTCAGAAAATAAAAAGAAATAAATAACAAGTTATTCTCAATGCTAAAATCGTTTAGATTGATTTATCTTTAATCAATCAAGAAACGATAAAATTTTAATAAAGGAGACTATTATAGGTATTTAACATGAAGAGATTAATAACACTGTTTTCATTCATAACGATTCTAACTTTCTCTTGTTCGGTTATTGTTTCAGCCCAAGCGACGACAGGAGCAGCTGCTACAGCTACTGCTGATACACTTTCGGATGAAGCCCTAAATGAGACTGGCGTTGCTGACACCGCAACCGTTAAAACATCCACTCCTCAGGACACAGGCATACATCAGTCGCTGAAACGAAAGTTTATTGAGGGTAATGCGGGATTTATGTCGCTGGTAGCATTAGCTTTAGTGTTGGGCTTGGCGTTCTGCATAGAGCGTATTATTTACCTAAGTCTTTCGGAGATTGATGCTAAACGATTTGTTGGTAAACTGGAAGATATGATTGTCGCTGGCGAGATTGAGCAAGCAAAAGCCTTGAGCCGTGACACACGTGGACCAGTAGCATCCATCTGTTATCAAGGTTTACTACGAATAGACGATTCTATTGAAAACATCGAACGCAGCGTCACTTCATATGGTAGTGTACAAAGTGCAAACCTTGAAAAAGGATGTTCATGGATAACGCTCTTTATCGCAATGGCTCCATCACTTGGATTTCTTGGTACTGTTATCGGTATGGTAATGGCATTCGACCAGATACAAGAGGCTGGAGACATCAGTCCAACAATTGTTGCATCAGGTATGAAGGTAGCTTTGATTACGACTATCTTCGGTATCATTGTAGCACTTGTTTTGCAAATCTTCTACAACTACATCCTCTCAAAGATTGACCATATCACAGCACAGATGGAGGAATCAGCCATCTCACTGTTAGATGCGATAATGAAATACAAGTTGAAAACAAACCATAATGGTAATTCAGAATTATAACTTCTGAATTAAAACAGGTCGTATGAAAAATATAAAAGGAATAGCAAAGATGGACGAAGAGCGCATATCACAACGCGTTCTCTACATGATAGTAGCCTTATCAGCTATTGTCTTTTTGGCGTTCTATCTTATTGGTTATGACACACCTTATGCTGGCAACACCTCCTTCAATGCACCTATGCTTACCGATGTCTTACTTGGATTTATGTGGGGATTGCTTGTTATCACAACTTTAGCTTCTATTTTTGCCGTTATTCGTGGTATACAACGCGCTAACAAAAACGAGGGAGTTACGAATGGTATTCCTGCCAGAAAGATAACCTACATCATTTATGGTGTGACAGCACTTATACTCCTCTTGACATTTATCTTTGGTTCAACGCAGACAATGATGGTCAATGGGCAGAATTTCACCGACAGTTTCTGGCTTCGAATGACAGATATGTTTGTAAACAGTTCACTACTCCTTCTCATCCTTGCAGCAGGAGTTGTAACCTTTGGTGCGACACGTTATTACAGAAAGGGACGTGGGAAATGATGTTTCGTAAGAGAGAACGAAGAAAAGTGCCTATACTAAATACAACATCAACAGCTGACATCTCTTTTATGCTGTTGATATTCTTCCTTGTCGCTTCTTCAATGGACCTTGACAAAGGATTATCACGCCAGTTGCCAGCCATAGACAAAACGAAAACACCTCCAGTTGCCGTTGATAGCAAAAAGGTTATCCGTATTGCTATTGATGCCAAAAACCAAGTTACACTTGATGGCAAAGTTGTGACGATGAAAGAACTTCTACAACGAGTAACACAGTTCATTCAAACCAATGGAAAAGGACACCTTATCCAATTACAAAGTGATCGCAATGCTTCATACGATACTTATCTCCACGTACAAAATCAGTTAGTAGCAGCCTACAACACCCTACGCAACCAACAAGCGTTCAATCTTTTTGGCAAAGAATTTGAGCTATGTAGTCATGAACAGCAGAAACAAATAACAGATGAAATACCCATGCGTATATCAGAAGTTTATAATGTTACTACAGCTGATAAAACAGATAAAGGAGGTCCGAAATGAAATTCTATCGTGGCAGAAATCATGAAATCCCAGCATTGAACACAGCTTCAATGCCCGACCTTATATTCTCTATCCTCTTCTTCTTCATGTTAGTTGTTCACATGAGGAAAACAACTGTACACGTAAAGTATCAAGTGCCAATAGCAACAGAGCTCTCACGAATGTATAACAATTCAAGTATACAACACATCTATATCGGTCGGCCAATCAACAAGCTGGGTCAAGTAGAAGGGGAAAAGATGGTGATACAGTTAAATGACAATATCACAACCATCCCTGAAATTAAAAAATATCTTATTCAACTCTCAGCCGCATTACCTCAAGAACAGCGCAAACAACTCAGCATCAGCATTAAGGCAGACCGTAATGCTGATATGGGTACGATTATGGATCTCAAACAAGCTTTGAGAGAGGCTAACGTATTGAATGTCAACTTTACTGCTACTATGAGTAGAAATAATAAACTGAAGTAAGCCATAAAGTTGTAATTCGTTGTAAAAAACAACATTTCATTTTGCTAATTAGAAGTTTTTTAATAACTTTGTATGCAAAATAACATAGATAATAATGGCACATAGAAGTTTAGACCGTCTTGACAAAAAGATTCTGCACCTCATCTCTGAGGATGCACGAATTCCATTCCTTGAGGTTGCACGTGCTTGTAATGTTAGCGGTGCAGCTATTCATCAACGTATTCAGAAGCTAACAAATCTTGGAGTAATAAAAGGTTCACAATTTATTATTGACCCTGAACGTATCGGTTATGAGACCTGTGCTTTCATTGGTTTGAACCTTAAAAACCCAGAAAAATTTGATGATGTTGTTGAAGCTTTGCGTCAGATCCCAGAGATTGTAGAGTGTCACTACACCACAGGTGAGTATGACCTCTTCTTGAAGATTTACGCATACAACAACCATCACCTTATGTCTGTCATTCACGACAAGCTGATGCCACTTGGTCTGTCACGCAGCGAGAGTTCTATCTCTTACAATGCTGTTATCGACCGCACCTTACCTATCGAGGGTATGAAGGTGGATGACATCGTTCTGGAGGATGAAGAAGAGGATGGAGAGTAAAACTACTTTCTACCTATTTATAGCGTAGAAACACACAAAACCCTTTAACAAAGGATAGTCCATACGGAGAAACCCGCACAATCACTGTACGAGTTTCTTCGTTTTCATACTATCAACATCTATTTTACGCACGATATACCCTACTTAGTTAACTTCAAGTCTATCCAATTATATACCATCGAAGATTATGAAAAATATTAACAAAGAGACTTTCTAATTGAGTCAATTTAATGCTCAAAAAAGTCATTTTTCACATCGTCGCAACCACCTATCAACCAGAAAGTTACAAAAGCATGTGACAAAAGGTGCTTAGTTAGCCTCCAAAAGGGCGTTAGTAAGACCTCAAAAGGGCATCTTTTGAACTTCAATTGGGCGTTAATTCAACTCCAATAAAGCATCTATTGAAAAACAAGTTGTGATTTTTCTTTACATTTTAAGCAAATCAAAGGAGTCCAAAAGCTCAATGGATGAGCTAATCATAAGTTTGGAATGATGAGACTGGTATGCATCAATCCCTTGTTGGGATGAACTAAAAGAAGCGTCATTAACGGAACAATGCAATATTCCGTCACATTAAAAAATGTCCTCACAAGCAAAAAATCACTTATGAGGACAATCCAATTAAATATCTTTATGCTGTAGATCGACTTACAAGTATTCCATTATTATATGTGATAATCGCATTTTCGTCCTTTGTTACAGCCTTATTATGCTTTGATATTTGGTTCTTCCAAACCAAGATGACGTTTCTTATCAACAACCTTCAAAGTAAGACCAATGACAAGTGCTATTACACCAAGTCCAGCCAACATAACCAGCGGAGCTGTATAGTTGAGCTTTGTTGGGTCGGTAACACCAACGTTTGTCTTATCAAGTACCTTACCAATAAGCAATGGGAACAACCACAAACCGATGTTCTGAATCCAGAAGATAAGTGCATAAGCTGAACCGATAATCTTTGCATCTACCAGCTTTGGAACACTTGGCCACAGTGATGCTGGAACAAGTGAGAACGAAGCACCGAGAACGAGGATGGTTACATAAGCAACGATAACACCACCTACCTGACTTGTCTTGAATTGTGGAAGAACGAAAGCAAAGGTGAGATGACAGATAATCAGTAGCAATGAACCCAAAACGAGCATAGATGCAGCCTTACCCTTATGGTCAACATAGCTTCCAAGGATAGGTGTGATACCTACTGCAAGCAATGGGAACACGGCAAAGATAGACTCTGCAGACTGACGCATATAGCCCATGTAGCAGTAAACAACAAGACTCAGAATTGACAAGAAGAGCATAGCGTTCTTCAAAACCTTATTCTTCATGAAGTTGAACATGAAAGCTGTTGCTGCTACAACGAGCATAATAAGGTACTGAACGATGGTCACACTTGATGAAGCCCAGAATGAACCTACAGGTGGCTCATGGAAAGTAAGGTTACACTGAAGCATATTTACCGCATACTTCTGGAATGGGAAGATAGCTGAATAATAAAGTACACAGAGCAATGCTACGAGCCAGAAGCCCATACTGGTAAGAATCTTTCCAAGGTCGCTAATCTTAAATGGATCATCTTTCTCTTCTGCTTCACCTGTCTGCGAATCGAGTTTCTTATCCATAAAGAAGTAAACGACGAACATCATCAATGCAATACAGATGAGTACTACACCGAAAGCTACTGAACGAGATACGCTAATATGACCACCGAGCTTAGCAAAGAAAGGTGAGAAAATCATACAGGTAGCAACGCCAAGACGTGCCAAAGCCATCTCTGACCCCATTGCCAACGCCATCTCACGCCCCTTGAACCACTTTACAATACCACGTGAAACGGTGATACCTGCCATCTCAACGCCGCAGCCAAAAATCATAAAGCCACAGGCTGCAACCTTTGCTGATGCTGGCATCCCCTCATAGAAAGGAGAAACACCTAACTGCTCAAAGACAGGAATATGGTTAAGATGATTAGTAAACCATACGTCAAGTGCGCTACCAGCAAAGCTTTCGCTGACAGCATAGTACTTAATCAAAGCACCTGCTAACATCACTGCACCAGACAAGATAGCAGTGAAACGAACGCCCATCTTGTCAAGGATGATACCTGCGAAGATGAGGAAGAAAACGAAGACATTAAGGAATGTCTCTGAACCCTGCATAGTACCGAATGCTGTTGAGT
>ERZ772926.537-NODE-537-length-21163-cov-7.800218_pt1 | contig 21163 bp, 15 predicted proteins | sample MGYA00511136_ERZ772926 | MGnify/ENA primary metagenome ERZ772926 (study PRJEB29015, sample SAMEA2737917) | human oral metagenome | biome: human oral; feature: human-associated habitat; material: dental | place: China | collected 2153 ... | reverse complement strand
CTGCACTCGGGGCGGGCAATACCGTCATCTATAAGCCCGCCTCCGCGACACCGCTCACGGCGTCCCTCCTCGTCGAGGTGTTTCAGGAGGCGGGGCTGCCTGCGGGCTGCCTCAACCTCATCTACGGTGCGGGCCGCACGGTTGGACGTTTTCTCACGGCGGGCGAGCGCATCCGCATGTTCTCCTTCACCGGCAGCGTTCCTGTCGGGAAGGCGCTTCATGAGGCGGTGGGATTTCGCCGCATCTCGCTGGAGCTCGGCTCGAACTCCGCGAATATTGTGCACGAGGATGTGGCGGATGTTGCATGGGCTGCCGAACACTGCGCGCGCCATGCATTCGTGAATGCGGGGCAGGTCTGCATCTCCTGCCAGCGCGTCTATGTATCGCGCAGCATCTACGAGGCGTTCTGTGCGGCAATGACAGAGACGGCGCGCAGCTTCCGCAGCGGCGATCTCATGGATGTACACACGCAGATCGGCCCCATGATCTCCGAGCGCGAGGCACAGCGCATCGAGGCGTGGGTGGATGAGGCAGAGGATGAGGGGGCACGCGTGCTCACGGGCGGCAATCGGCGGGGAGCGTTCTATGAGCCGACCGTCCTCACGGACGTTACCCCCGCGATGAAGGTCGTCACTGAGGAGACCTTTGCGCCCGTCGTCAGCATCATTCCCTACGATACCATCGAGGAGGCGGTCGCGGCGGTCAATGCGTCGCGCTACGGTCTGCAGGCGGGTGTCTTCACGCGCTCCCTCGCCGTCGCGAACTACTGTGCCGAGCATCTTGAGGTCGGCGGGGTCATCATCGGCGACGGTGCGACCTTCCGCATGGACAATATGCCCTACGGCGGCGTGAAGGAAAGCGGCATCGGCAAGGAGGGACCCGCCTACGCCATACGCGAGCTCACTGAGGAAAAGCTGATCGTACTAAATGTCGAGGGGTGAGACGGCAAATAATCATAGAGAAAGGGGGCAGACTGTGGCAAAGCACACGATCGAGGAGCGCGAGCGGGTCAAATCCATTTTCACATTTCTCAAGGGCATGGCAGAGCTGAAGATGACGAGCGTCCTTGATATTGACAAACAGCTGTGGAAAAAATATATGGCGCAGATTCCGCAGGACGATGAATATGTGCATATTTCCTACCGCGATACACTGAAAGTTGGGTCGGAGGACGAGGACGTACCGGAGGATGGGGCGGCGGAGGATGATTGGATTCTGACGGTGCGCAAGCCGGAGCTTTCGGCGTGTCCAGCGCCGGACGATATCCTGCGCGCGTGGCTGCTGCCGGGGTGGGATGACTTTGAGGAGGAGGTTCGACATCGTGCGGAACGTCCGCGCACGATTCCGCAGGCAAAGGGCGTGCGCGCTGCTGCACGTACGGAGACGCAGGAGCCATTTGAGGAGAATGCGGAGCGCGTTGGCATTTATCGTACATGGCGCAAGAAACGTGAGGCATGGGCGCAGGAGCAACGGCACTTGAACGAGGTTCGGGAGCTTTTCATCGAACTCTACCGCCTGTCGGAGGAACTCAAGCAGGAGTCCGAAACAAAGGAGCTGATGATCGGCAACGGCATTCTGACCGATGCACAAAACACGAGCATACAGCATCCAATCCTGCTGAGGCGCGTGCGCATTTGCTTTGACAAACAGAAAAACGAGATCGCCGTCTGTGATGCCGATGCGGATTCGGAGCTTTATACGACGGTCTTGCGTGCGTTGGAGGATGTGAACTACAACGCCATTACAGATATGCAGAGAACGCTCGAAAAAGGGGATTATCACCCTCTTGACCGAACGGAGGGTGGCGCATTTTTGCGGATTTCCGTGCATCATCTTTCTCCTGCGAGTATGTTTCTGCAGGCGGGACAGCAGATTCCTCCCAACAGCAAGGAGCGGCTGTTTTTGCAGGAAAGACCTGTTCTTTTCATGCGCAGACGCGTGGATGGATTGGCGAAATTTGTCGACGGCGTACTTGAGCATATTGATGCGACGGGGTATGTGCCGCAGCCGCTTCGGGCGATTGCGGGACTGCATGAGAAACGCGTGTTGGAAGAACGTCCTGCACAGACGGCGGAACAGAGGCTTGCCGAGCTTGGCGGGGAGGACCCCGAGATCCTGCTCGCCATGCCCGCCAACCGTGAGCAGCTCGCCATCGCCCAGCAGATCGCGCAGCACGATGCCGTGATTGTGCAGGGACCGCCGGGCACGGGCAAGACGCATACCATTGCAAATCTGATGGGGCATTTCCTCGCACAGGGGAAACGCATCCTTGTCACGAGCCACACGAAGAAGGCACTCTCTGTGCTGCGCGAGAAAATGCCGGCAAAGCTGCAAAGTCTCTGCGTCTCTCTGCTGGATGAGACAAATCGGGATATGGAGCGGTCTGTTGCCGGTATTTCCGACTATATGTCGCGTCATAACTCCCGCGATATGCAGCGGAGGAAGGATGCGTCGCTCACGGCACGAAGGGCGATCATTCAGAATCTCGCGGATGTGCGGAAACGAATCTATCAGATCGAGTGCAGGGAGCATGAGAGCCTGGTCTATGACGGGGAGAGTCTTTCACCTGCCGAGGCAGCGCGCTATGTGTATGAACACGAGCCGCAGTATGCCTCCGTCATCCCCGGCAAGGTCGCTATGGGGCGAATGTTTCCGCTCGCACCCGAGGAGCTTTCCGCGCTTTATCGGAGCAATGCGACGCTCTCCGCAGCCGAGGAGCATGAGCTGGCACTGGATGTTCCCGATCCGAAGACGCTCATCTCTCCCGAGGATCTGGCAGAGCTGCGTGCGGAAAAAGGGGCGCGGGAGCGGCATCTGCGCGATCAGGCAAAGCAGCTGGGTATGGACATCGAGATGGATGCCGCTGTACTTCGTCTGACGCGCCCGCAGCAGACCGTTACCCTGTCCCGTGCGGAACTGTCTGCGATCGCGGCACTGCAGGAGTATCTCGCGTCGTTCGGCTGTCTTGCGCCGTGGCATATTCATGCCGTTGCGGATGGAAAATGCGGTGGTGGCTATCGGGAGCGTTGGGAGCATCTGTGTACGCAGATCGAGGAGACCGCTGCCCTTGCCGAGCAGTTTGCCGGAGCGTCGTTCGGCAAGAAGGTGACGATTTCGGATGATGCGGATCGTGCCGAGATGCAGCAGGTTCTGCCAAGGATGGAGGAGATCTATCGGCAGGATGGGAAGATCGGACGAATCAGGCGCTTCTTTGACAAGTCCTTTGCGCGTGTGGAGGGGTGGACGCGCATCAATGGTGCACAGATCGGTTCTGCGGCAGACTGTGGGCTCATCTCTTCCGCACTCTCCCTTGCAGAGCAGCGGACGGCATGTGCGTGCGGCTGGGATGAACTGCTCGCAGGGCACGGTGTGACGGCGTTTGCGGAGCTCGATGCCGCAGAGCCGGAGCGCGTGGCGCAGACGGTGCTTGCGGATATACGCCGCTATCTGGACTGGTACGATGTGGAGTATGCACAGCTGAGTTCCTTGATGGAAGCAGCCGCACTCCACGTGGAGGAAATTTTCCCGCAGCAGGTGTTGGTGAGCGAGGTCGAACGCATCACGCGGATCCTTGATGCCGTGCATAGTCTGCTGCCACAGCTTGCTGCAATGCTCGTGGACTATGACGCATACGGTGCAGCAGAGGAATCCCTGCGTGCGGCAGAGGCCGATATCGAGCGTTTGCGTGCGGGCAAATCGGTTCTCGCGAGTGATCTTGTCCGTGCCTTTTATGGGCAGGGCACGGAGAGCTATGCGGAGGTGTATCGGCACATCACCATCCTTCATGAGAAATACGCCGTCCGCGCAGCGCGTGAGGACGCTCTGCAAAAACTTCAGGTCACTGCGCCGGGCTGGGCGGAGGCGATCCGTATGCGGAGCGGGATTCATGGCGGTGCCGAAGTGCCGGCGGACATTGAGGAGGCATGGCGGTGGAAGCAATACGATGCCATGTTGGGGGAACTGACAAAGTTCTCGCCGGCAGAATACCGCCGTCAGAATACGGAGCTGGGCAGGGACTATCGTACAACGACGGAGGAAGCGGCGGTCTGCAGCGCATGGGAATATATGCTGCGGCGTTCGGAAAGTGACCGCAGTATTCAGCAGCATCTTCAGCTTTGGCGGAATGCTGTCAAGAAAATTGGAAAGGGTACGGGAAAACGTGCGCCTGCGCTGCGTGCAGAGGCGCGCAAGCTGATGTCGAAATGCCAAGAAGCCGTACCCGCGTGGATCATGACGATACGGACGGCCTTGGAACAGCTTGATCCAAGGGAGCACCGCTTTGATGTCGTTATTGTGGATGAGGCGAGCCAGGCGGATCTGAGCGCACTCACCATGCTCTATCTTGGGGCGAAGATCATCATCGTCGGCGACGACAAGCAGGTCAGTCCACTCGCCGTTGGACAGAATCTGGACGAGGTCGGCAAGCTCATCGAGATGCACCTTGCGGGGCGGATTCCGGGGGCGCAGAACTATACCGGACAGACCTCGCTTTACGATGTCGGTATGACGATCTGCGACGCACTGATGCTCCGTGAGCATTTTCGCTGTGTGCCCGACATCATTGCATTTTCCAACAGGCTCTGTTATGACGGGAAGATCAAGCCTCTGCGCGATGCCGCAGACAGCAATCTTTTGCCCGCACTTGTGCCGCATCGCATCGACGGCAGCCGTGATGAGCGAAAGAAGACAAATCGTGCGGAGGCAGAGTACACGGTTGCCCTTATCAAGACGATGACGGAAATGGATGCGTATTGGGATAAGACCATCGGCGTGATCTCCCTTCTCGGCAGTGAGCAGGCGGATCTGGTGCTGGATCTCTTGCTGCGCTCCTCCGTCGATATGGAGCATCATGCGATCCTCTGCGGCGATGCTGCGCAGTTCCAGGGGGATGAGCGCGACGTTGTCATCCTGAACATGGTGGACAGTGCAGAGGAGGACGGAATGCTCCGCCTCACACGCGATGAAAAAATCGTTCAGCGGTATAATGTTGCTGTGAGCCGTGCACGGGATCAGCTCTGGATTCTCCACTCATTTCCTGCATCCGCACTCAAGGGCGATGACATCCGCAGCAAGCTGCTGAACTATGCGGCGAATCCACACGCGGCAGACAGCGCGCTCCCGCAGATCCGGCAGAAGGCAGACTCGCCGTTTGAGGAGGCTGTGTCAAAGACACTGGTCGAGCATGGCTACGACATCGTTCAGCAATGGCCGGTCGGGCACTACCGCATCGACATCGTTGTGCGCGACGGTGCGAAAAAGATCGCACTCGAGTGCGACGGCGACCGCTGGCACAGCGGCGCGGAGAAGGTCTATGAGGACATGGAGCGTCAGATGATCCTTGAGCGGCTCGGCTGGCAGTTCATCCGTCTGCGCGGCAGCACCTACTACCGCAATCCAGGAAAGGCGATGCAGGGCGTGATGCGCGAGCTCGAGGCGCACGACATCCATCCCGCCACACCTGCGGACACCGTCGTACGCAGTGACTTGGTCGAGGAAGTACGGCGTAGAGCAGAAATATATTTGTCGAAAAAAGAATAGGACACCTGAGCTTCCACCGCGCCGTGATCTGACGCTTTCTGCATAGCAAACGAACACCCCGCCATTTTCGTCGGGGTGTTCGTGTATTATGGCTGTACTTTTTCAAAGCGATGCTGCTGCGCCGCATCGGGATACTTGGCGCGATCCACCACGCTCATAAACATTGCGAGCGGACGCGCATAGATGCCATAGCTGCCGTAGAGTGCCTGATAGACGACGAGCCGCTCGCCGGTCTCCGTGTGCTCCGCAACCGTCTCGATGCGGTAGAGGTTGCCCTTGAAGTGCCGCCAGATCTCGCCGTGCCGTGGTGTTTCGCGTATCATAGTGCCTCCTGATCGCTGCTCCATAGATGTGCGTCTGCACATGATTATAGAGATTGAGCGGCGCCCTGTCAAAAGCTCTTTTTATTATGAAAAAACTTTCATTATCAGCGCAATTCGTGTAAAATTGAGAATGGAGCAGTCCGCTCTTCTATATACTGCTCCAATGTGTAGGAGGATGACGAAATGAAACATACGGTAACACTCTCAAACGGGGCATCGGTTCCCGCGCTCGGACAGGGGACGTGGTATCTCGGCGATGCGCCGGAGAGCTACGATCGTGAGGTAGAGGCGCTGCGCGCAGGGATCGAGGCGGGGCTGACGCTGCTCGATACGGCGGAGAACTACGGCGACGGACGCGCGGAGCGGCTGGTGGGCGAGGCAATCCGCCCATACGATCGCGCGGGGCTTTTCCTCGTGTCGAAGGTCATGCCGTCGAACGCGTACGGTACGCAGCTGATGAAGTCGCTGGATCGCAGCCTCGCCCATCTCGGGACGGACTATCTCGATCTCTACCTCTATCACTGGCGCGGCAGCCGCCCGCTTGGAGAGATGGTGGCGGCGATGGAGGAGGCGCGTGCGGCGGGCAAGATCCGCGCATGGGGTGTGTCAAACCTCGACACGGCGGACATGGAGGAACTGTGGCAGATCCCCGGCGGCACGCACTGCGCCGTCAATCAGGTACTCTATCATGCCGGCTCGCGCGGCATCGACTACAGCCTCCTGCCATGGATGCGGGCACATCATGTCGCACTGATGGCGTACTGCCCGCTCGCACAGGTGGGGCGGCTCGGCTGCGACCTCCTCGGGAGCCGCGTAATCGCAGAGATTGCGGCAAAGTATGGCGCGACCCCTGCGCAGGTCGCACTTGCATGGGCGATCCGCGACGGGAACACCATCGCCATTCCGCGTACGGGGCGCAAGGAGTACGCCGTCAGCAATGCGGGCGCGGATGCGCTCGATCTCACAGCAGAGGATTGCGCCGCGATCGACCGCGCCTTCCCACCGCCGACGCGCAAAGAGCCGCTGCATATTGAGTAGGTAGGAGGAAATACGATGAAGATTGTGGTACTCGACGGCTATGCCGAAAATCCGGGAGACATCAGCTGGTCGCCCCTTGCGGAACTCGGTGATTTGACCGTCTATGACCGCACCGCACTCACGGAGTCGCCGCTGATCGCCGAGCGCATCGGTGACGCGGAGATTGCCATCACGAACAAGACCCCGATGACACGCAACGTCATCGACGCGTGCTCAAACCTCCGTGCCATCGCCGTACTCGCGACGGGGTACAACGTCGTGGACACGACGTATGCGCGTGAGAAGGATATCCCTGTCATGAATGTGCCAGTCTATGGTACGGACAATGTCGCGCAGTATGCGATTGCCCTCCTCCTTGAGGCGTGCTCGCAGGTGGGGCATCATGACCGCTCCGTGCACGCGGGCGAATGGACGCGGAGCATTGACTTCTGCTATTGGCAGAAACCCCTCGTCGAGGTGAGCGGAAAGACGGCGGGCATCATCGGATTCGGGCGCATCGGTCAGGCGGTCGCACGTATCCTCTCCGCGATGAATGTCCATGTCCTTGCCTACAGCCGCTCCGAACGCGCGGAGGGGCGGGCACTCGCGGACTATGTGCCGCTTGATACATTGTTTCAGAAATCGGATTTTATCTTCCTGCACTGTCCACTCACACCCGAGACCGATGGCATCATCAACGCCGCAAACATCGCAAAGATGAAGGACGGTGTCATCATCGTCAACAACGGGCGTGGACAGCTCATCGTGGAGGAGGAGCTCGCGGCGGCACTCACGCGCGGCAAGGTCGCCTGTGCGGCGGTCGATGTCGCGTCGATCGAGCCGATTGCGGCAGAGAACCCCCTCCTGCACGCGCCGAACTGCATCATCACACCGCATATCTCGTGGGCAACGAAGGAGGCGCGCGAGCGCATCATGCAGATGACGGCGGACAACGTTCGTGCATTTATGGAAGGCAAGCCGACGAATGTCGTGAACTGAGGGGACATTCGGTATGAAAAAGCCCGTGGATGCAGTGCGTCCACGGGCGAAGATTGATTTGTGTTGATGAGGGAATCGCTGATAAATTTAGCCGTGCCATCTTGACGTATCTTTTTTGCCCGCACTTCGGCGGAAAATCCTCCACAGAGCACTATTCTGTGTCCGATTTTGACCTTGTTCAGACGAGAAAATCTGCGCCAATCCGACGGACTTCATTTTATCAGCGATTCCTTAGAAAAGGAACTGATATGAGACGATTTAGAGATTTTGCACTGGCAGATCGAAGAAATTATATCACGCTTTCCGGCGGAGAATATTATCCTGATATACTGGAGGATGCCTGCCGGCTGTACGCACCTGTGTTGGAAACATTTTCCAAGTTACTGAAGAACGCTGAAACATCTCGTGCATTGCTGTTGAATATATCAAAGACAGAGAATTCGTGGATGCGTATACAACTTTGTCGCGTCTTTCGCAAATATGTTTCTCCTGAAACTCCGGTTGAAATGCTGAAAAAGAAAAAACAGGCAGAGAGGATATGCTGTGAATTTGGAGATGGATTTCGCCAGGTTCATATTGTACAGAGATGTTTTGATGCACGTCCGCTACCTGATGAGGCTCTGTGCGCTGTTCTGTGGGAGTATAAAGATCGAGGAAAAAAGGGCTATGATCTAACCGATAAATTTTTTGATATGGTACAGGGGTTGTTTCCCAACTTGCGTATCTGGGGTCCTCGTGGTGCCGGAAGTGATGTGCAGGCACATCAGCTTTGGAGTGATTACCCCAATCGAAGCAGACCTTTGGATTTTGTCATTTCATCATTGGATAAAAAAATCATATATGCCGTTGGGCTTGCGCGCTATGATGGGGATAGAGGCGGTGCACAGGAGGATGATCGTACCGGTGGTTATAAAAACTGTGCAGATGAAGTGTTGGACTATGTCCACACACACGGGCTAAAAACAAAGATAATCTTCTTGAACGATGGTCCAGGGTTGTTGCTTGGGTCGATGTGGGAGGATTACAGTTGTATCGAGGAACGACATCCGAATGATGTAAAGGTTATCACCTTACGTATGGTTGAAGAACGTCTGACAGAGAAATGGCTGAAAGGGGAATGAGGCGTGGCTACAGGAGTGACACCCAAAGAGCGATATCGCTCCAAGCCGGTATGCATTCAGTTATCATATGACGGGAAATCAGCGCAGGATGATATTCTGAGCAAATCCTATGCGAGTTTTATGAAGGTACAGACGGTTCGCGGCGGAGAGAAAAACCGATTATTTTACGGTGATAACTTGGATGCTTTGCTCTTCATGCTCAACCATGGATATAGGGAGTCCGTCGGATTGGTGTATATTGACCCCCCTTTTGCGACCTCTGCCGATTTTTTGAATCGGGAGCAGCGTCATGCCTACAGTGATACCGTCTATGGGGGAGAATATGTTGAGTTTCTGCGCCAACGCCTCATTGTGATACGGGAACTTTTATCGGAGAGCGGAAGTATCTATTTGCATCTCGACAACAATATGGCGTTTCCCATGAAGATGATTATGGATGAGATCTTTGGGGAGCATAATTGTCGTGCGTTTATTACGAGAAAAAAGTGCAGCACCAAGAACTATACAAAAAAGACATATGGCAATATTTCAGACTATATCATGTTTTACTCGAAAGGAACGTCATATATATGGAACAGACCCTATGAACCGTGGGAATACGAGCGAATGATCGAGCAGTATCCGTATATAGAAGAAAAAAGCGGTCGCAGATATAAAAAAGTGCCGGTTCACGCGCCCGGTGTAAGAAAAGGCGAAACAGGGAAAGAATGGCGAGGAAGGCTTCCACCGAAAGGAAAACATTGGCAATATACGCCCGAAAAACTCGATGAAATGGATCGAAACGGGGAGATCTATTGGAGTGCAAACGGGAATCCACGGCGGCTGGTTTTCTGTGACCCCAACAAAGGGATTCCTGTTCAGGACATTTGGCTCTCTTATCGAGATAGTATCAACCAAGCACAAAGAACGACAGGCTATCCGACGGAAAAGAACTATGAGATGCTTAAAATGATTGTTGGCGCATCATCAAATCCTGGGGATATTGTGTTGGATTGTTTTGCAGGGAGCGGAACAACCTTGGCGGCGGCATATGAGACAGGAAGAAACTGGATTGGTGTGGATAACAGCACCGAAAGTATCAAAGCGATATGGAAGAGATTTGTTACGGGGCTGGAAGTATATGGAGACTATGTGAAAGAGTATCAATCAGAGCAAACTCTATTAGATGTGATTGATAAGTCCCCCTTTGAAATATGGGTATCTCGTGCAGAGCAAGAACAATTCAAAAGCATAGAATTGCATGAAAATTAGTCGAAGAGGAGCGGTCATGATGAATCTGCGCAGTGATGCGGACGGTATTATAAAGGAAAGTCTCGCGGCGGTTCTGCCCGACGCGGCTGTGAAAAAGGCGCTTGCGGGGCACGCATTCGCGTCGGGGCGCATTGTGCTCGTCGCGGTGGGCAAGGCGGCGTGGCAGATGGCGCGCGCAGCAGCGGATGTGCTTGGGGAGCGCATCGACACGGGGGTTGTGATCACAAAATACGATCATGTCATGGGCGAGATCCCGCGCGTTTCGTGCATGGAGGCGGGGCATCCCGTGCCGGATGAGAACTCGTTTGCGGCGACGCGTGCGGCGCTGCGTCTCACGGAGAACCTTACGGCGGACGATACGGTGCTCTTCCTCCTCTCGGGCGGCGGGAGCGCACTCTTCGAGCAGCCGCTGATCCCCGCCGGGGAGCTGGCGGAGCTGACGCATGCGCTCCTCGCATCGGGTGCGGACATCGTTGAGATGAATACCCTCCGCAAGCGCATGAGCGCGGTCAAGGGCGGCCGGTTCGCGGAGCACTGTGCGCCCGCACATGTATTCTCGATCGTTCTCAGCGACATCCTCGGCGACCCGCTCGACATGATCGCCTCAGGACCCGCGCATCCCGATGCCTCGACCGCAGAGGATGCGCACCGCGTCGTGGAGAAATACCATCTCAGCCTCTCGGCAGAGGCTGCGGCACTCCTCGACAGTCCCCTGCCGACGGCGCTGCCGAATGTCACGACGCAGATCACGGGCAGCGTGCGCGAGCTCTGCACGGCGGCGGCACGGGCAGCAGAGCAGCGCGGCTACACGCCCGTCCTCCTCACCGATCAGCTGAACTCTGAGGCACGCGAGGCGGGACGCTTCCTCGCCGCGATTGCACGCACACACGCGGGCGATGGATCATTCGCATACATCGCAGGCGGTGAGACCGTGGTGCAGCTCAAAGGGAAGGGACGCGGCGGACGCAATCAGGAGCTCGCCCTTGCCGCAGCGGAAGGCATTGCAGGGCTCGATAACGTCGCCGTATTCAGCGTCGGGAGCGACGGCACTGACGGCCCCACAGATGCGGCGGGCGGCTATGTCGACGGCGGCACACAGGCGGCACTCGCACGTGAGGGACGGAGCGCGGCGGCGGCACTCGCGGAGAATGATGCCTACCCCACGCTCAACGCCGTCGGCGGACTCATCATGACGGGGCCCACGGGCACGAATGTGAACGATGTTGCGGTACTGCTCGTGCGCGGGTAATCTGTTCGAAAATTGAGGAAAGACCTCGTCGGCGATTGTGCGGGCGGGGTCTTTGTGTTCGACGGACAAAAGCCGGGGCGTGCGATTGACCGCAGCGCGCGGAAACCTTATAATTGAGAAAGAAAAAGGAGGGACACATGGCAGCTTTCGAGGAGATCCTGACGCAGCGTGCCGCAGAGGCGGGACTGTTGCTGACGGATGCACAGATCGCGCAGTTCGTCGTCTACCATGAGATGCTCATCGACTGGAACACGCGGATGAATCTGACGGCGCTGACATCACCCGAGGATGTGGCGGTGAAGCATATCATCGACAGCCTGACGGCGTACGATGCCGCGCTGTTCGATGGGGCAAAGAAGCTGATTGACGTAGGGACGGGCGCGGGGCTGCCGGGCATCGTCATCGCCGTGTGCCGACCGGACTTGGACGTCCACCTGGCCGAACCGATGACGAGGCGCTGCGAGTGGCTGGCGGATGTGGTCGACGCCCTGGGCCTGGACAACACCACTATCCACCAGGCGCGCGCGGAGGAGCTGCGGGGCAAGGGGAAAGCGGATGTCGTCACCGCCCGCGCTGTTGCGAATATGGCGAAGCTGGTCCGCATGACCTCGAAGCTCATCGCACCGGGGGGCGCGCTCGTCGCACTCAAGGGACGGAGAGTTCCGATTGAGATAGAAGAAGCAGCTTCTGAATTGAAGCGCCATCATTTGATGGCGCAGATCCACGAGGTCCCCTCGGTCATGGAGGACGAGTCGACTTACATCGTGAAATGCACGCGCACGAAGTAGCGCCCCGTGGCGCAGCTCCCTGCGCCCTGCTCTGCAGGGCGGCTGCCCGCCGCGGGTATTCGCACGTAGACTAGTGGTGAGCCCGAAGGAAGGTGAGCCGTGACCACTGAGAACAACGCGCCTCTATCCGGCCAAGTCGAGCGCGCGCTGCGCGACTTGAAGATGCTGGATGACGCGACCTTCGGCCGTCCTGAGCGCACCCGCACTATCGCTATCGCCAATCAGAAGGGCGGCGTCGGCAAAACGACGTCGACGGTCAATATGGCCGCTGGATTCGCACTCGGTGGCCTCAATGTCGTCGTCATCGACGCCGATGCGCAGGGGAACGCGTCCAGCGCGCTCGGTGTCGCGCACGACACGGGCGTCCTGTCCACTTACGATGTCATTATCGGTGGCGCCTCCATCGAGGAGGTCCTCAGGCCGTGCCCGGATATCGAGGGGGTCAGCGTCTGCCCGGCCACGATCGACCTGTCGGGGGCCGAGATCGAGCTGGTCGATGTCGAGGGGAGGGAGTTCCTCCTGCGCAATGCGCTCCGTGAGTTCCTCGACTCGCGCGACGACATCGATGTCATCCTGATCGACTGCCCCCCGTCGTTGGGGCTGGTGACTCTCAATGTCATGGTCGCCGCGGATGAGGTGCTGATCCCGATCCAGGCCGAGTACTACGCGCTCGAGGGGCTGAGCCAGCTCTGGGCGACTGTTGAGCGCATAGGGGCGGATCTCAATCCCGGCCTGCGCGTGTCGACGATGCTGTTGACGATGGCTGATAGGCGCACGCGCCTTTCCGAAGAAGTCGAGGCCGAGGTGCGCGCGCACTTCCCGGAACAGACGCTGCGGACAGTCATCCCGCGCAACGTCCGCGTCTCCGAGGCGCCCTCGTACGGGCAGACCGTGGTCACCTACGACGCGCGTTCGGTGGGCGCTGTCGCGTACCGCATGGCCGCCCTGGAGGTCAGTCTCCGTTTCCCGCAGTCCGAGTGAGGCCGTGCACCGCGTGCCGCTGGCGCCGCAGTCGCGGGCACGCCGAAGCTGCATGTTTCACGCGGAGCCCGCGCGTCAATGCGCCACGTTTCCGCAGGTCATGAACGTTTTGCCGACCGCTTTGAACGAGTGCTCCCGAAAGTGACCAATGACGCGCCCTGACGGTGCCCGCGGGGTTGTTTCACGTGAAACAATGAGCTGACGCAATTGAAGGAGTATCGCAATGGCGGATGTTCAGAAGGCTGACAGCGTGAAGCGCGGGCGCAAGCACACGGGTCTTGGCAGGGGGCTCGGGGCGCTCATCCCCCCGGTGCAGGACACTCCGTCGCAGACTCCGGCGCCCAGGGCCGGCGGCAGTCCCCTTGATGTTTTCTTCCCCGAGGGGAACACTCGCCAACGCGGTGGTTCAGCGAAGGAACTGCTCCAGCCGAAGCAGCGCTCCTCCGCGCAGGGGAAGAAACGGGGCCCTGCTAAGCGAGTGGAAATGCTGCGACAGGCCACTCCAGTGAAAGACGTGGCGGAAGGCGGAGCTGCGCCTTCCAGGGGAGCGGATCGTGCGCCCTCTGCCGGGACCGACAGTGTCCTCCCCGTGGAACGGCTGGCGCCGGATGCCTCTTCCGATGTTTCACGTGAAACATCGGAAGAGATTGAACTGCTTCCTGTTCCGGGTGCCTCCTTCGCGGAGGTTCCTGTTGATCAGATCGTTCCCAATGCGAAGCAACCGCGTGAGATCTTCGACGAAGAGGATCTCGCCGAACTGGCCGCCTCCATCAAAGAGGTCGGCGTCCTGCAGCCGGTCGTCGTGCGCCCGATTCCTGACGGTGAACCTGAAGGCCGGCTCAAGGAGTACCTCGCCGAGAAGCCCGAGGCGAAGTACGAGCTCATTATGGGCGAGCGCCGGCTCCGCGCCTCCCAACTGGCGGGCGAGACGACGATTCCCGCGATCATCCGGCAAACCGACGACAGTGATCTGCTGCGGGACGCCCTTCTGGAGAACCTGCACCGCGCTCAGCTCAATCCACTGGAAGAGGCCTCCGCCTATCAGCAGCTCATGGCCGATTTCGGTGCGACGCAGGAAGAACTGGCCAAGCGCATCGCGCGTTCTCGTCCGCAAATCGCCAACACCCTCCGTCTGTTGAAGCTGCCCCCCGCCGTTCAGAAGAAGGTCGCCGCCCAGGTGATCTCCGCCGGCCATGCCCGCGCCCTCCTGGCGCTCCCCTCAGCGGATGAGATGGAGCGCTTGGCTGATCGGATCATCAGCGAGGGCCTTTCCGTGCGGACCACGGAGGAGCTGGTGCGACTCGGCAAGGTCAAGGCGGGCCCCAAGCCGCGCGCCCGCAAGAAGCCACAGGTTTCGGCGCTCGGGGAAAGTGTTGTCACTGCACTCCAGGATGTCTACGAAACGCGCGTGACGATCACAGAAGGGCGCAAGAAGGGGAAGATCGTCATCGAGTTCGCGGGTTCCGATGACCTGCAGCGCATTGCCGATCTCATTCTCCGACACTGAGGGCATCCAGATCCGTAGAACGCTGCTGCTCAGAGTCGGTATGTTCGAAAGCTGACATTCTTAGCACGTGCGCGTCCGGATACCGGTAAATACACTAAGGGTTTCCAGTGCCGGGAACCCCGATCTGATGAAGGAGCGAAAGGCATGATTGCTTCAAGCAGTACGCGCAGCGTGCTTTTCGATGTCGGCGGCGTGCTGGTGGACTCCCATCCCGATCCGCTGGCTGTTGCCGCGTTGCTCGGCGAGGAGACGGCGGCTTTCGCCCGCCTCGTCGACCAGGCGATCTGGGCGCATCGCGGCGAGTACGATGCAGGTTGCTCGGATAGGCAGTTCTGGGACCGTGTCGCCGGCGACTGTGGGCTCCCCGAACCCAGCCCCGCGACCCTCAAGGAACTCGTCGGCCTGGATACGGCGCGCATGCTCGACGCCAATCCCGATGTCATCGAACTGGCTCGCGATCTGAGGCGCGGAGGAGCGAGGCTCGGCATTGTCTCCAACGCCCCCTACTCGGTCTCCCGGTCGATCAAAGAGTCCGAATGGGGGAGCTGTTTCGACTTCTTCGTGTTCTCCTGCGACTACGGGGTGTGCAAACCGCAACGCGGGATCTACAGGGACGCTCTCGTCCAGTCGGGATCGAACGTCCACGACGTTGTCTTCGTCGATGACCGCAAGGTCAACGTGCGGGCGGCCGAACTCATGGGCATGGGCGGGATCCTGTGGACGAATCCGTTGGACGCGCGTCAGCGCCTCAGAGAGTTCGGTTACCTGCTCTGAGCGGAGGACGAGCCCCGGATCCTGGAGGATCCGGGGCTCTGGTCGCCTTTGGCACCGGGGCCGGGGCTACTCGCTTGTGGAGTTCCCGCCGGTTGAGGCGACGAAGTCGACGACCTCCTTGCAGAACGCGGCGAAGGAATAGTCGTCGGCCGCCTCCGCCGCCTGGGGGAGCAACGACGTGTCCGTCATTCCGGGTGCGACATTGGCATCGATGAACCAGCACGTCCCGTCCTCGTCGATGACGAAGTCGATGCGGGACAAGTGGCGGAGTCCCAACGCGGTGTGGGCTTCGATGGCTGCCGCGCGCAGATCGGCGAGTGCATTCGATTCGAGGCGGGCGGGCACGAAGTACTCGGTCTCGTCAGTCGTGTACCTGGCGTCGTAGTCGTAGCGGCCCCCGTCGGTGGAGATCTCCACAGGCGGCAGGGCGATGGGGCCGTCGCCCAGGTCGACGACGGAGACCGCGACATCGCGGCCGTCGATGCGCTGCTCGACCATGAGTTTCTGCCCGTAGGCGAAGGCGTCGACCATGGCGGTGCGTAGTTCTTCCGCGTTGTGGGCCGTGGACAGCCCCAGGGCGCTGCCGCCGTCGGTGGGTTTGATGACGACGGGGAAGCTCACGCCGTGCTCGATGGCGCTGAGGACGTTGGTGGCGCCGACCTGGCGGAAAAGGGCCTGGGGGAGTGAGAACCATCCAGGTGTCGGCATTCCCGCCGAGGCCAGGAGCGCCTTCGCCGTCGGCTTGTTCGAGGCGAGCATGGATTGGACGCTCGCGGATCCGACGAAGGGGATGCCGAGGGATTCCAGTAGTGTCTGCAGGGAGCCGTCCTCGCCGATGGAGCCGTGGACCAGGGGCCATACGACATTGGGCTGGAATGAGGCAATAGTGGACACGAGTGTGTCATTGACATCAGTGATGCGGACCACGAATCCTGCACGGGTGAGGATATTCGCCACCCGGCGCCCCGAGCGGACGGAGACGTCGCGCTCGTGGGTGAGCCCGCCGGCGATGATGAGGACTTTGGTGGGGGTTGCCATGGGGTGCTCCTAGATGTGGGTCGGCGGTCAGCGGGACGACGGGTTGTCACCTGTTCCGAACATGTCGACGATGTCCTTCTCCGCGTTGACGACGGTGGAAAGGCGGCGGACTCCCTCGCGGATCCGCTCGGGTGTGGGGTAGCAGAAGGACAGGCGCATGTGGTCGTTCCCCTGGCCGTCGTAGTAGAAGGCCGTTCCGGCGACATAGGCGACCCGCGCGCGCACAGCACGGGGGAGCATGGCCTTCGCGTCGAGGCCGTTGGGCAGGGTCACCCACGTGTAGAAGCCGCCCTCGGGAACGGTCCACCGGCAGTCGGGCATGTACTCGGCCAGGGAGTCCAGCATCGCCTTGCACCTCTCGGCGTACATCGCGCGGAAGGACTTCACCTGCCCGTACCAGTCGTAGTCGCCGAGGTAGTCCGCGATGGCCATTTGGCCGACCATGGAGGGGCACAGGATGGCGGATTCCGAGGCGAGCACCAGCTTTGCCCGGATCGCGTGGGGGGCGTACGCCCATCCGATGCGGAACCCGGGTGCGAACATCTTGGAGAAGGAGCCCAGGTAGACGACGCCTTCGGGGGAGAAGGACTTGAGAGCGGGCAGGGGGTCGGAGTGGAAGCCCAGCAGGCCGTAGGGATTGTCCTCCACGATGAGGATGCGCTCGCGCATGCAGATCTCGGCGATGACCGGGCGCCGTTCCAGGGAGAGGGTGACCCCAGCGGGGTTGTGGTAGTTCGGGACGATGTAGATGAACTTGATGGTCTTCCCCGCGGCGCGCGCATTGCGGATCGTTTCGACGAGGGCCTCGGGAATCAGGCCGTGCTCGTCCATGGGGACGTGGATGACGTCGGCTTGGCGCGCGCGGAAGACGCCGAGGGCGCCTACGTAAGAGGGGGCCTCGGCGAGGACGACGTCGCCTGGGTCGACGAAGAGCTCGGTGACCAGGTCGAGCGCCTGCTGGCTCCCCGTGGTGACGACGACGTTGTCGGGATCGGCGCCGACGATGCCGTCGTAGGTCATGACCTCGGTGATCCGTTCGCGCAGGACCTCCCAACCCTGCCCGCTCCCGTACTGCATGGCCTGCGCCCCGTGCCTGGTGATGAGGCGCTCGGCGGAGGCGGCGAGCCGGTCGAGCGGCAGGTCCTTGAGATTGGGCATTCCGCCGGCCAGGGAAACGACTTCGGGCCGGGACACGACGGAGAACAGAGCGCGGATCTCGGATGCGCGCAGGTTGTGAGCTCGCTCGGCGTAGGCGTCGAACCAAGGGTCGAGGCGGGTGCCGTGGTGGGGTTTCTTTCCCTGCGGGGAGGGGGTGGGCGTGCTCACGCGTATCTTCCTTTGTTCTGACGCGCCCATCGTTCGGGGCGCGGATAGGTCAAGTGTGCCACTTTTTCGGCTCCGGCGCGGGCGGGTACCGCAGGCCGGGAAGGGGTGCTCCAGTGGGCGCGATTCGATTGTTTCACGTGAAACAATCGAATGCTTCCGGAGTGGGGCTGTGGGTCTTGTCGCGCTGTGGGGCGGGTGTCCCGCGCCGCGCGGCGTGCGGTGATCATGGCGCTGTGATCGCGATCGGTTCACGAGGCGGGATCCGTTTCCGGCATCCCATCCGGGGGTGAAGGGATGGGCCCCGACTCCTAGCCCCGGAGGCGTTCGCTAACGGGGTGGGTCCCGACTCCTAGCCCTGGAGGCGTTCGCTAACGGGGTGGGCTCCGACTCCTAGTCCCGGAGGCGTTCGCTAACGGGGTGGGCTCCGACTCCTAGCCCTGGAGGCGTTCGCTAACGGGGTGGGCCCCGACTCCCAGCCCTGGAGCTACCAGCTGATGGTGCGGGGCGGGCGCTCCGCGAATCGGGCTCTGTTCCCGGGGGGAGTGGGTTCGTCGGCGCTCTGCGCGGGGAGACTGTGCTTGCGCCCGCACTCATGCCGTCAGCCTTCTGAACATCCGCTGGCGTGTCGCTTCCGTCGCCCTTGGCGGGCATCGTGCGCCGGGGCTGCGCTGGTGCAGGAGGGCGTGGCGTTGTTGGCGGGGGCGGGGAGGGATCTTGCTTCCGTTCCCCTCGTTGGGTCGTTACTCCGGCCGCCCTTGGAGTTCCCAGAGGATCTGCCAATCGAGGATCGCCGTCTGCTCGGGGGAGTTGACTGTCAGATCCACCAGTGCCTGGTTGGCTCCGAGAACGATGTTCGATCCATTGGCCAGGCGCCACCGCGATTGCGGTCCTGTCCCGTCGTCCTCGGCCTCGCGCTTGGCGCAGGTGCGGGCGTCGATGATCTGGGCGTAGGTGAGGTACACGGATTGGGTGAGCGGAGCGGAGCGTCCGTACTGGTCAGGAGTGGCGATAGTCGATAGGGCGACGTGCGCGCTCTGGACGTGTTTCCCATTCGAGATGAAGAAGGAGTCCGCCACAGGGCACAGCTTCGAGCGGAAGGCGTGGGTGCCGTGCCTGTCGGGCATGAAGCCGGTCTGGGCGAACAGGCGGGCGGCGTGGCGTTCCTTGAGGGGCCATCGCACCGCAGCCCACGCGGTGATGATCTGGTCGACGCGCTCGGGGCGCAGAGCGATGAACTCGGTCATGAGTGGATCCTCTCTCTCAGGACCGCCAAGGTTTCGGGCGTGAAGACGAAGGGCTGCGACCGGTACTGGATGGAGTCGAGGCCCGTGTCATCGACCCAGCACATATCGTTGTGCAGGCGGATCCGCCCGGAGGCGATGCCGTCGAAGAGGTCGGGGTTCTCGCGCAGCAGTTGGATGAAATCAGGATCCACAGTCGCGATGTGGTTGAGGTACTCGGGTGTGCCTTGGGCGAGGTTCCTCCCATCCGAGGTGGAAACCTGCGCGAACGCCCAGTCCTTCGCCCGCACCGCGACGAAGTGCAGGTTCTCGACGCTCTCGTCGACTGAGAGGAGGTTGAAGTTCCATGGGCGGAACTTGGTGCCCCCGACGGAGGGGATGCAGGTGCGGCCCGCTTGGTTCTGGGAGTACTCGGCCGCGAGGAATGCGAGTTCCACTTTGGAGGACGCCTGTTGCATGTGGGCGTCCATGTACTGCAACGCGTTGTCCATGAATTCCTCGGACTCATGGACCGGTTGGCCCTTGGCCTTGAACTGGCGCAGCGTCTTCTCGCGCTGCCGAATGAGTATCTCGTCCACTCCGCCTCCTCAGTCAGCTACTTCATGGTATCCCCGCTGCGCGCGTCCGCGATCCGTTTTGCCCGGATCGGATGGCTCCGGTGGCCGGAAGGCGCACCAGGCGCATGGGGGAAAGGCCCACCGTCCCGAGGCGCGCAAGGCGGGGGAGTGGCGGCTCTGCCTGGCGTTGTCGGACCGTTGGTTGTCGAGGCGCGCTAGGCGCATTGGGGTGGGCGCACAGGGTGCGGGGGATGGCGGTGTCGTGGCTATGAGGTTCCCTGGGCCGGAAGGGCTCGGGTGGGGTGACGGGTACGTGGCTGCGCGAGGGCGCGCGAGGTGTCCAGGATGCGGGGAACGGCCGGGCCGAGCCGCGGGCAGTGTGCCCGGAGCCCGGGGTTTCAGAACGTTGTCGCATCGATTGGGCGTTCCGGGAACCCGGAGCCTATAATGATAACGATTCTCATTCAATGTAAATTGCAGTCAAAGGTTGGATTCCATGGCCGTCACTAATCGCCGCTCCCGTCCGTTGGCCCCGGCCAGCAGGACCCAGTGGCTCCGACGAACGATCATCGCCTCGCTGGCGGGTGCGGCGCTCCTCATTCCCCTCGTGCAAGGAGGGGCGCGGGCATCCGAAGGGGATGGTGGGGCGGCTCCCTCCCCAGTGGCGGCGGTCGACTCTGCGGTCGTCGACTCTTTCGGTCCGCAATCCTCTCCTGGGCATGTGGCGCCCTCCGATGAGGCCGCTCCCATGAGCGGCGGCTCCCAGGCTCCTGCAACCGCCGGCCGGGACTTCCGTGTCGTCGCGACTGTTTCACGTGAAACATTGAGCCTCGACCTTGCGTTGGACGGGCTGGCGGTGGATGCGCAACACGCGGTGCTAGGAGTGGATGACTCCGCTCTACTGAAAGGCGCGAATGCGCCCATGTCCACAGAGGGCTACGAGATGGGCCAGGCGCCCGGCGATGGAGCGGACGCGCTCGGCTGGTCCCTGGGCGCACTCAGGGAGGCCGGATACGACCGTGCGCAGATCAATGTCACGGCTTCGGGCCCCGAGGGTTCCCAAGTCCTCGTGTACAGGAGGGATCCGAACGGGAAGGTGACTGCAGTCCTCCACGGCGGGTCCTTCAATATCGCCGACGCGGACACGGAGACCTACTCGATCCTCCCATTGGGGGAGCAGACCGAGGGAGCGCTGTCGTGGATGTTCACAGCTCCGGGTGAGTACTCACTGAATATGACGATCACCGCGTGGAGCAGTACGACCGACGCAGTCGTCCAATCACCGGCCACACTCGCGCTGCGCGTCGCCGTGGGATCCGAGGCGATCGCGAATGCCCTCGCCCCCGCTGGCGTTCCCGCATCGAATGCGCCATCGCAGCCCGCTACCGCGCAACAGCAGACCGCCCCGGCCAGTAATGCGACCGCCTCGCCGAGCGCACAGGGCGACGGGAGG
>ERZ772926.534-NODE-534-length-21209-cov-3.881346_pt1 | contig 21209 bp, 20 predicted proteins | sample MGYA00511136_ERZ772926 | MGnify/ENA primary metagenome ERZ772926 (study PRJEB29015, sample SAMEA2737917) | human oral metagenome | biome: human oral; feature: human-associated habitat; material: dental | place: China | collected 2153 ... | reverse complement strand
ACTGTTTTACAGTTACTTAAATCTTGAGAGTACAAAAACAATAGCTTTTGTAAGTGTCTGTCATGGGAAGTTTTACAGTTACTTAAATCTTGAGAGTACAAAAACACTTTTCATCACATCCTCAGCAGCCTTTTTGTTTTACAGTTACTTAAATCTTGAGAGTACAAAAACCGCTGGCGAATTTACTGGCGCAGACGGTTTGTTTTACAGTTACTTAAATCTTGAGAGTACAAAAACAAACATTACAATTTAACATCTGATGAGCTTGTTTTACAGTTACTTAAATCTTGAGAGTACAAAAACAGCCATTTTGAATATTAACTAGTTTATTATGTTTTACAGTTACTTAAATCTTGAGAGTACAAAAACTTATGGTACAAGTTTCAATATCCAAAAAAAGTTTTACAGTTACTTAAATCTTGAGAGTACAAAAACATTATTCTTATTGAATAATTTATTATCACTGTTTTACAGTTACTTAAATCTTGAGAGTACAAAAACATAATGAAAATTATTAACGTATATAGAATAGTTTTACAGTTACTTAAATCTTGAGAGTACAAAAACATGTCTATGTTTCAGAAAACAATCAACAATGTTTTACAGTTACTTAAATCTTGAGAGTACAAAAACCGTCTCCAAAATCTTTTGTTAAGTCACAAGGTTTTACAGTTACTTAAATCTTGAGAGTACAAAAACTATTTCTTTTGAAAGTGAAATTTCTTTTAGTTTTACAGTTACTTAAATCTTGAGAGTACAAAAACAAAGTGAGGTGAGGAGATACGATGGTGTTGTTTTACAGTTACTTAAATCTTGAGAGTACAAAAACGAAAGACCCTGTTTCTTTTCTACGCAATACGTTTTACAGTTACTTAAATCTTGAGAGTACAAAAACATTTCACCTAAAGGTACAGACTCGGTTCTAAGTTTTACAGTTACTTAAATCTTGAGAGTACAAAAACCCAGAGGATAACTTGACTCCTGAACAAGTCGTTTTACAGTTACTTAAATCTTGAGAGTACAAAAACCACGAAAAAGATGCTAATATGATAGCATGAGTTTTACAGTTACTTAAATCTTGAGAGTACAAAAACAGCTGGTTCCTGCGCTAGCTGACATTTTAAGGTTTTACAGTTACTTAAATCTTGAGAGTACAAAAACATATTGTGTAGAATATCCAAAACATAAATTGTTTTACAGTTACTTAAATCTTGAGAGTACAAAAACCTCAAATTAAAAAATTTTTTGATTTTTGTACCCTTACATTGATTATAAAGTCCTTTGATGAGCTTGTCAATCTTAATTTTTTAAAAAATTAATTAATAATTGAGTAGGTGGATTATAAGCAAAATGAATTTTCTTGTTGTAATGGTATAAACTGTTCATAATTTTCAAGGTTACCATATCTTGGATAGATAAACTCATATGTGTCACGTCTTTACTAAATAAATATGGTGAAATCTTTTGCAAAGAGACGATGAAATCATCATCTGTAGGTACGTCGTTAGTAGGATATTGACCAATAAACCTTTCATACATAAAAGAAAATTCATAAAAATGTTCAACCAAATCAGAAACAATATTGACGTATTCCATATTCTCGCGATTCAAATAAAGATAGCCTTCATTTGACGGGAAAATAATGACACTAAAATTACTGTAATTGTCGGCCATCTCCTCTAGTTGCTCGCAACATTTTACAAATGAGCAATAATTCAAGTAATCGTCCATATTTCTGAGGACGAGCAAGATACGGTTGGTCTGGCCTTGAATCAACTGTTCTAGCATTTGCATAAAAATAATAAATTTCGTTTCATTTTCGACAAATTCAAACGATATATTCTTATCTTTGAACCCAAAATAAGGTAAAAAATTCTTAAGAATCAGCTGCTCAGTTGTAAAATACTGACTCTCTGTATGGTAATGTATACCTTCAATTTGAAAATTCAAACGTTCATTTACAATCATTGAAATTTGATCCAGCTTATCATTGATATAATCTATCTGTTCCATTATTTCAAGATTATCTAGTTTTGACTTCAGAAAATCAAACGCTACAGTCCCTTTTTTATAAGCCATTTGCTCGATTAAATCTTGGATATCTGAAATAGAAATAATCTTGTAATCTGTTCTTTTAAAAATTGTATTCTCTTCGGTAATTTCTGGTTCCATTTGTTCAAAAAGGTTCAAGTCTTCTACATTATACTTTTTACCGTTGAAATACCAAATTAAGAGCTGCCACATATAGTATTTTAATTGCTGATTATCTCCTACTATTTGAGTAAACGGGCCAAAATTAATAGATAAATTCTCTCTATAAGGATGTGTAAAATTCATTTTCATATAATCACCAGCTTATTATCACTTATTACTTCTTCTTGCTTGGTCTTCCCTCCGATAATCAAGACCATTTCTGAAAATTGCTTTTCTGTAACAGCTAGTAAACGGACATTGCCACTTGGTAAATTGCTTTGTTTCAGCTTTTTATAAAATTTACTGGCAAAACTTCTGTTTGGGCAAGTTCGATAATATACAGAAAACTGCAGCATTTCAAACCCATTGGCAATCAATTCTTTGCGAAAATTACGATAGGTTCGTTTTTCCTGATTGGTTTCCATTGGCAAGTCAAAGAAACATAATAATCTCATCGCTTCATACCTCATTACATACTCCATTCCAAACTAGAAACTATTGGACAGTAAAACTTTGTTGTATCCTTATCAGCAATACATTTGATAAAACCTTTTACATATTTGTCCATTGCAACTGTGACCGAGCAGGTTTCTTTGCCATATTTAATTTTTGCGTTCAGTAGATTTGTTAAAGCCAAGCGGAATTCATATTTTAAATATTCTTCATCTCTCAAATGTTCATAAACCCAAACATCAATAATTTGGCGGAAAGGTTCCATTAAATCATCCACCAGATTGAACTGGTTGTATTCATTTTTATGAAAAATTCCAATTAAAGCATTTAGTCCATATCCAGCAACGATTCGTGCCATCTGTGCTCGCATAATAGCGTATCCGTAATTCAACCCCGCATTAATGACATCTGATTCTCGCTGAGTTACACGGATAAACTTCTTTCCAAATAATTCATTGAAATAGACCTTAGCGGCATGTCCTTCTCGATTTGTCTTATCTCCTAGTTCAATATGATCCTTATAATCCGCTAACAATTGGATACAATCAAGATTTTTTTCAAACATTGCCAAAACATCCTGCTGATTATTGATTTTAAAATAGATAACAAGTTGCCAGAGCTTATCTTTTTGTTCCTGAGACCAGAGCAGTTGTTCTTGCAGTCGTTTATAGGCTCTAAAATGCCCGTTTTGAGAATGATAAATTCCCGTTGGTAAGTGTTCATTGTCACATACAATTAAGGCGATATTATACTTACTTAAAGCACTCAATAATCGAAGGGTAACGACAGTATCACCACCTTCAGCTACTATGATTGAAATATCACTTAAAGGGATTGTATACTCTTCTCCCATTTTCTTTATTAACAAATTGTCTAATTTCAGTCTCATCTTTTCACTTTGACAGATATGTACAATTCTCCACGTCATAAAAACTCCTTTACAACACGAAAACACCCCGTCATAGACAGGGTGTTGATTTCGGCATGAAGCCTTATCTTTGTAGCTTCTGCAAGATTTAAGTAACTGTGTAAAGCGTCCCTTACAGTCACTATTATAATACATTGCAAAAGCGTTTGCAACTCTTTTTTTAAAATTTTTTCTTAAAATTGAGCTGTGGCTGATCACCCTCTTTTTTAATGAAATATTTATTACCAAGAACATCTGTTTTGACTTTATAGATGGAGAGATTAGGCTTGTTTATCCCTTTGAGGCATTGACCACCTTTTGCAACGGTTCCTAACAAATTCATCAGCTGTTGATTTCCTTCAAATTTAGCTTTTTCATAAGGTTTTAACTCAACATAATGTTTTGAGGTATCGTTTCGCGAACCATACCTAAATAATTGCTGCTCTCCAGTTTCGGTGTCTTTTATCAAAATCAAATCGTTCTTATACAAAGTAAATTTAAATTCTGAATCCTCGTCCACTCCTTCTTTTGCTTTGACTTTATTATATTTTTCAGGTGAAATACCGTAACTTCCACTCCCTTTTTCAAATCTTAAATCTGAGTATTTCAATCCCATCAATTCATATTTGGAAGTCCGGGGATTAAAATAAACATCTGTCCGCCAAGGCTTCAAGGACTGCAAAACAACCTGGTTCTGACTGTTTACAGGAGTAATATCAATGTGATTGCCAAGTTTATTATCATAATACTTAAGGCTTTTAATCTCTGGGCCTTTGCCCTTTTTGCTGTATTTTCGAATAGGACCATTTTCTTGTCTGTACTTTTCAAAAGGATTGCAGGGAATTTCTTTACCCTTTTCGTTTAACTCTTTGTCAGGATAGGTTTTAAGAATTTCTTCAATAACTTTTTCAAAGGTCTGTGGATCTTTGTGATACATCAAGAACTGAGTTGTATCTTTCTTATATCTCTTGATAAAATCTTCATAGCCCTTTTGAGAATAGATATCCTTAATTTTTCCAAGTACATAAGTTTCCTCCTGCTTATCTTTCCCCAACTGAGCTTTTCTAGTTCCATAGATTGTAGCATCTGATATTTTTCGGTTATATTTAGAATCCACTTGATAAGAAAACAAGATACTGTCTTCAAACGATTTGCTCTTCAATGTATCTACAAAATAATCATATGGTGGTCTGAAAACAAGTTCCTTATATTCGTCATCTGTCAGTGAAAGAATCTCTCCCGTTTCAGGATCTACAAGCTGCCCTTCTTTATAAGAAATCAAAGGATTATTCTGCTTTTTCCAGAGTCTCAACTGACTGGAGGCCGCGATGATGAGAGCATCTACTGCGTGGTGGTGATAGGTATCACGACTTTTTTCAATTTTCCACTTTCTTCTCAGCTGTGATGTAAATTGACCACGAACAACCGAAATTTTTGTATCGAAATCATTTGTTTTGTAAAATTCCTGCAAAGTATTTAGGACTACCCGTGATGAGTAACGTGTGTCCACGAGATTGCGCTCAATGAATTTTTGTTTTACTTCAATCTTGCTGATATCTTCTTCGGTCAGCAGATAGTCTTTTTTCTTATTACTTAAGCTTTTAGAATTCCGGACATATTGTTTGAACTCTATGTAAGACCACGCATCATCCATACTATCTAAAGCCTGGAATGGTGTTCTCTGTCCCTTTTCCTGATTAGCTGTTGCTAGCACCAGAACCTTATTGGCTAAGCCATCATCAAAAGAAAGTGAAAGCGGCAGAATATGATCAATTTCATACTGATGTGGATTATGAATTAAATCACGAACAGAGATATTCTTTCCTGTATAAAGGCAGCGTTCTCCCTGTTGATGCCAAAGGCGAATTTTGGTTGCTAACTCTTTGTGTCCATGAAAAATACTGTCTGGTAACTCTTTTTTACCATTGTATAGATTAGCAGCTTTTTCCATTGCTGCTTTCTTTTCATCTTCATTGGCTTTTTGGGCGTTTTGAATTGCTTTTTTCTCATCATATTCATTGCTTTCACGCGCCATTTCAATGACAATATTATCAAAAATGCCATATTTTTTGGTCGCTAAGTTGATGATTTTAATAGCCTGACGGACAGATTTGGCAACAACAGGGTTATAAATTTCATCTGTTAATTCTTTTTCATCTATGTATTTAGTTCGTTTTGAAATTTCTCTACTTCTTTGTTTGCCTAGACGAGTCAAAATAGTCATTTGCTCCTCTGAAGTCTCATAAAGCTCTGGAATCAATTCATTCATTAACTTAAGAGAAAAATTATGCCAACCTTTTCCAAATACCGCACTGTTTTTCTTCCTAAACTGAATTAACTCATCAATCTGCTCTTTGGTAAATGTACCAAGCATTTTACTGTTAAGAGCTTCTAAAATACCTTCACTTTCTGTATTCAAGGTTAGAATGTGTGCTAAGTCGTCCAAGGTTTCTCTCGATAATGCATCTACGTTCACCAGTTCTAGTGTTCTCATTTTACGATAGGCGTCAAAAGTATGCATCTCCGGTTTATCAGATTTATCAATCCGATATCCTTTTATGTCATCAATAGAACCATCTACTAACTTAGCAATATATTTCAGTAAAGTTGGAGTTCCTAAAGTTCTTGCAGTTCGAGCATACTCGACAATCTGCCGCTTTTGTTCTGGTCTTAATTTTTTCGTTTCAGTTGGAACTGTTAAATTATTGAGGTCGTTGAGCAAATTAAATTCCTGCGCGGTATATGACGCCTTTGCTGCTCGATATTCATCAGGATAAAAAGTACATTTTCCAATTAAAATACCGAAAATATTATCAAGAGTTGTGCCATCTGTCCGAAATCTTCCATAATCTGTTCTAGATTTTTCATTTCCAGGCCCATGATAATATTTTCTTTTGCCAGTCAAAATAGTTAAATAAGCTTCAATGAATTCATCTGAAATCCTCACATTGAATTCTTGTTGCCTTCTAAGAATTCGCTCTGCTTCTTTTTTGTAGGCTGAAGTAGAAAATACATTAATTAAACGATGATTCTCCCCATTTTCAACAACTGTAAAATCCCCACGAACTTGTCCGTATTTTTCAAAACGTTCCAACTGGATTTGTCCAGGCGTTTTGTCTGCAAGTAATTTTCTGTTTTCTTCAACTGCTTTTCCATACTCATTGGAAGCTGTTTCTCCATCTTCACTAGCATCGTCCAGATAGCTGATACCACGCCGTTTAATAATGTTTTTAAGCGCAATAAACAACTCTTCATTTGTTAATTCTTCGCTTAATCCCTTCACACGCAGAGCATAAGGATTTAAATTTAAAGGGACAGCAGAAAAATCTGTTATAAAACCGAATTCTTCAAAAAGGTCGTTTAAGCGAGCGCTGCGATGTTTCTTCCTTCGACCAAGTCTTCTTCCTTGTCTAAATCCCCGACGTTCTACATTGCTGTCTGCAGTTGCAGCTGGAAATATTCTCGAATTAGCATGAATAATCTCGCCTGTTTCTTTATTTAAAATTCCCACTCCGACAGAAGCAATACCGATATCCAATCCTAAAACCAAACCGTTCATGATGCTCTCCTTTTTATAAAAATTTTGCTACAAATCACATTTAAAGCGCTATCATACACATTATAACATAATAATAAGTAAAATGTTTTAATATTTAAAAATATCTCAATCTCTACCGTTAATAACAAATACCATACATCATTTCCTGATTGTAAAAGATTTCAAAATACGCTACAATAGACAAAAATTCTTCTGTATGGGGACAGTTAAGATGATAAAACCTAAGTATCAATGTATTGTAGATCAGATTAGCCAAGATATTAAAAGCGGGAAATTGTCCAAGGGACAAAAGATTCCTTCTGTCCGTCAGCTGGCAGAATACTATCGCTGTAGCAAGGATACAGCTCAAAAGGCGCTAATGGAATTGAAATATCAAAAGTATATCTATGCGGTTCCTAAAAGTGGCTACTATGTGTTGGAAAATAGTCTGGAGGATCAGCAGGACATGGAGCTAACCGTCAGAGATGACCACTACCAAATTTATGAAGACTTTCGACTTTGTCTCAATGAAACGCTGATTGGACGTGAGAATTATCTTTTTAACTACTACTCGCAACAAGAGGGGCTAGAGGTTTTGCGACAATCTGTCCAGCAGCTGCTTCTAGATTCAGCTATCTACACCTCTGCTGATAGACTCGTTCTGACATCTGGTACCCAGCAAGCTCTTTATATTCTTTCGCAAATTGCCTTTCCAAATGAAAAATATGAAATTCTAGTTGAACAGCCTACCTATCATCGGATAAATGATTTGCTAACTGCCCAAAAACTTCCTTATCAAACAATTGAGCGAACTCCAGAAGGAATTGATTTAGGAGAATTGGAGAGGATTTTTCAATCTGGTCGTATCAAATTCTTCTATACTATCCCACGCTTTCATTATCCCTTGGGGCATTCTTACAGTCGAAAGGAGAAGGAAGAAATCATTCGTCTTGCTCGGCTTTATGATGTTTATATCATAGAAGATGATTATTTGGCTGACTTTGACAGCAAACGCGAACTGACCTTTCATTACTTGGACGACAGCCAGCATGTCATCTATATCAAATCTTTTTCTACTAGCCTCTTCCCTGCCCTTCGGATAACAGCTCTGCTATTTCCTCCAGCTATTCAGTCAACTTTTATCGCCTACAAAAAAGCAGTAGACTACGACAGCAATCTCATCATGCAGAAAGCTCTATCTCTTTATATTGACAATCTAATGTTTGAAAAAAATCGTCTTTCTCTTCTCAATCAACAAGAAAAAGAATTCACGAGAGCTAGAAAACTTTTAAGCCAAAATCAGCTCAAACTTTCCCACTTTATCAATAGAGATGGTATCTTACTAGATTTACGTGGACTTAAATCTGTCAGCTCCCTCAAACATAGCAATCTGCCATTGGATTTTTTTGAAGCAAGTTATATACAGGATTGTCCTTATCAATACGCAAAAATTAAATACGAGGATCTAGAAAAAGTCTTACAACATTTAAATGAATATTTATAAGGGAGTGGGACAGAACTAAAAATCGAAAATTTTTAGTTCGTAGTCCCACCACCGCAAGGGTGATTAGGTGCTCTTCTGAGCTTGAAAAGCGAATGAAGAGTCCAATCACCTACTGCGTTATTCGTTTATTACTAAATCTGATAGAAGCTGGGACACTTTTTGCCCAGCCTCTTTCAATTATCTATTTCACCTTAAAACTCTGCCTCAACCCGATAGATGACTTGACCTTTGTTGACAAATTTTTTCTCGTACTCTGTCAGCACATTATCTTCAAAGTCGCTCGCGTGTAAATCTAACCAAACACCATTTAGTTTCATCCCGTATTGAGAAAAGCTCACTAAGCTATATTCAAAAAGACCACGATTATCTGTTTTGAAATGAATCTCACCATGTTCTGGTAAAATTTGCTTAAAGGTATCGAGAAAAGATTTGTAGGTCAAGCGCCGTTTTTCATGGCGTTTCTTGGGCCAAGGATCAGAAAAATTCAGATACAAACAATCAATCTCTCCATTTTCAAAGTAGTTGGTCAAATCAGAACCATCTACCCAAAGGAGCTTGATATTGGGAACATCAGTTGCTAAAACCTTATCCAAGGCGTAACTCAAAACGGATTTTTGAATATCAATTCCGATATAGTTAATTTCTGGATGAGCTTTTGCCATTTCTGAAACAAACGCACCCTTTCCACTTCCCACTTCAATATGAATGGGGTGCTTATTCCCAAAAATCTCATGCCACTTGCCCTTTGCTTCAGCAGGATTTAAAATTACATATTGTGGGTTTGCTTCTAGTAATTCCGTCGCCCCTTTACGATTTCTAACTCTCATGACACCTTTTTCCCGTATTTTGAACGGAAGTTACGTAGTGCATAAATCTCCCGATTCACATTTTCCAAGTCTGCATTTCCATAATACTTAGCAATCTGACATAGGTAAGCGTACTGACCATACCAGTACAATTTTTTCAATACCGTTTCATTATACCGATAGCCATAGTAGGTCAACCATTCTTTCCAACGCACCTCTGGAATATAATGGCTTAATATATGAGCCACATCAAACATACGATCTGTCAATCGAACAGAATCCCAATCTACTAAATACACCAATCCACTATCTGTCTCAATCCAGTTACTATGACGCACATCGCCATGCACAATTGTTGCATGATCCTCGCGAAATTGTGGTAAATGACTACGCATATCATTTAAAACCGACCGCAAGTAATGATTATTTCCAATTGCCAATGGTGCATGTTCTAACCAAGATTCCAATAAATCTGCTGGCGTCTCCAAAGCATAACCCAACCGACGCAACTGTGTCATCAAAGGACGTGAACGATGCAGCCGTGTCAAAATATTTACAATTTGTTTTTTGTCCATTTCAGTCGGCGTCAAAATTTTTCCTGATAGCCATTCCTGTGCACTCATGACATTGCCGTCTGCCATGCGACGACTCCACAATAATTGCGGTGCGATTTGTTCTCTAGCTAAACCTACTAAGATTGGGGTTGTATTCATCTTGACGAAAACGCGCGCCCCATCTGGATAGGTACCCATGTAGGCTTTCCCACTTTTACCTGCAATTGGTGTCAGAGTTAGCTCATTATCAACCAAGTCCATTGTTCCCCTCCGTAAAAAGTTTCCTATCTATTTTACTAATTTTACTTCCTTTAGTCAACCAAACTTCTTAATTTGAATGGTAAATAAATGACATAGAGTAGGAATGTGATTCCTATCATAAAAAGCAAAGCTACTCTATCTTGGAAAAACAGCAAAGCCATCATTGTTTCCACAAAAAGCACGCTGTAGCCAATAAGAGCAATCACTTGTTTCACTCCTTTTAACTTTGAGTTGATTTCTAAAGGGAATAAGAACGTCAAATATTGGTAATCAAAGGCATGGTACAAGGCTGTCAACTGAAATAGCAGGAGATAATTTAACAATGCCACAAATATGGCAGCAATCCACGATTGACTGATAAAACCAATTCCCAAAAGAGACAGAAACAGCAACCGTATAGTCAAGGCAAGAAAATCACCATTGCGCAAATAAGAACGCAAATACATATTTTGCCAAGTAGTTGACTGTCTTTTTGGTAGAATATTCGTCAAACCATCAAGATATGCTCGGCGTTTTACGCTATTGGAAATTCCCTTAACATTGGTAAAGAGAGCAAAGAAACGTAGGATTGTCTGCTTGCGTCTTTCTTCATAAGCAATGAGATAGCTCCAATTCACCCCTGCACCTTGGTAAAATTTTTGACTTTTCTGCAAAAATACGAACCATTTTGCTAGCAACATAAGAAATACAAGAATAAGCCATCCCAAAAATGGCAGACCTAAAGCAAGAAAAAGTGGCGCAACTAGCAATAGAACAGCCGTTTGAAGCAAGGCCCATAATCGATAAGATAAACGCGTTTGTTCTTGTAAGTAGCTTTTTAATTCCTCCTCTTTGACTAACAAAAATAAACTATCTGGTTTTTCCATATAAGTCGCGATTCGTCCCAAAGGCAATAATAAGAACAAAAGAACCACTAAAGCAAGAATGATTGGCAGGTGATTTTTAGGAAAATTTCGTAACAGTTGACTGTATTGAACAGCTAAAAAGCCAATAAAGACCAATAAAAAGAGGACAAAATGGTCATTAAAAACATAGCGTGAATACTTCAAACATTGATTGCGAAATACTTGCCTGCGCTTTTGAAACAGATTTCTCATAGGCTCGCCTCTTCTGTCAAAGCTAGATAAATGTCATTGAGACTAGCTTCTGGCATGGCAAATTCTGCTTGTAATTCTGCTAAATTGCCTTTAGCTCGGATTTCTCCCTTATGCAATATCACGAATGAATCACACATCTTTTCTGCCGAATCCAGCACATGCGTACTCATAAGAATTGACTTGCCTTTTGCCTTTTCATCCTCCAAAAGCTCTATCAAGTCAGCAATGGCAACTGGATCAAGTCCTAAAAATGGTTCATCAACGATAAAAAGGCTGGGGTCAACCACAAATGCACAGATAATCATGACTTTTTGCTTCATCCCCTTAGAAAAATGCACCGGAAACCAATCTAATTTTTCTTTCAAGCGAAACATCGTCAATAATTTCTCCACGCGCGCAAAAGCCACCTTTTGCTCCACATCATAAGCCATAGCAACCGTTTCAATATGCTCGCGCAGCGTTAATTCCTCATACAAACTAGGTGTTTCCGGAATAAAACCAATTTTCTTACGATAAGCCGTAGGACTATCTTGCAGTTTGGCACCGTCAATTAAAATTTCACCTTTATAAGGAGTTAAAAGTCCGATAATTTCATTGATTGTAGTGGATTTACCCGCACCATTCAAACCAATCAACCCCACCAGTTCCCCATTTCCTACTGTGAAACTGATGTCTTTTAAAACAGGGATATTCACATAGCCCCCTGTAAGCCCTTTTATTTCTAACATATTTTCTCCAAATTCTGGTATAATGTTCTTATATTATAACAAAATCTAACAAAGTAGAGGTAAATTTGATGGCAGATTGCATTTTTTGTAAGATTATTGCAGGAGAAATTCCAGCTTCTAAAGTATATGAAGACGATGAAATTCTAGCATTTTTAGACATCTCACAAGTAACACCCGGACATACCTTGGTTGTCCCTAAAAAACATTTCCGCAACATGCTTGAAATGGACGGTGAAGCTGCCAGTCAACTCTTTGTACGCATTCCAGATATTGCTCGTAAAGTGATGAAGGCGACTGGTGCAAAGGGGATGAATATCATCAATAACAACGAAGAAATTGCCGGTCAATCTGTCTTCCATACACATGTCCATTTAGCACCACGCTATACAGAAAATGATGATTTAAAACTGACTTTCGTGGCGCACGAACCGAACTTCCCTGCTCTTGCAGAATTAGCTGAAAAAATTTCAAAAGCATAAGGAGAAACCATGAAACTTAGTAATCTATTGTTATTCACCGGTGCAGCTGCAGCCAGCTTTTTCCTTGTTAAAAATAGAGAAAAACTCATGAACGAGGCTGTTGAAAGTTATGAGCTAATGGACAGGATTCAAGACAATCTACAAAATATTCAACGAAATCTCCAAGTCGTTCAAGAGCAAAAAGACAATCTCCAAACAATTTCACAGGATTTGACTTACCAATTCAAACTTTTTGAGCAAGACGCTACTGCTCGACTTCAGCAAATTCAAGATATCTGGAAGGCTCACACCAACTAAGAAGTTAAAAAGAATTTAGACACACGCTAAATTCTTTTTTATTATATCATTGTCCGTATTGACCGTAATACTGTCCATTTTGGTCTGTTCCATAAGGATTGCTGGAATACGCAGAAGAATCAGCAGCACCAGTTGTTGCGCCATTTCCTGACTGACTGGAACTAGGAGCGGCACTGCCATACAATTCTTCATATAAAACTGCATTGGTTTCCAATTCAGTCACTTCGTCCAAGCCAAGCGATTTTCTCAGAACATTTTGCATTTCCAACATATGCTCCGAAGTTACGATTTGGTAAGATCCACCGTCTGGTAAAGTGGCCCCCTCACCTTTCAATTGTTTACTTTCAATATTTTTAAAAGCATCTTGGTAACCTAATAATTGCGGAATGCTACCCGAAGACAACTCAACATTGGTCTGCATATTGTTGCTAACAGCTTTTAAAATTGCTTGATAGTGGCTGACACTGTTTAAGCTCAGCACTTTTTGGATCACTTTTTGAATGACTTCTCGTTGACGCTTTTGACGACCATAATCTCCTTCTGGATCTTGATAACGCATGCGAGAATAAACCAACGCCTGATCTCCGTTGATGTGTTGCTTACCCGGCTCAACAACTGCTTTGTATTCTGGTTCATTTTCTTCAATCGAAATAGGGAAACCAAGTGTGTTATTGACCGTGATACCGCCAACAGCATCAACCAATTGTACCAGACCTTTCATATTGATAAGCACATAGCGGTCAATGTGAATATTCATCATCTTTTGCACTGTGGAAATAGCTAGCTCAGCTCCACCATTTGCATAAGCCGCATTAAGCTTTGCTTGCATGGTTTCATCGCCATTTTTTATATTGGTGAGAATATCCCGCTCCAAACTCATCATCGTGGTCTTTTTTGTTTTAGGATTGACCGTCATGAGAATCATGGAGTCACTATTTCCAGCCCACCGATCTGAGCGTGAACCACTACCCGTATCCACCCCCATTAAGAGCAAGGTAAGCGGTTTAGTAGCTGCAATGACATCTGTATCTTTCCCAAAACTCTTGTAAGTCTTAGACAAAGCATCTGTTGATTGGTTATAAATCGTAAATCCATAAACGCCTAGTCCTGCAACCGTTACAAGACACAAGCTTAAAAACATTAAGATAATTTTTTTTAACATATTATTCTAATCTATCAGTTTTCCCATTAGGTAAACATCAAGAAATTTCCCTTCTGCAAGATAGGCTCCTCTTTTTTGAATGCCCTCAATCTCAAACCCAAACGTCTGATACAAATGAACAGCACGTTCATTTCTTACTTGTACAGTTAATTCTAATCGCCGAATCACTCCAGAATTCTCTGCCCAGTCAATTGCCTCTTCCAAAAGAAGTTTTCCTAAACCTTGATTCCAAAATGCTCTTTTAACCACGATAAAGACCTGTCCAATATGTCGAATCCGCTCATGAAAATCAGCCGTAATACTTACAAGACCAGCAATCGCATCATCTAATAGTGCAATTAGATAAATCTGATTATCTGACGCGGCCTGATGTTCAATGAAAGAGCTCATCTGCTCCTCTGTCATCAAAATTCCTGCGTCATCTAATGTCATGTAATCTGACTCTTGCCCAACCTGATTAAGAAAATCAATCAAATGTACGGCATCCTGAATCTCTGCTTCTCTTATCAGCAATTCTAACTCAGCCATTGAAAAGTTCCTCAAGTAAATTCTCAGCTCGATGACCTTTCGCATCAAAGATCAATTCTCGACCATCATTTTTTCTTAGAATCGTCAATTTGAGATAATCGCTTGGTAAACTATCTTCCAATAATTCTCCCCATTCAATGACTGTTACCCCTTCACCAAAGAGAAAGTCATCTAAATCAATCGAATCTGGATCTTCCCCAATGCGATACACATCCAAATGATAGAGTGGAAGGCGGCCATCATATTCCCGAACAATCGTGTAGGTCGGACTTTTAATCATTTGTTTGATATCTAGCCCACGTGCTAATCCTTTGGTAAAGGTTGTTTTTCCAGCTCCTAGATCACCCGTTAAAATCAACACATCTTGTTTTTGGAGTAAAGCGCCTAATTTCTCACCCCACGCCATTAACTCATTTTCATTATGACTAAACATTTTATTATTATATCAAAATTTTTCGTTTTCTGCTAAAATTTGACAAAAGAAAAAGGAGTGGGACAGAACTCATTTTGAAAATTTTTAGTTCGTAGTCTCACTCCCACAAAGATGCTCAACAGTCTGAGAGACTATTGAGGTAATGGATAAAGGAAACAGAGTTTTTGTTAAAAAGACTCTTCTGAGTTTGAAAAGCAACTATTCTTGAGACTTGCTTCGCAATCTCTATTCGCCTCCTCAAAGCTGTGCTTTGAGCAATCAACTGCTGTATCGGTGATTTATTCAACAGTATGCTTGAAGCTAGGAACTTTCGTTCCAACCTCATTTTTTCAATCATTAAGCCAAAGCTAGACTGATAAAATTTAGGATAAACAAAGCATCCAACACCCAGATAATTGGATGAACTTCCTTGGCTTCACCTTTGATGATTTTCACAAAAGCATACATGATGAATCCTGCGGCAATACCATGAGTAATACTATAAGTAAAGCCCATGAAAACGGATGTAAAGAATGCTGGTACTGCTTCTGATAAATCGTCCCATTCAATATCTTTCATGCTAGAGAGCATCATAATTCCCACAATGATAAGAATAGGTGCTACCGCTACTGTTGGTACAATAGCAAGAAGTGGACTAAAGAAACTTGACACAGCAAACAAAGCTGCAACGACAAGCGCTGTCAAGCCAGTACGACCGCCCGCTTCAATTCCAGCTGCACTTTCTACATAAGTCGTAACATTTGAAGTCCCTGCAATCGCGCCAATAGTTGTCCCAACCATGTCTGAGAATAATGCCTTATCCATTTTAGTTTGAAGGCCAGACGAATCTTTAGCAGCTTCTTCATCTGCAATGTTAAAGATGCCCGCTTTGCGCCCTGTACTGATCAACGTTCCGATGTTATCAAAAATATCTGTTAATGAAAAGGCCAAAATAGCAAGAAGCACTTCTGGAATGCGAGAAGGTTTTGCAAATAAAGCTAACAAACCATCTTTACCTAAAGCTGCACCAAAAATCTTTCCTAAATCCTGAACAGCAGCACCGATATTATTGGAAGCAAAATTGATTTTTGAAAGGTCTACAACTCCCACCAAAATGGCTACGATCGTGGTTGCTGCAATGGAGAGAACAATCCCTCCGCGAATGCGTTTGAGAACAAAGAAAATGGTGATGAAAATTCCAAACAAAGCTACAAGAACAGCTGGGTTGTTAAAATCTACCAAGCCCGGTGTTGCCATTCCATTGGCTGTAATAGCCGCTTGTGCCTTATCAGCACCTTTTCCTGTAACGCTATAAGTTCCCGGATCAATTGAGAATTTTAAAAGTCCAGCTTTTTTAACTCCAATGTAAGCTAGAAAAATCCCAATCCCACCAGAAATAGCATATTTTAAACTTTCTGGAATTGCATGAATAATAATCGTACGAACCCTAGTCAGCGTGACAATAATACTAATAATCCCGCAGAGGAAAACCATTGCCAGCGCCTCTTGCCAAGTATACCCCAGTGCAAACACAACGGTATAAGTAAAGAAAGCATTCAGTCCCATACCAGGTGCCTGAGCATAAGGAATATTGGCATACAAAGCCATCATCAGCGTCCCTGCAACAGTCCCAATGATGGTCGCCAAGAAAACACCTTGTGCTGGCATGCCTGTTTGACTAAGCATTTCAGGATTGACAAAGAGAATATAACTCATTGCAAAGAAAGTGGTTAAACCAGCAAGAACTTCTGTACGAACAGTCGTACCGTTCTCTTTTAGTTTAAAAAACTTGTCCATTTTTTAAATCTCCTTAATTTTTACGAACGATAATAGATATAATATCACAAAACATTCACGATTTCAACAGAAGTTTTAAAAACAAACAAATTAATTCAATGTTTTATACAGAAAATCTTTATTTAGACTGATTTTTACTCAAAAAGACCAAGGACATGATTTGAATAAAGGTAAACCCTAAAATGAATAACAGGCGCTCCCTCTGCAAAGCAGCTGCCAACCGCTCAAAGACTAACGTAGGATGGCTGACTAGATCCCAAGAATTGAGCCGATCATAGCGACCAATGTAAATTGCGAGACTCGATAAAAATGAGACGGCTCCAATAGCCAAATATTCCAGCCACCATTTGAGCTTCAAATAGCCCGAAATCAAATTCCAGCTCTCTATTCCGCATAGAACCCCGAAGAAAATACTTGGAACAAAGGCCATAAAAAGGTGTAGACTTTCTCGGTTCCACAAGGTGTCACTCACCCAGTGCATGTGTACCAAGTCTGTAATCATATAGAACGTATTGGGATAAAACACCAGCCAAAGAATCGCTACAAGTAAGAAAAACCATTTTTTCTTAAATTGAATGGCTATAAAAGCCGCATCATAGGCAACCAAAGCTAGAAACATATTCCAAATCAAATCCGGACCTTTTGTCAAAATTCCTTCAGCATAAACGATAGCAGAAATAATCGCAAAGAAAATATGAATGATAATTGTTTTACGCATACTCGATTTCCTCCTTCGTTATATAAGAAAACATTATATCACAAATTCTGCACTTTCATCTTAAAATCTGCTATAATAGAAAACAGCACAAATGAAAGAGTAGACTATGACAAAAAAAGTAATTGCAGTAGATTTAGATGGAACCTTGCTCAATTCTGACAGCAAACTATCTGAATTTACAAAAGAAACAATTAAAAAAATTTCTAAAAAAGGACATCATGTTGTCATCACAACTGGACGCCCTTATCGAATGGCACGGGAATTTTATAAAGAATTGGAGCTACACACTCCAATGATCAACTTTAATGGCTCTTTGACCCATATTCCGGAGAAAAAATGGCAACAGGAAAGATGTATCACTTTAGATAAAGAATATCTATTAGACATTGTCAAAAGGAAGGAAGAGATTGAAGCAGACTTCATTGCTGGAGAATATCGAAAGAAATTTTATATCACAGCCCCCAACGAAACGATTGCCAACCCGAAATTATTTGGTGTAGAATCTTTTCAACCTGAAAATCAATTTAATCCAGAATTGGTTACCAAAAATCCCAACTGTATCCTTTTGCAAACGCATGCCAATGATAAATATGCTTTAGCGGATGAGTTGAATCAATTTTATCAACAACAATTATCTATCAACACTTGGGGTGGTCCGCTCAATATCCTTGAATGCACTCCAAAAGGCGTCAACAAAGCTTTTGCTTTGAAATATTTATTAGAGGTTCTGAACGTGGAGCGAAAAGATTTGATTGCTTTTGGTGACGAGCACAATGATACAGAGATGTTAGCTTTTGCCGGTACTGGCTATGCCATGAAAAACGCTAGCCAAACACTTCTTCCTTACGCAGATGAGCAACTACCGCTGACCAATGATCAAGACGGAGTCGCTCATCAATTATTGAAACTATTTTTATAATGAGACTTAGAGTTGGACAGGTTTTCTGCCTGACTCTTTAATATTTACACGTAATCTTCCCAGATTTCATTTTTCTACGACTGATTGTGCACTAGCAATCATGGAGCGGTCTCATCAGCTGTTGATTTTCAATTATTTCCTATCAGTTTATTTATGCTATAAATTGAATATTATAAATTTTGTTTTTTAAATTTAAAATGTTTCTAGATTTTTTATTGATTTTCCTCTTTCTTATTTAATAATTCATGTAGATAGAATTATTTTTTCAAAATTTTCATTATTTTTCCAATCGTTTTTCAAGGTTAATATATTGTTTAAATGGCTAGTTTTGTCCGTTTACAATCTGTCAAAAATATGAAAGATTTTGATTTTTTTAGCTCAAACTATTGCATTTTTCATGAAAACGTTTTATACTTAAGTAGTCTTAAATTTTTCTTAAACTTAAGTCAAACATTTTATAAGGAGGAAAGACAATAATGAGTATCGGAATCATTATTGCAAGCCATGGTGAATTTGCTGCGGGTATTCATCAATCAGGTTCTATGATTTTTGGTGAGCAAGAAAAAGTTCAAGTTGTAACTTTTATGCCAAACGAAGGTCCTGATGATTTGTATGCTAAGTTCAATGACGCTGTGGCTGCTTTTGACGCGAACGATGAAGTTCTAGTTTTGGCTGACCTTTGGAGTGGCTCTCCATTTAACCAAGCTAGCCGCGTAATGGGTGAAAATCCTGACCGTAAGTTCGCGATCATTACAGGTTTGAATCTGCCAATGTTGATTCAAGCTTATACAGAACGAATGATGGATGCCAATGCTGGCGTTGACGCTGTTGCCGCAAACATCATCAAAGAAGCCAAGGACGGAGTGAAAGCTCTTCCTGAAGAACTAAATCCTGTAGCTGAGGTAGCAAGTGCACCGGCTGCACCAACTGCTCAAGCTGCCATTCCAGAAGGAACCGTTATCGGCGATGGCAAGTTGAAAATCAATCTTGCTCGTATCGATACACGTCTTCTTCACGGTCAAGTTGCAACTGCTTGGACACCAGATTCTAAAGCAGACCGTATCATCGTTGCTTCTGACTCCGTATCAGCTGATAAACTTCGTAAAGAGTTGATCAAACAAGCTGCTCCTGGTAATGTCAAAGCAAATGTTGTCCCAATTGACAAATTGATTGCGGTAGCAAAAGACCCTCGTTTTGGTAACACACATGCACTGATTCTTTTTGAAACTCCTCAAGATGCACTCCGTGCTGTTGAAGGCGGTGTTGATATCAAAACACTTAATGTTGGCTCAATGGCTCACTCAACTGGTAAAACAATGGTCAATAACGTTTTGTCAATGGACAAAGATGATGTTGCAACCTTTGAAAAATTGCGTGACCTCGGAGTGGAATTTGACGTACGTAAAGTGCCAAATGACTCCAAAAAAGATTTGTTTGACTTAATTAAAAAAGCCAACGTTCAATAATGGAAAGGATTTAGAATATGTCAATTATTTCTATGATTTTAGTGGTCTTCGTTGCCTTTCTTGCTGGACTCGAAGGAATCTTGGACCAATTTCAATTCCACCAACCACTTGTTGCTTGTACCTTGATTGGTCTTGTAACAGGACACTTGGAAGCAGGTGTAATGCTTGGTGGTTCACTACAAATGATCGCTCTTGGTTGGGCAAACATCGGTGCTGCGGTTGCGCCTGACGCTGCCCTTGCCTCTGTTGCTGCCGCTATCATTATGGTACAAGGTGGAGACTTTACAAACAAAGGTGTTGCTGTCGCAACTGCTGTTGCTATCCCACTTGCTGTTGCTGGTCTTTTCCTTACAATGATCGTACGTACTATCTCAGTTGCCCTTGTTCACGGTGCTGATGCTGCTGCTAAAAAAGGTGACATCGCAGGCGTAGAACGCGCTCACTTATTTGCTCTTGTCCTTCAAGGTTTGCGTATCGCTCTTCCTGCTGCACTTCTACTTGCTATTCCAGCTGAAGCTGTACAAAACTTACTCGCAATGATGCCTGCATGGTTGTCAGATGGTATGGCTATCGGTGGTGGTATGGTCGTTGCCGTTGGTTACGCTATGGTTATCAACATGATGGCAACTCGCGAAGTATGGCCATTCTTTGCTATCGGTTTTGCACTTGCAGCTGTTAGTCAATTAACCCTTATCGCTCTTGGTACAATCGGTGTTGCAATTGCTCTTATCTATCTGAACCTTTCTAAAAAAGGTGGGAATGGTAGTGGCGGAGGTTCTGCTACATCAAGCGACCCAATTGGTGATATTTTAGAAGACTACTAAGAAAGGAGCTACTAATATCATGACAGAAAAAATTCAATTATCAAAATCAGATCGTCAAAAAATTTGGTGGCGTTCAACTTTCTTGCAAGGTTCTTGGAACTATGAACGGATGCAAAACTTAGGTTGGGCTTATGCATTAATTCCAGCTATCAAAAAACTTTATACTAAAAAAGAAGACCAAGCTGCTGCTCTTGAACGTCACTTGGAATTCTTCAACACTCACCCATACGTAGCTGCTCCTATCATTGGTGTGACACTTGCTTTGGAAGAAGAAAAAGCAAACGGTGTTGAAATTGATGACGCTGCTATTCAAGGGGTTAAAATCGGTATGATGGGACCTCTTGCTGGTATCGGTGACCCAGTCTTCTGGTTTACCGTTCGTCCTATCCTTGGTGCTCTTGGTGCTTCTCTTGCCTCAACAGGAAACATCATGGGTCCAATCCTCTTCTTCGTTCTTTGGAATCTTATCCGTATGGCCTTCTTGTGGTACACTCAAGAACTTGGTTACAAAGCTGGTTCTGAAATTACTAAAGACATGTCAGGTGGCATCCTTCAAGACATCACTA
>ERZ772926.533-NODE-533-length-21209-cov-8.197079_pt1 | contig 21209 bp, 18 predicted proteins | sample MGYA00511136_ERZ772926 | MGnify/ENA primary metagenome ERZ772926 (study PRJEB29015, sample SAMEA2737917) | human oral metagenome | biome: human oral; feature: human-associated habitat; material: dental | place: China | collected 2153 ... | reverse complement strand
GGCTGCCGCGCTGGCGGGAGCCGCAAAGTCCTGGGTCGCAGCGGGCCACTGGGCTGACGCGCCGGCGGGCATCGAGCCAGCGGCTGGCTCGAACCTCACAGCATCAACGCCAACATCCTCCGCATCCGTGAGCTTAGCCACAAGGGCGTCCCAGCTCGAATCGCCATCAGGAAACGCGCTCACCTGACTGGTGCCCGAGGCGCCTGCGGGTCTGGCCTCCATAGACCCGACGTCCCCTTGGGCCTGTGATGGCGAATCTGGCCCGCCGGCCGCCACGCCGATCCCACCGACCAGCGAGCCTGCCCTACCAGCCGATGAGCTCTCTCCCTCAAAGTATCTGGCAGTATAGTCGGTCCTCACGGGCGTATCCATGGAGAGCCACCGCTCGGCCCTCTCCATCACGTCCTTGAAGGGGATCTTCCCATCTGCGGGCCCACGCATCGAGTTGATCGACTCGATGGTGGCCACAAGCTGATCGCCACGCACCAGCTGCTGCTTGACCTCCTTCTTGGCGTTGCGGTCATGCAGGATGGTCTTTGGGTTGGCAAGGACGACAAGCCCCCTATACAGGTCATCAAAGCGCGGAGAGAGAAGGGCACTCATGATCGCCCCTTTCGTGCTCAGGTTGATCCGCTTCATCAGGCCAAGGTGTCGTTGGTTCTGCGTGATGGGCGAGTAGATCCCCTCTCGTCTCCTTCCCCCAGAGGAGCGCACGAAGTCCCCGCGCGCGTTGACAGAGATGTCACCATAGAGGTTCTTGCACTCGAGCACAAAGTTGCGTCGTCTCGTGAGCACCAGAAAGTCAATCTGGGCGGTGAGCCCCTCGAATTCCAGATGGAGGTCATGGATCACCACAAGGGGCAGGTGGCTGTTTTTCAGCTCAAAGAGAATGCGGTCCTCCCCGACGATGCCTGCCTTGAGGGCACGGATGTCGGAGTCAAGCCGCCTCCTTTGGCTGCGAGGAACTGTCTCGCGCAGTGACTCGAGCGTGGCAAGCTGCTCCTTCGCATCGCTGCCCTCCTTGAGGATCACCGGTTCCTGCACGCGGAAGAACGCCATGGTCACACCCCTTAGACATCGACCTCATTCGTTTGGTCCATAAAGGGCGAGCTGTCCGGAGACCGCCACCTGCCCGTCCCCGTCTGCCCACGGGACAGCAGGCCGGGCGAGGCCAACGGCCACCCAAGCCCTCGTGTCAGCCCACATGCACTGGAGTTTCCTGATAGATTAGATATCCAGCACTTCCACTATTTCTCCATTTTCCTCTTTCAGCATGATCTTCTTGATAATCTCTTCACCTAAGTATTTTGTAAACCTTTTCAATTCTGCTGATACTTCAAATACTATATTATGCTTTATGTCGTTTGAATCAAAGCTTGAGTCATATTTTGATTTGTCTGACCAGTAGTTCCAATTTACATCTGTTCGTTCATAGTATACATAGTTATGCTTTTTTGTGACAAACACTCTTTTATTTGTTAATTTCTTACCGTCTTTTGATTTAGTTGTTTCAGAATATAGTTTCATTCCTTCAAATATTTTGTAATCGCTGATGCTATCATTCGATACGTTTACCTTAATTTCTTCATATTTCATGAAATACCTTCATAACTCATAATTTTAAGGTGCCGTCCTTGTGCGCCGACCAAAAACGACCAGCACAGGACGGCGCCGTCTTTTTTCGGGCACGCGGCCCCACGGCCCAACGACATTGCAGGGGATCCATCATCCAGCGGGTCGTGACCCCGGCGGGGCAGCACCCCGCCGGGCGACGGTTGCGGCCCCGCCGGGCGACCTCAGAGGAGGCCGTCGAGGATGGACCCACCGCCGGTGCCATGCAGGTTCGTGTTATTGGCACCCTCGATACGCGAGTTGCGCAGGCCTTTCCTGTGCTCGATGAACTCGTCTGTGGCGAGCACGTTGGACAGGCTCCGCTCCGTCTCGTTCTCGTAGGTGTGCCGTGCCCCGCTGTTTCGATACCGCATGTACATGATCGCAAAGAACACGACTCCGAGAAGGAGGAGCAGCCATCTCTCCTTCTTGTCCCAACCGACCATGCTACTGCCCAGGAACAGCGCCAGAATCAAGCCAAAGAACTCGATGGCGATCGAGACGATCCAGAGCTTGGTCATGTCGATGGGAACACTGCCCATCGTCTCTTTGGTCCGAGCATTCACTGCCACGTAGTGCAGCAGCTTCTTGTTTCCCTTGACCTGTAGGTAGCTGTACAGCCAAACGGGGAGGTACGCCGCCAGCCAGGACTCCCCCTTTATGTCGAAGGCCTCGCCTGACCACGCGATCCCGCGATCGTACTTCGCGAGCGTCTCGTTTGCAGCGATCCTGGCAATGTCCTGTGCCTGGGTCGCGACCAAGGGACGCACGTTGTTGACGTCAACGTCGCGCTTTTCCGAGGTATAGCCTCTCAGGTAGTTTGCGTTGTACCTCACGCAGTTCTTCGTGTCGAAGGGCATGATGGAGTTGATGATGTTGGTGGTCTTCTCGCTTGAGCTGACGTTAAGCTTGTCGACGCTCGCCTCCACGGTCAGGTCGTTGATGGCGATGTCAAAGTCACGCTCGACATGGTAGGCATCCGCGTCGTAGCGAGTCTCGCTGCTGTCTCCCTTCTTGACGCTGTAGCTCCTGATGAGCACCTCCCCCGTACCAGAGAGGTGATCGTGTGCGTTTATGTCCACGATCATGTAGGGGAAATACACGCCGCAGATGTTCTTGGTCGTGAACTCCCTGGTGAAGGTGGGGTGTGCAAAGAACTTGCGCTTCCCGACAAAGCGCTCTATCTCTGCCCGCGCGTCATCCTTGGACACGCCGAAGGGCAGGACGGCGTCAGGGACGGCCCCGTTGGGCACCTGATGGTTGATGGACAGCATGTTCCTGCACCAGTGGCAGCGGGCCTGGTTGGCGGAGGCCGTGTCGATCACCACCTCTGCGCCGCAGCTCTCGCACTTGAGCGTGATGACGTCATTGGCATCTGCGGCCCTGTCCTGCGCGCCGGAGCCCATCCTGACCCCCTCGAGAGAGGAGACATCCTCCTCGGTCTCCAGCAGCTGGGGCTCGAACTCATGCCGGCAGAAGCTACAGCGTAGCTTGCCGGTCCTGCTGTTGGTTTGGATGTCTGTAGACCCGCACTTGGGACATTTTATCTGGCCGTCCTTGGCGTCGGTGTCGGTCTGGACCACCGTGACGTCCGCTCCGGTCCACTGGCCCTCTCCCTCACCCATGGCTAGAACCCCAAAAGGTCATGCTTGAGCCTATCAAACTCCTCCTGCGTGACCACGCCGGCATCCAGGAGCTTCTTCATGTTCAGGAGCTTGGTGGTCGGATCCTCCGCACCCTGTCCCTGGTGGGCGGGCTGCTGCTGTTGCGGCATCGCTCCCATCGTCTGCCCCTGGGGGGCGGGTTGCTGCTGCGGCTGAGGCTGCTGTTGCTGGCCATAGTTGGACTGGTAGGAGCCCTGCGTGTAGGGTTGCTGCTGCGGTGCCCCTCCCATCGTCTGTCCCTGCGCGTAGGGTTGTTGCTGCTGCGGCTGAGGCTGCTGGCCAAAGTTGGGCTGGTAGGAGCCCTGCGTGTAGGGTTGCTGCATGCCCTGCGACATGCCCCCAACCGCTCCCATGCCCATGCCCATGAAGGCAAGGCCGCTACCTCCGCCGGACTCGCCCGCCGCCTGGATACCACGTGCGGCAGACTGCTGGAAGAACGAGTTGCCCCTCGCTCCCGCCAGGGCGTCTGCCTTCTTGACGTCCTCCAACAATGCCTTGGTACCCTCGTCGTACTCGATCGCCAGGATGGCGGTCTTGATTATCTCCAAGCCCCGCGAGCTGCGCCATTGGTATGCGGACTCCACCGCCGCCGACAAAGACGTCGCAAAGCCGATCTGGTCGCCCTGGATGCGCGCCATGCGGTTGCCCTTGCTCGGGTCATTGGTGTAGTTGGAGAAGGCCGCAGACAGACTGCCGACAACCTCATTAAACAGCTGCTCGCCAGCGGGGTTGTCCATGTCGGCAAAGTCGAACTCGGGTGCCCCAGCGACCAGGTACGACACCGGGACGAAGTTCTTGATGAACAGGACGGGGTCAACGATACGCAGCGTATACGTGCCGCGCGTGACTGCCCCGACCTGAGTGCCAAGATAGGCGTCGTCCCAGTATATCTCCGACTGGGTGCCAAACCTGTTGTTTGGTATCTCTCTGGTGTTCACATAGAAGAGGAGCTGCTGGCTCCCGGGGATGCCGCCGAACTTGAATCGCTCCCACGACTGCTTGATCAGGGAATCCATGGGCCCGTCGCCCGAGAAGATGGACTTCGCATTGGGGTCGTCACTGGTGTACTGGTATCCGCCCACCTCGGTGATAAGGCCCGTGATGGCGCCGTCCTGCATGGTGACGAGGACCGTACCCTCTGGCACTATCACCTTGCTCCCGTTGGTGATGATGTTGGCACTGCCCCTCGTGTTGGACCCGCGCCCATTATTTGTTCCCATGGGGACCCCGGGAAAGACGCCTGCCGTGGGAGACACATCCTGCCCAGGACCGTAGAAGTCTCTCCACTGGTCGCCCAACGTAGACCCCACAGCCCCCTTGAATGCTTGGATGAAACCCATAGGACACCTCCATTTGATTTGGATGTTTGACTTGAACGCCAAACACAATGATGTTCAGATTTTACCATAGGCCCCCCATAAGAAAACTGGATATGTGCTGGGCATGGGAGGCGGTGACAGGGCTTGAGCATGGAGGGGCGTGCCGTCGTGGGCGTGCAAGTCGAGGGCTGCTCCATGCCCCGAGAGTGGGGCATGGAGCCCGCTTTCGTCCCCTCGCGGGGTTAAGATGCATAAATCTTGCTACGACGTCTGTGGTCTGGCTTGCGATCAACCTCTTCCAGTTTCCGTCCCCTCGCGGGGTTGAGCTGCATAAACCAGGTCTGCTCAGTGGTAGCTTTAGCCCCGGTACTTACGTTTCCGTCCCCTCGCGGGGTTGAGCTGCATAAACCACGGCAGGGACGTCCAGGTTCGAATCGTCGGCAAGTACGGTTTCCGTCCCCTCGCGGGGTTGAGCTGCATAAACCTTGAGATAATTAAGTCTGCTTTGACGACTTTCGCACCTATGTTTCCGTCCCCTCGCGGGGTTGAGCTGCATAAACCCACCGCATACAGGTATGGGGTTGCGCTCGTGCATGAGCGCAAGTTTCCGTCCCCTCGCGGGGTTGAGCTGCATAAACCGGGATGTGTTTGAGTCCATGTTTGAGTTTATGTTTGAGTTGTTTCCGTCCCCTCGCGGGGTTGAGCTGCATAAACCATGAAGATCTTGTGGATCTTCTCCTGAACCGTGGAATCAGTTGTTTCCGTCCCCTCGCGGGGTTGAGCTGCATAAACCTGGGCATCAAGCTCTACAGGCGCTTCACGGCTAAGAGCGGGTTTCCGTCCCCTCGCGGGGTTGAGCTGCATAAACCACGGCATGGATTACGGTGACATCTGCGCTTTACAAGAGGTTTCCGTCCCCTCGCGGGGTTGAGCTGCATAAACCAACGACGATGACATTCGCGAGTGCGTGGAGATCATGGGAATGTTTCCGTCCCCTCGCGGGGTTGAGCCGCATAAACCTTGTATCGACCGGCCGGTGGCATGGGCCTTGATCGATGAGTTTCCGTCCCCTCGCGGGGTTGAGCTGCATAAACCGAGGCAACTAGATTGATGAACGGAATTGACATCAGCAACGTTTCCGTCCCCTCGCGGGGTTGAGCTGCATAAACCACGACCTATGATATCCTCGATTACTATCGGGAGATCGTCGGGTTTCCGTCCCCTCGCGGGGTTGAGCTGCATAAACCTTAAACAGTGGGCACCTGCCATTGTCGATTTTGCCATTAAGTTTCCGTCCCCTCGCGGGGTTGAGCTGCATAAACCTCGGCACGAGAACCTGTTCAGCCCATATATAGGATTCTATCGGTTTCCGTCCCCTCGCGGGGTTGAGCTGCATAAACCGTGATGGTGACCATCGGCTTCGAGCACGACTCAAGCGTGTTTCCGTCCCCTCGCGGGGTTGAGCTGCATAAACCAAACCGCAGCTGTTGGAAGACTTTGCGTCATGGTATTGGTTTCCGTCCCCTCGCGGGGTTGAGCTGCATAAACCAGTCGCGAAGCCAGCAGCGACCTTGACCGCCAGCCACGCGACGTTTCCGTCCCCTCGCGGGGTTGAGCTGCATAAACCGTGGGAGTCTCTCTGCGTTGGAAGTCGCAGCACCGCGAGGAGGTTTCCGTCCCCTCGCGGGGTTGAGCTGCATAAACCAAGATATACGACTATGACGCCGATATGAGATTCTGGCGTGTTTCCGTCCCCTCGCGGGGTTGAGCTGCATAAACCGTCTGGGCGCAGGCGGCATATAGCGATCTCGCGCACATGTTTCCGTCCCCTCGCGGGGTTGAGCTGCATAAACCAGAAACCAAGTAGCACACTCAAACTATCGTTTTGCATGCATGAGTTTCCGTCCCCTCGCGGGGTTGGGCTGCATAAACCTGGTACTTTGTAGTCATCGTTATGCGGGTGTTCGTCAGGAGTTTCCGTCCCCTCGCGGGGTTGAGCTGCATAAACCCGGATCATCATCCCCGGGCGCCTCGTGGGACTCAACGAGTAGTTTCCGTCCCCTCGCGGGGTTGAGCTGCATAAACCCTAATTACGGGGTTCAGTGTAGATATTTCGAGCTTCAGAGTTTCCGTCCCCTCGCGGGGTTGAGCTGCATAAACCGTGCGGGAGTACGGCACGCCTTGGATGTACACGCCCGGTGAGTTTCCGTCCCCTCGCGGGGTTGAGCTGCATAAACCGATTATTAATGCTGTTATTGATTCAGATGCATATGTAGTTTCCGTCCCCTCGCGGGGTTGAGCTGCATAAACCTTTCCATCCTTAGAGAATTGTCGTCCTTTATTCTCCAAGTTTCCGTCCCCTCGCGGGGTTGAGCTGCATAAACCGTCATATAGGCGACAACGCTCATTGTCCTCCATGACATGTTTCCGTCCCCTCGCGGGGTTGAGCTGCATAAACCTTACCGCCATCGCGAGGGTCTAGGAACTTCACAAAACTTTGTTTCCGTCCCCTCGCGGGGTTGAGCTGCATAAACCGCAACTTGACGATACGTTTCATATTCTCCCCTCCTTGTTTCCGTCCCCTCGCGGGGTTGAGCTGCATAAACCACGCGATAGACGCTCTCGATAGCGCTGCTCTTGCCAGGTGTTTCCGTCCCCTCGCGGGGTTGAGCTGCATAAACCAAGAATTTCTACAGGAATCGGAACTATGATTTCAATCCTGTTTCCGTCCCCTCGCGGGGTTGAGCTGCATAAACCGAGCTCGTCCACTCTCTTCAAGTCATTAGGCATTATCTTGTTTCCGTCCCCTCGCGGGGTTGAGCTGCATAAACCTCGAGCCGAGCTATGAGGACACATGGTCGGCGATCAAGGCGTTTCCGTCCCCTCGCGGGGTTGAGCTGCATAAACCCCGCGAGCCAGGCGGATACGGGGGCCTCGCGCATACCATGCGTTTCCGTCCCCTCGCGGGGTTGAGCTGCATAAACCCAGAGGGTGTGGGACTTATCAAGTGTTTTGTTCCACAGGTTTCCGTCCCCTCGCGGGGTTGAGCTGCATAAACCTCAAGTGCTTCGTCCCGCAGGATTGCGATTTACCTGATGAGTTTCCGTCCCCTCGCGGGGTTGAGCTGCATAAACCCTGAGGTCTGACAAGCCTCTAAGTTGGGCTATAAGCTTCTAGTTTCCGTCCCCTCGCGGGGTTGAGCTGCATAAACCACTTTGAAGACTATTGTTATTATCGTTATTGCGATTATCATGTTTCCGTCCCCTCGCGGGGTTGAGCTGCATAAACCCTTCCAGAGGTTTACGGCTCGCGCAGGTCGCTGATATGTAGGTTTCCGTCCCCTCGCGGGGTTGAGCTGCATAAACCGCTTCAGGGTGCTATTCTCGGCGCGATTGTTGGCTGGAGTTTCCGTCCCCTCGCGGGGTTGAGCTGCATAAACCGAAGACTTTGAAGATTATTGTAATTGCTATCATTGGTATGTTTCCGTCCCCTCGCGGGGTTGAGCTGCATAAACCTCTATTGACATCTACGATAAAATGTGCTTAGGGCATGCATGATCCTACCAGTATACACCGTCTCTCCCGCACGGATCATCATTCTTCGCACCACATTCGAACGCGCGTCATTCTCCTCAGAGAAAAATGCTCTCCTCCAGAACATGCTCACTATACAGCCCGTAGACCGTCGCCTCGCAGTTTCCCGCAATCCTAAAAATCTGGACGCTGTCATTGGGGTTGTAGTATGGCTTTGCCAGCATCAGCTTCTCGATCGAAAGAGAAAGCTCTCTTATCTGCGATCGTTTGAGCTGGGCCTCGAACACCGACTTCTGTACACGCGTGGCATAACTCTTGAGAATCTTGACCAGGCAGCGGTATTTCTTTGCATCCGATATGTCATAGAAGATCAGCGTATAGAAGCGATCCTCGGCAGGCGACGTGCCGCGTATCTTGCCATGGGCGACCTGCTGCACCTGGGGAGATGAGCCACTCATGAGCTTGCCTTCCAGACATAGGGGACGTATAGACCTGCATCGCCACGATCGATGGCCTTGATCAGCTGCTCGATCTTCATGTCAAGCATAGCCTGGAAACCAAACGACTTCTGACTTCCCGAGTCCAGGAAATACTGCTGGTTCTTGGCGATGATGTCCGAGAAGCGTGCTGTCAGCCTCTTTGACGTCTCTCGATTCATATACAGTGCCCCAGCATCACTCCTGTTGAAGTCCCCGATCTCGACTTCCCCGTCGTTCACGAAGTCAATGACGGTCTTGTCAACCAACGGCGCACGATACTCCTCTATCAGGTCGGACGACAGGGCGGCATGCCCCAGTTTGATCTTGTGCATATAGGCAAAGTATGGATGCAGGCCATGACGCTCTATCGCGCCGATGATGTTTCGGTAGAACAGGCTGTAGCCATACGAGAGCATGGAGTTCACCGGGTCCCTCGGTGGCCTCGTGCTTCTTCCCTCAAACGCAAACTCATCGTTCTTCAACAGCTTGGGAAGGCAAGCGAAGTAAGTTCTTGCGGCATTGCCCTCAAAACCCAAGACCATATCGACGCTATCGGCAGCTTCCAGGTTCTCCAGCGAATGCAAGAGGCCATGGAGCTCCTGCTCCTCAAATGTATGGATCTCTGGCAGTGACATGAGGAGCGTGATGCTGTTCTTGATCTTTGCCGAGACAATCCGCTTCGTCCATTGCAGGCAGAATGACGGGTCGTCCGTAAGGTAGATCTGCCTCTTCTGTCGTATGGGATTGATGGACTCCTGCGAGCTTATACCACCAAAGTAATGTCCGTCGAGAGAGTAGTAGGTTATCGGCACGCACTCTGCTATGCACTTACGGATCAGCTGAGTTGATAGCTGGGCCATGCCATACACCGCGATTCCGTCAACCGCGTGAAAGGGAACCTCTCGTATCTTCTCCCCACCAAGACGCTTGATGACCACTTGTCCGTCGGTACAACCGAGCTTGAGATCGCTCTCCGTAAGATACAGATATGCCACTTGTGTCAGCCTCGTTTTTGCTACAGGAGTTTGCAGATTGCCTCGTTGATGCGCTTATAGAGTCCAGGCCTCACCTCGTTGAGCTCGAGCAGGGACTGCATCACCTCCTCCATGGTCATGCCACCATTGCGCTCTATGACCTTCTTGTTGATGGGAACAATTGCGTGTGCAATCGTATTTCTATTTTCAGGGGCATGCTCGAACTCATATAGCCTATGCAGCCTATTGATAAGTACGCCGTCTTGACAATATTCATCAATTAACTTTGCAAGTATATAGTTGCTCAGGTATGGGTTTTTCGGACGTCCGTCACTTCCAAGAGGAATAATCCTACGTAGCGTAGCATCTTTTCTGATACGTTCTGCATCATACTCATAGTTTCCTGGCTTAGCAGGCCGTTTAAGATAACGATGGTCTGGCAGCACCGGCCTCAGATATCGTAACATCGTCTCTGTTATCGCAGGGGTAAGCGCCCTCATGAAGTCTGCCCAGCGCTCTTGCTTTAGCATGATCTCAAGAATGGAGACATACTCCGCTACTAGGCCAGCGGCGCTCGACGAATATGCCATGTCGCTGCGCGCGAAGACTTGGGCGGACTTTTGCCCGTTGAGGTTCAACCTATCAACCGCAGCCTCTATCATCATCCGAGCCTCTGGTGAGATGGTCCTCGCCTGCTCCGCAAGACTTGCCGCAGCTACGTAGTTATATTGAGCAGTTAGGGACCGGATATTCTCCAACAGCAGCCTGTCGCTGAAGTTGGGTGTCTTAACCTCCAAGATACGACAAGAGCGACCTTCCTCGTTGTCTAAATTGCATTCCCATAGAAAGTCAAGCTCATACTTATGTTGATTCTCACGATCTTCCTGCTTGTTTGGACCCTTCCTAGGCGTGAGTACCTGTAGGAGCGTGAGGTTGAGCCTACCAAATGCACCTAAGGCTACCAGCGCCTCCTCCATTGCCGGAGTACCCGAAGACGCGTTCACGAGTATTGTGTCCCCACCGTTTTCCTTGCCGATCTCATTGAGCTTTTGCTCAAACTCTGAGATGTACACGTCAAACTTGTACACATCAGTGGTACTGGATTTCACCAACTCTATCGTGGGGACATCTCCCCCATGGCGCTCGGACAGCAACTCAATGGCCTTGGTGTAGCGCTGATCCTGCTCCTGCTGTTGAGCCATCTTGGGCGAGAGGAACAGCACCACGCGCTCGGGCCTATAGTGGCGGACAATGTGCAGCATGGGCCCATCGCCAAGCTGCGTAAGTGGATCGGCCGTACCGATGGGTGAAAAAAGTACGCTCATGTTAGTTATCCAGCTCCTCGAATCTTGCCCGACACTTGCCCATCGGGTACATCTTGTCTTGAACCTTGCCCATCTTTAAGGTATGGGGCGAGACGCCGAGCGCCCCGTCGCGCCAGTGGCGATGGTCCTCCTTGGCTTTTTTGTGTTGATTAAAAGTGTTTTTTGGTTTGAAGCCGGCCCGTTGCACCTCAGATTTAAGCACAGCGTGAAGCCGACCATCCAGCCTCGTCGGAAACTGACTAAACAGGATGTGAGAGACCTCATCGACACGTCTTTTCTCGTCCACGAAGAGGGCGTTTTCGATGGTCTTGGTGTTGAAGTCGATGCCGCCACCGAGGTAGCAGACAGGGTCTTGGGCGGAGCCACTGCCACCCGTGTCACCACTTTTAGCATACTCCTTATGCGTGTTGCAGTAACCCGTATCACCCACTGCCCTGTTACGACAGCGCATGCCTGCGAGGGGACCGTCTTGTATCACATACCTGCATGCCCCATCAGACGAGGCTTCCTTCTTTGTTGAGGTAGCTCCGCCATCGACATCGAAATGACTCAAAAAACACTTTTGATAGAGCTCGTAGGAGAACAGCAGGGCCTTTGGCAAGCCATCTCTGTCCAGGCGCAGACCGTCAAGGTGCTGGCCTATGCGCTCATCAACGGTCAGCGTGGTCCTGATCGTCGTGCCCGGTCGCAGACACTCTCGATAGATGTTAAGCTCATTGCCCTGATAGTAGGCTTCCTCGTCCGAGATCTTCCCAAGCTTCTTCTTATGTCGACCATCATCCTTTTGTGAGAACTTGTCATACTTCTTGGCGAGCACTAGGTCATCCACAGAGAGCGGATCGGAGTCTGATACAGACAAATACCTGAGAACATCGTTTACGGCGCTGTCCCCATCGCTGTCAAGTTGCCCCACCCAGAACGCCTTCCGCTGGATGCCCACATCTGTCCTCTTCAGGTTTTCTGGGACCCTTTGCCTATCGTAGAGTCGCGCATAGGCCTCTCGGTCACGCGCGATGAGGCTGATGAGGATGGCGGTGCGCAGCATTCCCTTGATGCTCGACCCCGGAACATAGGGGCAGCCATGGGCGTCCTTGACAAAGCGCCAGATATCAAAGTACTGGTATGAGCCACGCCGTGCTCGCGTGAGCCGTGCGTCGAGCGTGTAGAGCCGTGCCCCTTGGGCTACGGCGTCAAACCCCTTTTTCCTATCCAGATACTCCTGCAAGCCCGTCCTAGAGTCCTTCTTAAGGAACTCACAATATTCATTCAGCTGATCGTGATCGAGCTTGCTCACAAAGCTGGGGGCATTGAGGATTGCGATCGTTCCCTGCTTCGTAAGAAAGTAGTCTTTCTTCCCATACTTCCCGCCATCCCCAATGTGCACGAGCCCCTCGACCGTAAGCGTGAGCCTGTACCTCTTGCTTGGCATCCGTATCAAACCTCCATCCACATCGCGCGGGCATAGCGAAAGACGGAATGGGCGCCAGGGGTCGCGTTCACGTCAAACACATCGCCTGCAAACGTATGGGCAAACACCGATCCGGCAGCGAACAGGTAGAGGTCTCGCTTCTTCTGAGGTGTCGCGTGATGGGTTGTCGACTGCACGAAGCCACCCCTACGGACGAGCTTGTAGTGGGAGCCTGCGAGCAGCGCATCGCTGAGCTCGGCCTGTGTGGGGGTAGCCGTGGAGAGCAGAAGATACCTCGAGCTGCTCGCTGCCTTTGCGGGTGAGAGCCCCTTGAGGTTTAGTGGTTCGATGGAGAACTCGAAGCGCCCAAACCCGCTCGATCGCTTGCCACCTATGCCAGAGTAGCCCAGCTGCAGGAGGAGGTCCTCCAGTCCGGCAAAGGCACCTCTCAGTACGACGTAGACTCCGGTGTCGGGTTTGAAGGAGAAGCTGCCCACATGGTAGGGTTCTGCATCCTTCGAGTGCTCACGCGTAAGGTTCACCTTGGTCTGCACGTCCGAGACGCCCACATCAAATCGATCGTTTTCCTCCACAGGGTCCAAGCTACCCGCAAGATAATCCCCCAACCTGTCCGCCGGGATGTAGTCGAGCTTCTTGGCTGCCTTGCGTGTCCGGGAGTCACTGGCCTCTGGCCTCTTTGCCGGCCTCACCATGGGCTTTGGGAGGTACAGCACGTCTCTCACGTAGGGAAAGGCATCGCTGAGCGCCAAGTCACCGCGTTGCGCCGCAGCGAGCAGCTCCTTGGCACATCCCAGCCTGAGGGCCTCCAGGTAGAGCGCACTGAAGAGCGTGGCGGCATCGAAGGTGTAGCCACTGCCAGAGAGCCTGCCCTCCCCAAAGTGCACGGGTCCCAAGAAGGACAGCTTGACGATTCTCTCGCCCATGGGGCTACCTCAACTCCGGGACACGCGTGCTCTTGTCCCCCGTCACGACCTCGGCACGAAGGTCTCCAAACGTCACGCGTCCGTTGCCGCGCGACCCTCCCCCTCCCAGGTAGTCGTTCTCGATGAGGCTGAGCCCAGCACGGATGTTGGCGAAGTCCTCCTCTATCTGCTCCGCATCCTCCACGTTGTAGATGATCTCCATCCCAAACTGGGCACCGCGCACCACACGCTCGATCTGACGAGGGTTCGCGATGGAGGTGAGGCGGTCTATGGTGTTCTCGAACTTGTTCTCGAAGATCTGAGGCAGCTCCTCCTTGTTCTTGAGGAAGCAGTCGGAGAACTGCAGGCGTGACATCTGCATCCCGGTGCGTGCGGCATCACTCTCCTTAGAACTCGAGCCAAATAGACGGAGCAACTCAAAGCAATCTCCCTCGAACCCCTTCGTACCCGCTGCGGGCACCGTACCCTTATCGCGGGCCAGAAGCGAGCGCATCTTCCCCTTGAGCGTGGAGCCCGGAATGATGGGCAGCCGCGTGAGGGGATCACGCACCACAGGGGAGTCGATGGCACCGATGGCGCTGAACGAGTCATCCCCGCCGATGTGCATGCCAGTCTTTATCTCGATGGTACCGGTGATCTTGATCTTGGTATAGGCCATGACTACTTGTCCCTCCCGCCATAGAACTTGAAATACGCGACTAGGCTCTCCGCATAACGGCAGTACAGCAAGAACTGCTCATAGGTCTTTATACGGCTCACGGCATCCATCAGGTGCGTCGAGTCAATAAACTGCTTCACAGTCGGCTCCCTGCCAGATTCGTAGGCCATCTTGACCTGCAGGTACTGTATGTCCGACTGATGCTTCTTGAAGTCGGATGGCTCGTTGATCTTGGTATAGATGTTCATGATGAGGCCGTAGATGCTACGGAGCTTTGTCGTGGTCAGGCCACCAAACAGCCTGCCACTATCATCCCTCGCCTTTTCAACATATCCTTTTGCTTTGTCGGCATAGTTCGTTTCGTCCAGCTTGTTGCCGTTTGTGAAGCTCAGCAACACGACGGTGCCGTCCTGTGACATCTCTATCCCTTCTCCCTGATGCTGTACACATACCATTCGAGCGCCGTGACGAGGGCCGCTCGCTCACGCACATCGGTAGCCCAGGCGTAGATCCGCATGCTCGACTCGCCTGCGCCATCTCCCTCGTCCTCGAAGCTCCTCGCCAAGAGATACGCCAGGCGCGGCAGAGAGACCTGGTCCCGTGCGCCGCGAAGAAGAGCGATGAGCTTGTAGATAAGCGCCTTTCCCTTCTCGTTTTTGTCAAATAGCTCGCGTATCTCACCAAGCTTGGGGGCCACTGTGCTCTCGAAATCGTCCCAGCCAAACACCGCCTGGTCGGACCATAGGGCGACGGCATCCTTGGTCACCTCACCACCAGTCTTATGCTTCTTAGCGGCGTCCTCAAGCTCGCCGGTCTTTGCGGCCATGCTTGCGATGGGGTATTTCTCGTCGAACATGCCGATGCCGGCGCTTATCGTGATGGAATCGTTTCCCGTGAAGGCAAGAAACTCCCTGCGTATATCCCTAGCAGCATGGATAATATCGTTCCAGTTTCCTATCAGAAAAAGGTCATCCCCACCCGAGTAGATGATCTGTGCCTGGTATTGTCCCTCCTCAAGGATCCCGTTGATACGATACTTGAAGAAGTAGGAGAGTGCCCTGCTTAGCGTTGACGTGCGGCTGATGGACGCTTTCTCGACTGGAATGCCGCTCGCAAACACCGTGCCGAGGTTGTCAACGTCGGCTCGAAGCACTCCCAGCCGCTTGATGCCGTAATCCTCCTCGAGCGTGGATCCCTGTCCCGCGTAGGCAGAGATGCCGACCTTACCCGTATCAACCGTGTAGTCTCCCATCCAGAGATGCGTCGATAGCTTGACGCCCATGTCCCAACTGTTCTTTGTGTAGATGCGTGCGAACACGGGCCTGGTGGCAAGGTACTCGTCCCTTGAGTACATCTCAAGCCGTCTGTCAAAGGGAAGCGCAAGCCCAATGCGTCCGGGTGAGACGGTATCCTCGCCTTCGAAAGCTTCGGCGATCACGAACACATCCTTATGGATAAGGCTTGCTGAGATCTTACCGAGAGAGGCGCAGAGCGGGCAGAGGTCATTCTCGTCGATGTCGGCGTCCGACCGATGGCATTCCTTGCACTCCCTGCTATGGTCGTACTCCCCGGCACTGCCAAAGTTGAGCTCCTTGATGGTACGCGCGTCATAGCGCGAGGCCTTGGCAGCCGAGAGGCCCTCTGAGAGCTCCTGGTACAACTTGGGGTAGCGCTGCTTGTCCTCACCCTTGTTCGCGAGGTCATGGGCGCTGCACTCCACCAAGGAGGTCGCCAGGTACAGGTCGATCCCATAGTGCTCGATGAGCCATTCGCGAAGCTCGTCGCAAAACGTTCCGAAGATGGTCTTCGTTTGTCGTGTGTTGGGAAGCAGAAGGTAGGCGTGTCCGCCACCAGTGTAGAGAAGGTTCGCGCGACTCAGCTCCAAGCGCTCGAGCAGCTCGTCCGACACGTGCTCCAACATGAGCTCCAGGTACAAGCTGCGTGCCCTGAGTTGCTTGAGGGCACCTGCCCCGCTGATGTTGTAGATGAAGCTCTGGATGCCGCTCATATCCCATGAGCACAGCAGGAACATGGGCTCCTCGTAGAACCGGGGCGACCTCTGCCTGTCGAAGAGGGCCTCCCGATAGTTCAAGATCCCATGATCAGAGAGGTACTCGTAGATGCACACAGCGATAGCGGCCGTCGTCTTCGCGTGGTCAAAGAGGGACACGTCGACGAGTTCCGTGAGGTTGGTGGACGAGGGGACCTTATCTGTCGTCGCCTCGAGAAGGTTCAGAAGGGAGTTGAGGTCGGACTGGCGAAGCCTCATCCCCGCCAGGCCCTTGTGAATGCGCTCCCGGATCGTGTTGTAGTCCTCATGCTCAATGGTGGCATCGCTATGGCGGCCGTTGATGATGTTGAAGATCTTGCGCAGCTTGACATCTCGGTCAAAGTGGGCAGCCTGCTCGTCGCCCTCGTTCTTCCTGTCCATGCCTGCCGAGATGTTGTCGGCAAAGTACGTGACGAAGGCCAGCGAATCATCATCGAGGCGGGATGCGGAGCTCATCTCCTTGGCATGGTGGTACCTGATCTGCTCGACAATCTTTTGGCCACACATCCCCTCAAAGTCAGCATTCTGCGCGGCAAGTTCCTCTATGAAGTCGGCACCGAGCTTGGAGTGCGTCCCTTTCGCGGAGCTTCCGCGATACACGACCTTGCCGATGTCATGCAGAAGCGCACCAAACGTCAGCGCCAGCTTATCCTCTGTCAAAGCGACCCCCTCTCAAGCGACCAACAGAAACGCCCAGTCCACGCCTCACGTACATCGGACGCCTCCCATCCCCATCGACGTCTTGATTCCGATCCCGGCATATTCGCCAAACTTCAGGAGCATCCTCACGAGACCGACCATGGGCTGCGGGCCGTGGCATTTCAGGACAACAGAACCGACAAAGGCCGGTATCTTGTGGTCTTTCGTAACGTGGGGAAAGTACTGTGAGTGCAGCTTGTATGACACGATCCTCGCACACCGCTCCATATAGAGCATCGTCTCCTCGTCCACCTCCTTGTCGCCCTCGTAGAGCTGGTTGTAGCGCATCAGGAGGTTCTGCAGGATGAGGCGAACGCTGGGCATGAAGACGTAGGAGCCAGCACTTTTGAAGGACGTGGGTGTGAGAAAGCTGAGTGAGCTCCTGCCCGTGTCGCCATCCCGTATCAGGTCAGTCAGGCACGTGAGCTCCATGACCTCGACTGTGCTCCTGCGTACCTCAAGCGTGGAGCCGATCCCCCTGACCTTGATGCTCCGTACGTCCTGCATGGGCCTAATGACCTGCTCCGTCGCCTCATCGGTCAACGCATGTATGCGCCATATGAGCTCGTGGCTGCCCTTGTCCACGTAACAGTACTGGCTATACGGATTGAACGGCTGGCGGTGCAGCCATTCGACATAGGACGTGTCGAGCCGCTCCATGAGCACGCCCTGGAGGTAGGGACCGATGGTACTCATTTGGGCGGGGGCGACCCCCTTCCCCTCAGGTATGTCTGACACGATGCTGATCGTGGTCAGATGCTGCATGCACATCACCGTCCGCTCAAGGCCTAGCAAATGCGCAGGATGCCAACGCCATGCCAGGCCATTTTGATCTGAGTAGGCTCAGTTTTCTGTAATGGTTGGTCATTACCTTATTATTTACTTATGCTATACCTCTTTGTACCTTAACGCAAATCGAGCTTAAAAGTTTCCGTGAGCGGTAGGGATGGGGACGACAGCGGTGATACTGGTAGAGTGCGCCAGGCAGCTGACGGAATTGCCCAATGAGGGGTACTACGTCCATCGAGACGTCCCCGGGCAACGCCATCCGCATGTTCGTGTTCGCGTCCAACCGTCGCGGCGGTTTCCCGTTCGACCCGTCAAGCCCATACGGGCTCAATGCCGAGACGCTTGCTGCGATGGATGACGCGATAACAGGCAGAAACCTCCCTGGCCCCCACAGCACGGTCATCTGTCACAATCATGCCTGCTGTCTATCATTTCCGTACCCCCTGCGCTGGGAGAATCGCGCCGGGCGTCCAAGGGGCTTTTGCGGCTCTCCGACGCGCAGGCCCATCGCGTGAGCGCAATGGCTCAGACCCTCTTCGCGCGCATTTCCCTTAGGATACCCTTCTTGAACTGGGACCATGAGCCGAAGAACTTCTCGTCAGTGGCGGAGGGCTCGCCGTCGCGGTACCTGAGCGCAACAAGCTCCATCGTGCATATGTAGTCGGCCGCCTGGGAAAGCCGGTAGTTCTCGGGCACCGCCGCGCGGTAGACGACAGCGTTCTTGGCAAGCGCAAAGTCCATCGCCCTGTGGAGGGCATGCGCTATCGTTCGCTGGCCATTGTCATAGTAGATCTTTACGTCATCAAACCCCTGAAAGTAGTCGAGATTGTCGAAGAGCTGCCGAGGGCACGGCGCCCACATGCCCAGGGCATCTCGGGCACAGCGCCCGCAGCCCCTCGTCTAGCGCCCATGTTGACGTGGACATAGATATCCATCGTGACCTGGCTGTCGTAGTGACCTGCCAGCTCGCCGTAGTTCCGCAGCTCCTTAGCTGACCCGACGTCTCATGGCGGCGATGGCGGCGTAACGGAACGCAAGACACCTCAATATCACGATGCCGTGAGTGAAACGTCAGATTGCTTTATAGGGTGCTTCAAGCCATGGGGATCGGCGGATGAGCTTTGCAACGGCTCTTCCTACGTGCTTTCAACATACCCATAGCCGCAGGATGGCGGCCCTCTCCTCGCCTCGGGGACGTCCCTGGTCGAACGAGTGTCAGCGGTGACCCAAATCGTATCAGCTGGGCTATAATCGCCCGGCGCTAACCAAGGCTTGTACTCTCGTTCTTCCGCTGCCTCTGCAGGGTCGTGCTGTGCTGGGCGTGACTAAGCTTCGACAGTGGGCAAGCAGACGTAGCGTCCCGTTCCCGTCACCCTCTACCCACGGAATAGGGGAAGCGCCATCCCTTGCGAATCCAGATTCCAATACATTGCGGTAACCGGCTTCCAGATGTACTAGAAGCTCGTGAGCACACATGCAGGGCTAACTCCGCATACGTCAGTAAAGTTACATTCGTTCTCAAAGAAGACCCTTGCATACTGGGAGAACTATCTATGTGTGTAAACGAATGCCACTTTTGACCCCTCGATTTTTACACTCGTCTCTGCGTCTAACCAAAGAGAGTGGCCTCGAGCGTACCGAGCGGTATGGGCGCACTCTTGACAATCTTTCCCATGTCTAGCGCCTGCACCAGAGGCCTCGCCCTTTCGCCCTCGTGATATGGCCGGTTGATGGCCACCATCCGGTGGAGCTGCTTCATCCGCACCTTTCCCTTTCGGCCCTTTGGCAGCTGCGTGTCCTCCCGAAGGCCCAGGAAGGCAAGTACCCCATCGTAGTCGCAGAGCATGATGTCCTCTATGTCTGCGCTGGCAGCTAGGTCAGTAACCGAGGCGGCTTCTGGAGTGATATCGTCCCTCAGCCTCTTCCAGTCTCCTTGGTGGAACTTCGTGATGCGTGCGGAATAGTCGTCCGTGTCGTATCCCAAGAACACATGCCAAGGAATGCTCCTGTGCCTTGCGACGCATGCCCTGAGGAACCACTCAGCCGAGTTCGTCATCTGGGTCACCGTACCGACGTTATTGATCTTCACCAGTTCCGACGACCCATCTTGCCTCGTTACCGAGAAGTTCGTCCCATCGCCATCGGAGGCCCTCTCGACGGTAGCCCCATGAACCAAGGCTCGTGATCTGATGAGCTCGGAGTAAAAGACCCTCTCGGTGGCACCCTCGACGATCAGGGCGATACCCCCCGCATAATTGGCCTCTTCGCTCATCCCTACTCCTCAAGCGAATTGGCGAGCACTTCGGTATCCTCGCCATCCGAGGACATGAGCTCGAACAGGTACTCACCAAACCCGAGCCCCCGGTCATGCGCAAAGGAGCTGATACTGTCAAGAGCATCCTCTCGAATGCTCCTGAACCTGGCGACGCCGGTCTCGTTCGGTACGCCGAGGTATATCTGCCTCGGTTTGAGGTATTGAATGAGAAGCGGGGAGTGACTCGTTACGAGCAAGGCTGTGTCACCGATGTTCTCGTCCAGAATCTCGAGTAACTGCCGGAGCATCCTGGGATGGATGCTGGTTTCTATCTCCTCTACTCCAAGACACTGAGCGCTGTGCGCATTCGCCATCACCACGTTCGTAAGCAGCCAGATGATTCTCTTCGTGCCGGTCGACATCATGTTGACGTTGACCGGCTGGTTGAGGTTCGAGCTCCTGATGGTCACCCGATAGAGCTCATCACGAATCCTAAAAGGAATCCTGTCTTCCCCCTCAGCGCTATGCAGGCTCCTCTCGAGAGCATCATGCTCCTCCTTCTTAAGCTCGAAGGGATTGACTGATACTTCTTGGAACTCCGGGAAGAGCGTGAAGAAGGCCGAAAGCAGCTCGTCATAGCGATCCCTGTGGTTTACCTTAAGCTCATACATTGCACGTGGCATGTCACTGTCATCGAAAAAGGGGAGATTGTTCGCACTGGCATCGCCAGCCGCCTTAAGCGGCATCGGACGAAACCTGGGCGAGGCGTCCAGAGATGTGCAGAGAGAGAAGCCCAAGCCCTTGATCCTCTTGATCGCTGGGTTGATTTCGATGTCCTCAATAGCAGTGAGGACATCGATCGCCAGCTGGTTCCCTTCCAGCCCTATGCTTCTAAATGACCTGGTACCGTGACCCTTCTTGTACTTGCACTCGCTTCGCTTGAGGTAGTTTGTCCAACGCCCGCTGCGCTGAGAGTTGATCTGAAGGGTCTCGTCCGTAATGGTCTGGCCAGTGCCATCGTCGCGTAGCCACGCAAACGAGAACCCGTACCTGACGTATCGATACTCGCCGAGACCCTCATCCTCGAGCTCGACCTCGAAGTGATAGTTGTCGTTAGCTAGCTCGGGGACAAGGGGGATACCGTTGACGTACCCCATCATGGAAGTCCTCGCCCTGGGACTTTCGTTAATGAAATCGACGCCAAAGTCAATCGCGTCGAGCAGGTTGGACTTGCCATAGTTGTTCGGCGAGACGAATGCGGTGATGCCACCGAGTTCTATCGTCGTCTCGGAGAGATTCCTGAACCCCCCAACAGTCAGACTCAACAGCCTCATTGCATCCTCCCAACAGAGCCTCAGAATCAGCCTGGCTTGTACAGTCTACCATCTGGCAGAACTCCACGAGTTATGAATGTAAAGAAATGTTACATACGTATAGAGACATATCCTATCTTTGGCAGTTGAAGAGCCATGGAATGCTTCGTCTAGCTGCGCAGACGATCA
>ERZ772926.531-NODE-531-length-21224-cov-4.926969_pt1 | contig 21224 bp, 18 predicted proteins | sample MGYA00511136_ERZ772926 | MGnify/ENA primary metagenome ERZ772926 (study PRJEB29015, sample SAMEA2737917) | human oral metagenome | biome: human oral; feature: human-associated habitat; material: dental | place: China | collected 2153 ... | reverse complement strand
CACTGCGCCGGGAGGTCGACGATTGATATGAAAACGGAGGATATTATGTTTAAGGGAGTCAATTCACCCGTCGTCACCATCATGAAGGATGACGGCAGCATCGATTATGCCAATATGGAGCGGCACATCAATCATCTCGTTGAAGCTGGGCTGAACGGGCTGCTCTTTCTCGGCAGTCTGGGGGAGTTTTATGCACTCAGTGATACTGAAAAACGCGCGCTGATCGATTTTTCCGTGCGGACGGTTGCGGGACGGATGCAGGTGGTGATCGGTGTCGGGCATACAGAGGAAGCAGAGACTGTCCGCCTTGCTGACTACGCTGCTAGAGCCGGTGCAGATGCGCTCAATATCGTCTCACCCTATTACTTCGGACTGCCTGACACGGAGGCAGTCGCTTATTTCGAGCGCATGGCAAAGGCACTCTCTTTGCCCATCATGCTCTATAATTTCCCTGCACGGACGGGGAGCGATCTCAGCCCTGCCATTGTTCGTGAGATTGCGCAGCGCTGTCCGACGGTCGTGGGGATCAAGGATACGGTGGATAATATCAGCCACACGCGCCGTATCTGCCAGGCGGTAAAGCCTGTACGCTCCGATTTCTCGGTGCTCTCGGGGTTCGATGAATACTATATGGTGAATCGCATCGCAGGCGGTGACGGCGTCCTCTGCGGGTTGACGAACGTCGTTCCGGAACTCTTCGTCAAGATGCACAGGGCGTACGAGACCGGTGACTGCACCACAGCACATCACTGTGCCGAACGGATCGCGGGTCTGATGCGGATCTACGAGGTGACGCCTCTCTTCATCACGGGGATGAAGGCGGCAGTACGTGCCGCAGGACTGCCGATCTCGACCTATACCCGTGCGCCGGGAGGTGCGCTGACCGCGGACGAGGATCAGCGAATCCACACCATTCTCGCCGAGTGCGAAGGATAGAGGGTTACCAGAGAAGAAATACCACCTGCGAATCGTCGTCGGTGGTATTCTTTTATGCGTAACTTTGTTATAATAAGAAGTAGCCGGTAAGAAGAGGAGGTCACCATGGCGACAGAACTACTGCCACTGCCGATTCTGCGCGGCAACTATGCACACATGACGCGTACGGAAAAGCGGATTGCGGATTATGTATCTGAACATCGCAATGAGGTGATGGAGCAGACTATCTCGGAGCTTGCCGCCGGTGTCGGCAGCTCGGAGATTACGATTTCGCGCTTTTGTAAAAAACTTGGATTCAGCGGGCTGCAGAGCTTTAAGATTGCGCTTGCCGCCGAGCTCAGACAGACGGATACGGTCTATCGGGACATCACGGGCAATGATGGGACGGAGCTGATTGTACAGAAGATTTTTCGCAACATTGCCGAGGGGCTGCAGGATACGCTGAAACTCCTCGATGCGGCGGCACTTGACCGTGCGGTCGATCAGATCTGCCGTGCTGGTCGTATCGCCGTCTATGGGTTCGGCAACTCCGCCACGGTTTGCCGGGATATAGAGACACGGTTCCTGCGGTTCGGGATGGTCGTTCAGGCATACAGTGACGCACACCAACAGGTAACGTCGGCGTCGCTCCTCTCACCGCATGACGTGGTGATCGCCGTCTCGCATACGGGATCGACGCTCGAGCTCCTCGACAGCGTTCGTATCGCACGGGCGGCGGGGGCGGCGGTCATCGCGATCACCAGTCATGCAAATGCACCGCTGACAAAACTCTCCAACGTCGTACTGCACGGGATGGGGCGGGAAACACATTACAGCTCTGAGGCAGTCTCCTCACGGCTCATCCACATGGCGATTGCGGATGCGCTCTACACCATCATCGCCATGCGCAATCCACAGGAATATCGTCGCAATTTGCAGAAGATGCGCACAGTGATTGCGAAGAAGCGGTCGTGAGGGAACGAATGGGTAAGAGGGAAAATATTATGGAATATTTGAGTTTCTATCGGGGAAAGCGCGTCCTCCTCACAGGGCATACGGGCTTTAAGGGAATGTGGCTCACACTCCTGCTCCTGAAGGCGGGCGCGGAGGTGACGGGATTCTCTCTTGATGCACCGACTGAGGGCGGACAGGAGGCACTGCGCCGTCTCGGCATATTGAAAGAAATGCGGGATGTGCGCGGCGATGTGCGCGACCTTGCTGCGCTCTCCCGTGCATTTCACGAGACGCGTCCCGAGGTCGTCTTTCATCTCGCGGCGCAGCCCATCGTGCGTGAGAGCTACCGTCAGCCCGTGGACACCTTTGCGGCGAATGTGATGGGGACAGTCAATACACTTGAATGTATTCGCACATCGGACACCGTTCGTTCCGCACTCATCGTGACGACGGACAAGGTCTACGAAAACAAGGAATGGGCATGGGGCTACCGCGAGAACGAGCCGCTGATGGGCTACGATCCGTATTCGGCGAGCAAGAGCTGCGCGGAGCTTGCGGTCTACAGCTATCGGCAGAGCTTCCTTGCGGCGCAGGATGTGCGCGTCTCAACGGCGCGTGCGGGCAACGTGATCGGCGGCGGCGACTTTGCGCCCGACCGCATCATCCCTGACTGCATCCGCGCTGTCGTGCGCGGGCAGACCATCGACATCCGCAATCCGCACTCGACACGTCCCTATCAGCACGTTCTCGAACCGCTCTCCGTCTATCTCACGGTTGCGGCGCGGCAGACGGCAGACGCATCCCTTGTCGGTGCGTGGAACGTCGGCCCCGACGATGCGGACTGTGTGACGACAGGCGAGCTGGCGGACATCTTCTGCCGTGCGTGGGGCGATGGTGTGCGTTGGCAGACGCAGGCGGACGACGGCCCGCACGAGGCGCATTTTCTGAAACTCGACTGCTCGAAAATAAAGAGCGAACTCGGGTGGAGACCGCGCTGGCACATCGCTGAAGCCGTCGAGAAAACGGTGGAATGGGCAAAGGCATGGGAGCAGGGAGCAGATATGCGCGTTGTGACTGAGGGGCAGCTGCACGATTTTGGCGCTGCTCCAAAACTAGTGGAAATACTATTGCACCAGGCTGCGTCCGGTTTGCCTTCTCGTTCGGACAAAAATCTGTGCCAATCTGATGGACTTCATTTTATCAGTGATTCCTAAAGTATATAGAAATACATGACGATATTATTAAGATAAGGGTTGGTCGCTTTGCAGGACAGGGGGATGATAAGGATATGGGAAAACAGCGCATTGCGGACTATATCGCAGAGATTTTGGCAGCACGTGGCTTTGATACGGTTTTTACGGTCGTCGGCGGCGGCGCGATGCACCTCAATGATGCATTTGGCGCATCGAAGCAACTGAAAGACATTCATCATCATCACGAGCAGGCAGCCGCTATGGCGGCAGAAGGCTATGCACACGTTACAGGAAAGCCCGCGATCGTATGTGTAACAAGCGGTCCCGGCGGAACGAATGCCATCACGGGGGTATTGGGGGCATATCAGGACAGTGTGCCCATGCTCGTTATTTCGGGACAGGTGCGTTATCCCATCACAGTCGAGGCCTCCGGTCTTCGCCTCCGTCACTTCGGCGAGCAGGAGCATGACATCGTGCGAACGGTGCGCCCGTTGACGAAGTATGCGGAGATGGTGCGGCGTCCTGAGGATATTCTCTATGCGCTGGAAAAAGCATTGTACATCATGGAGGAGGGCAGGAAAGGCCCTGTCTGGCTGGATATTCCTCTGGATGTGCAGGGGGCGGAAATTGAGGTGGGAAACCTTCGTCACTTCACGCCGCCCAAGCCTCTGAGACAAGATCATTTGGCATTGGCAGAACTCGTATTGACAAAGCTTCGGACAGCGAAGGCTCCGCTACTTCTCGCGGGCTCATCCATCCGCCTGTCGGATTCATATGCGTCCTTTTGCCGTGTCGTACAGGCACTCGGCATCCCCGTCCTTGCGACGACGTGCACGGCAGATCTCTTCGAGACGGCACACCCCCTGTACTTTGGAAATTTTGGCATACTGGGCGGCCGTGCGGGGAATTTCCTCGTACAGAATGCGGATGTGATCGTCTCCCTCGGCTGCCGCTTTGCCCTGAATCAAATCGGTTTTCGACATGAGGCATTTGCGCCGCAGGGATATAAGATAGCGATTGATATTGATGAGGAGGAGCTCAAGAAGGAAACCATGCGCCCAGATCTTCCGATTCATGCAGATCTGAAGGCGTTTCTCCCCGCCATGGAAGCCTGTCTGGCAGATAAGCCTATGCCGGAAAAAAGGGCGTGGATGTCCTATGCAAGGCGTTTGCGCGATGCCTTTCCCGTCTTGGCGCAGGCAACGGACAGAACGGGCGTAAATCCCTACCTTCTTGCGGATCGTCTGATGTCGCTGCTCCCTGCGGATGGTATCGTCGTCATCGGAAGCAACCTCGGCGGCGAAATGGCGATTGAGACGGGCATACGTAAGGATGGACAGCGGCTTTTCTGCAATAAGAACTGCGGCAGCATGGGCTACGGGCTTCCCGCAGCAATCGGAGCGGCGGTGGCGTCGGGTAGAACCGTGTTTTCCTTGGACGGCGATGGCAGCATACAGATGAATTTGCAGGAACTGCAGACCATCGTATGCAATCGACTCCCGGTCAAGATTCTCGTCTACAACAACGGCGGCTATGGCAGCATTGTGCGCACGCAACGGGGCTTTTTCGATGGCCGACTCACGGGCTGCACAAAGGAATCCGGTCTGGATTGTCCGGATTTTTCCAAAATCGCGTCTGCCTTTGGAATCCCGTACTTTGCCATTCGGGAAAACGGAGAGACGGATGCTGTCCTTTCGGCGCTGCTGGAACAGGATGGCTATGCGCTCTGCGAAATCTTTGAAGATCCGGAGCAGGGGCTTGCCTTTAAGACAACCTCGAAGAGGCTTTCGGATGGATCGATTGTCTCTGCGCCGATTGATGAGTTGACACCGCCCCTGCCGCCCGAGGAATTTGAAAGATACCGTCTTTTCCGAGAGGAGGAAGAGCTGTGAGCAAGTTTCAAAAGGTCTTGGTCACGGGTGCGGATGGCTTTATCGGATCGCATCTCGCGGAAACCCTGATTCGCAGAGGGAACAGCGTCAAGGCTTTCGTTCAGTACAATTCGTTTAACTCCTGTGGCTGGCTCGATACACTGGATGCGGATGTCGTTCGCGCAATGGAAATCTTCTCGGGAGACGTGCGTGATCCGTATGGGGTAAAGACTGCAATGCAGGGGTGTGATGCGGTTTATCATCTCGCGGCGCTCATTGCCATCCCCTATTCGTATCATTCGCCCGATACCTACATTGATACGAACATCAAAGGGACGCTGAACATCATGCAGGCCGCGCGAGAGCTTGGCGTGGCTAAAATTGTGCAGACCTCCACAAGCGAGGTGTACGGAACGGCGCAGTTCGTTCCGATCACGGAGGAGCACCCGCTCCATGGACAGTCGCCCTATGCAGCGAGCAAGATTGGTGCAGACCAGCTTGCCATGTCCTTTCATTATTCCTTTGGCACGCCTGTTGCAGTCATCCGCCCCTTTAACACCTATGGCCCCCGGCAGTCTGCGCGTGCCGTCATTCCGACGATCATCACGCAGATTGCAAACGGCAGGAGGAATCTGCATCTGGGCGCTGTCTCTCCGACACGTGATTTCAACTATGTGGAGGATACGGTGGACGGCTTCATTGCAGTTGGTGAGCAGGACGCTTCCGTCGGAGAGGTCATCAACATCGGGAGTAATTTTGAGATTTCCATTGAGGCAACGGTTCAGCTCATCGCGGACATCATGCAGGCAGATGTGACGATCACGACGGCCGAAGAACGGCTTCGTCCCACGGGGAGCGAGGTAGAGCGCCTTTGGGCAGACAATAGGAAGGCGCGGGAGCTTCTTGGCTGGTCGCCGCATTACGCCGGGCGCGATGGATTCCAACGGGGGCTGGAAAAGACAATCGCGTGGTTCACGGACGAACGAAACCTTCGGAAGTATAAAGCAGACCAATACAATATCTGAGGAGAGAGCGTGGAAATGAAAGATTCATCCGATGTGCAGGCGATTGTTGCAGAGATAAGGGACGCAGTACGGAAAAGCGTCGCGCCGCCGTATGCATCGGAGACCGTGCCGCTCGCCCTGCATGAGCCGTGTCTGCAGGGCAACGAGAATGCCTATGTGAAAGAGTGCATCGACACGGGCTGGGTATCCTCTGCGGGTAAGTTCGTTGACCGTTTTGAACAGGAGCTTGCCGACTACACGGGCGTGAAGCGTGCTGTCGCCGTTTCCAATGGGACGGCGGCACTTCACATCGCGCTCCTTCTCGCAGGGGTGGAGGCGGGAGACGAGGTGCTTGTGCCGGCACTGACCTTTGTCGCGACGGCGAATGCCGTTTCCTATCTGGGTGCATCCCCACACTTCGTTGACAGTGAAGATGTGTCTCTCGGAATGGATGCGGAAACACTGGATCGGTACCTCTCTTCGACAGTGATGTTAAGGGATGGACACGCCTTCAACAAATCGACGGAACGCAGGATATCGGTCCTCCTTCCCATGCACACCTTTGGGCATCCCGTCAATCTTGATGCGCTGACTGCAGTTGCAGAGAAATATCATCTCACACTCGTAGAGGACGCAGCGGAATCCATCGGCTCTTTCTACAAGGGACGCCATACAGGATGTGTTGGCAAGCTCGCCGCCCTGAGTTTTAATGGCAATAAGACCATCACAACGGGGGGCGGGGGTGCCCTGCTAACAAATGATGATGCTCTGGGGCGGCTTGCCAAGCATCTGACAACGCAGGCGAAGCTGCCTCATGCGTGGGCGTTCATGCATGATTACATCGGCTACAATTATCGCATGCCGAACATCAATGCCGCCCTAGGCTGCGCGCAGCTTGAGGAACTGGACGGCTTTTTGTGTGCGCAGAGAGCGCTGGCGGATCGCTATGAGAGCGCCTTTGCGCCAATCGATGGGATTCGCTTTGTCAAAGAGCCGCCATATACCAGAAGCAATTACTGGCTTCAGGCGATATGCCTTGAGGGTGCAGATTTCGAGATGCGCGATGCGGTCATCTCCGGCCTTCACGCAGCAAATATTTTTGTGCGGCCTGCATGGCGGCTTCTCTACAAGCTGCCGATGTTCGAAAGCGCCCCACGGATGGATTGTGCGACAGCGGAGCGCCTCGAAGCATCCCTCATCAACTTGCCGAGCAGCGTCCGACTGGGGCAGACAGCCTCTGCAACGAGGGAAAAGAATGAGCCGTAACATCTGCGTTGTCACGGGGACACGGGCAGAGTACGGACTCCTGCGCCCCCTTCTTACGGTTCTGGCAAGCGATGCGGGTGTTTCTCTTCAGCTTGTCGTGACAGGTGCGCATCTATCACCGGAATTTGGCAGGACGGAAGAGGAGATTCGGGCGGATGGATTCGCCTTTGAGCGTCTGGAGATGCTCCTTTCGAGCGATACGCCCGTCGGCATGGCGAAATCGACGGGGCTTGCCGTAATCGGCTTCGCTGATCTCTTTTCCCGCCTCGCTCCCGATATCGTCGTCGTCTTAGGCGATCGCTACGAGATCTTGGCGGCAGCTCAGGCGGCTATGCTCATGCGGATCGGACTCGCACACATCCATGGAGGGGAGATTACCGAAGGCGCCGTCGATGATTCCATACGCCATGCCGTGACGAAGATGGCAAACCTTCACTTCGTCAGCGAGGAGGAGCATAGACGGCGCGTCCTGCAGATGGGCGAAGAGCCGCATCGCGTGCATCTCGTCGGTGCGCTCGGCTGGGATGCCATTCTTGGCACGGAAATTCTTTCTTTGTCTGCTTTGGGGAGTTCGCTCACATTTCCGCTACAAAAGGGCTTTTTCCTCTTTACCTATCATCCGGAGACGAGAGGTGAGGAGGGGAGCGCATCCTCTTTAGAGGACATCCTCGCTGCCCTCGATGCCTTTCCTGCGCATCAGGTGCTCATGACGAAGGCGAACAGCGATGCCGGCGGCAGGGCAATCAATCGACGGCTGGAACAATATGCCGAGGAACATCCGGAGCGTTGCGTGCTCTGCGCGTCCTTGGGAACGCTGCGATACCTGTCCGCAATGCGCGCATGTGCGCTTATGATCGGGAACTCTTCCAGCGCACTGCTGGAGGCACCGCTCTTTGGCGTTCCTGCGGTCAATATCGGAAGCAGACAGAAGGGGCGTCATCGCTACGGGAATGCCATTGATGTCGGGACGGCTCGAACAGATATTGAGCGGGGCATTCGTGAGGCACTCTCGCCGCGCTTTCAGGAGACGTGCAGGGATGCTGTCATCCCCCTCGCTGACGGGAATGTTGCAGAGCGCATTGCACATGTCTTGAAGAACGTACCCCTAGAGGATTTATGTCGGAAAAGATTTCATAATTTACAGGAATAGCCTCTTGGAAGCAACCTATGAGAAGGCGCATCCTTGGTCGCGCAGAATGAAAGGAGAATCCTATTGGAAAAGTACATGGATCTGCATAACAAACGTGTCCTTCTGAGAGATGCAATCCCCCTTCCCATGCCATTTACGCTTTTCGTTGACCCGACAAATTGGTGTAACTTCAAATGCTCTTTCTGTCCGCGCAATGGAGAGGATTTCCATAAGTACGCAGGCGACTATCAGCATATGCCCCTCTCTCTTTTTGAAAAGATTGTGAACGACATAAAGGCGTTTGGGGGCAAGCTCAAGGTGCTTCGACTCTTTTCTTTGGGCGAACCGCTCCTGTCGCCATATTTTAAGGATATATTTCGATCCGCCGTGAATGCAGAGATTGCTGATCGCATTGAGCTTGCGACGAATGCCTCTCTCCTTTCCGAAGGGATGGCAGAGCATATCTTGGAGACAGTGCGTCATTACAGTGGCGTTTTTTATCTTCGCGTATCCGTTTACTCTGTCTGGCAGGAAAAGAACTATAAAATCACAAAAAATTCGATACCAATTGAGAACATTTGGGAAAATGTTGCACGTTTCAAGAGGCTTCGTGATGAGAAGGGGATAACGAATGCCGAGATTTATGCAAAGAAGCTTGATACCTTTGACAAGGAAAACGACGATTTCCTTGTTATGTATGGCGGTGTCGTGGACGAGGTTGCCATCGAAGAGCCGATCAACTGGTCCGGTGCGGGAGGGGGGGGAGCTTCGTTCGGAAATTTACTCTGAAGAGGAGATTTCCTCTATGAAATCCAAAATGTCACCTGAGGTGTGTGCATTCCCTTTCCATACGATGTCCATTCAGTCGGACGGAACAGTTGTCTGTTGCTGCGTCGACTGGAGTCGACACACAAGGATCGGAAATGTTCGTGAAAAATCTTTGATGGATATTTGGAACGGTAAAACGCATATTGATTTCCAGTGTCAGCAGCTCGCCCATCGTCGTCGGGAAAATCCGGGATGTAAGCACTGTGAATATGTCCCCGTATATGAGGAGGATAATCTGGAGACGACTCCACCGGAGATATTGGTGGAGAAAGCAAAACAATTGGGACTTTTACCGTCGTAGGGCTGAGTGAGGATAGACAGCCATATGGAAAAATTTTTGGGAAATCATGTGTATATCATTGCCGAAGCCGGCGTGAATCACAACGGATCGCTGCAAACGGCAATGGAGCTTGTGCGTGTCGCAAAGGACGCCGGCGCAGATGCCGTGAAGTTCCAGACCTTTCGAGCGGAAAGCCTTGTTACATCGGATGTGGAAAAGGCACGGTATCAAAAGGCGGCAATGCCATCGGACACCCCTGCGCAGCTTGCCATGTTGAAGCAGTTGGAACTTCCACCGGAAGCCTTCATCGAGCTGTCGGACTACGCGAAGAGTCTTTCCATCGACTTCCTGTCCACACCGTTTGACGAAGCGAGTCTTTCGTTTCTTACAGAGAAAACGGATATGCCGTATCTGAAGATTCCGTCCGGAGAGATTACGAATGCCCCGTTTCTTCTGGCATGCGCGCGAACGAAGATGCCGATCATCCTGTCCACGGGGATGAGCTTTATGGGGGAGGTGGAGATGGCGCTCGCCGTACTTGCCTATGGATATACAGCAGAGGGAGAGCCTGCGTCTCTTGAGGATTTCTGCCGCGCCTATGCGTCTGCCGAGGGGCAGCGCGTTCTCTCTGAGAAACTGTGCCTGCTCCATTGTACGACGGAATATCCCGCGCCCGTCGATGAGGTCAATCTGTCTGCAATGGATCGGCTGAGAGCCGCATTCTCACTCTCCGTCGGCTACTCAGATCACACGGAGGGTATCGCCGTGCCGATTGCAGCAGCTGCACGGGGGGCTGTGGTCATAGAGAAGCATTTCACGCTGAGTCGGCATCAGGACGGTCCTGACCACAGGGCGTCTCTGGAGCCCTTGGAGCTGTCCGCTATGGTCGAGGGCGTGCGCAGGGCGCACCGTGCGATCGGCTCCATGGTAAAGGCGCCTACACCGTCGGAGTGGGACAATCGCCGGATCGCGCGGAAGAGTCTTGTTGCCGCGCATGATATTGAGAAAGGGGATGTGTTCACGGGAGACTGCATCACAGCGAAGCGTGCAGGTGCGGGGCGGTCTCCTCTTTCTTATTGGGAGCTTCTGGGAGCGCGTGCAGCGAGCGCCTATCGAAAGGATGAGCCCTTATGAATCCTTCGAAAGATATGCCTGTCATCCTGCTTGGTTCCGGCGGACACGCAAAGGTCGTCCTCGACTTGCTTCTCGAAAATGGGTTCACGGTTTGCGGGATGACAACCGCCGATCCTGTTGTGCTTCGGGAATCTGTTTGGCGCGGGATTCCTGTTCTGGGAGACGATGACGCCCTTGCATCATATCCTCCGGAGAGCTATGTCCTTGCCAGCGGGATCGGCTCCGTTGGAATACCGACAATGAGGATGCAGATCTATCGGCACATGAAGGCAAAGGGGTATTTCTTCCCGCCGCTCATTGCACGAAGCGCCATTGTAAAGGGGGATGCAGTGATCGGTGAGGGGGCGCAGATTCACGCCGGTGCCGTCGTGCAGACAGATGCCGTTGTGGGGGAAAACGCCGTTGTCAATACACGTGCTGTCGTCGAGCATGAGTGTGTCATCGGACAGCACAGCCATGTTGCTACCGGGGCAATTCTTTGCGGACAGGTGACGCTCGGCTCTTGCGTGCACGTCGGAGCAGGGGCGACGATACGTCAGTGTACGACGATTGGAGAAAACGTATGTATCGGTGCAGGCAGCGTCGTCACCTCTGCTATTGATGCGCCCGGCATCTATTACGGCGTGCCCGCGCGGAAGAATGGAGAATTTTATGAGCAGGTCTAAACTCCTTGCTGTCCTTCCGGCGAGAGGCGGGTCGAAGGGAATACCGAAAAAGAACATCCGCCTTCTTGGAGGAAAGCCTCTCATAGCATATACGATTGAGGCGGCAAAGGGCGTTTCTGCCATTGATCGTCTGATTGTCTCCACAGATGATGTGGAGATTGCAGAGGTTGCAAGAGCATATGGGGCGGATGTGCCCTTTCTTCGCCCGAAGGAGCTTGCCGGCGATGCCGCTCCGGTATCGGGTGCAATCCTGCATCTCTTGAGCGCTTTTCCGGCGTATGATTCCATTCTTCTCCTGCAGCCGACAAGTCCCTTTCGGCAGAAAGAGGACATCGAGGGATTCCTTTCGTTTGCAAAGAAGAGTGCAGCGAAGGTATGTGTGAGTGTTACCGAGGCGGAGCACAGTCCCTATTGGATGTATACAGTGGAAGCGGAAGACCGCCTCAAGCCCATCCTTCCACTGCCTACTGAGGCAATGTATCAAAGGCAGAAACTGCCGTCTTGCTATCGATTGAATGGTGCGCTCTATTATGCGCAGACAGCATATTATAAAGAGCACAAGACATTTTTGACGGAGGACACCCTTGGCTATACGATGGATCGAAGACGCAGTCTCGATATCGATATGGAGGAGGATCTCGTCATGGCGGAGTGGATTCTGGCAAATAGGAGGGAAGAGGCGTGAAAAAAGGCATTGTATACGTTCTGCATTGCATCGATACGGAAGGCCCTCTCTATGAATCCCTCCCCGCGACCTTTGAGAGGATTGCCTATCTGACGGGGGTGCAGCTTCCGCCGACGGCGGAAAACCTGCGGAAGATCCAAAAAAAGGAGATTGCGCTGAACGGCTTCGAGGAGGTCGCAAGCCGTGCGTTCTCCCCCCATATTCTTGGCTATAACAAGCATTGGGGCGAAGTCGATGCGATGCTTGAGCGCATCATGGACAGGGACTACCGCATGCGCCACAGGGACAGCTTTGGCGGCGGCTGGGTGTATAACTGGTTCCTCCTCGACTGGGTCGGATTTACCGTAAATCCTCGATGCAGAGACATTGGATACCATAATATCTACGATCACTATCGGGATTTCTATGCCTCACATGGCACTGCTCCGGAGGAGTGGGGGGATGAGTTTCACTGGCATGCACACCCTATGAGCGTCTATCGGGAGGCGCATAAGTGTGCGACATCCTTCTTGAACTCGCCGCATATTTTTGAGAGCCTTGCAAGGCGTCTGATTGACCGCAAGGATTTTCCGCGCTGTTTCCGCGCAGGATTCCATACGGAGCGTCCGGACAGCCATTGGTTTTTGGAACAGTTCATTCCCTATGATTTCTCGAATCAGGCGATGCTGCTGACGGAAGAAGATGTGAAGCAAAAGGATCTTGCGAACGGGCGGTTCGGAGACTGGCGTCGGGCTCCCGCCAACTGGGACTGGTATCATCCGTCACATGAGGACTATCAGGAGCGGGGACAGTGCAACCGCGTCATATTCCGCTGCCTCAATGTCGGGACGCGTCTGCGCCTTTTGACGCAGAACGAGGTGGACAGGGCGTTCCAGCGTGCAGATCACGGGGAAGATACGGTGCTGGCGTTTACCGATCACGACTTCCGCAACCTTGGCACGGGGGTGGAGGAGGTCTATGGCTATTTGCAGAAAGCGCGGGAAAGCTATCCCGATGTCCTATGGAAGAACGCGGGCGCATATGAGGCGGCACGTACGGTGCTCAAGGAGACGAGAGTGCCTGTGGGACTGAGGGCAGAACTTTTCTCTGAGGGCGGCATGCACGGTCTCTCTGTCTCCTGCGATGAGAAGAGCTTTGGTCCGCAGCCCTTCCTTGCACTGAAGCTGTCTACGGGACGCTATCTCATGGACAATCTCGACGTTCAGGAGCCGAGAAGACGTTGGTCGTATATCTTTGATGAGCACAGCGTACCGCTCTCCAATGTCGAGAAGATTGGCGTTGCGACGAACTCCTCCTGTGGCAGCGGTGCGCTGACCGTCATAGATGTGAAGCAGAGCGGCATACAGGGCGCAGCCTCTGTGGAGAGGACGTGGTGATATGGATCGCAAGGACTATTGGAATCAGACCTATGTAGACTACTACAAGGCGCGCGTAAAGGAATCGAACATCGAGAAACAGGACGCTTCGAAGCTCGTAGAGGGCGATGTCAAAGTCGCAGATGACCATGTGGCGGAGGTCTTCTTTGATCAAGTGGCGTATGCGCCCGGTATGAAGCTTCTGGATTTTGGATGCAGCTGGGGCAGATTTTCCCCTTTTTTCCGCAAAAAGGGCGTGGACTATTATGGCATTGATATCTCTGAGCAGATGATTGCTTCTGCCTTGGAGGACTATCCCGATCTGGAGGAGAGACTCTTTGTGGCGGAAGGAGAGAATATGCCGTTCTCCCACGGATTTTTTGACCGCATCATCTGCTATGGTACGTTTGATGCCTGTTATCAGGAGAGTGCGCTCGCTGAGATGCTCAGGGTTCTCAAGAAGGGGGGCTGCGTCCTCATTTCTGGAAAGAACGACAACTACTTTGACGATGATGACAAGGCGCTCTTAGCCGAGCACAATGCAAGGAAGAAGGGGCATCCGAACTACTTCACAAATGTTCCCGCGATGCAGGAGGTACTTGTGCGCAGTCATGTTTCTGTTCCCTACGCTGAGTATTTCCTCCGCCGCGGTGACATGGGAAAGCTCGCGTTCTCCCGTGTCATGCCGGAGCAGTTCTATGAGTATCGCCTTGTGCTCGAAAAAGAGGGGGATGAGGAAAACTATGCATTTCCCTCCTTTTCTGATGCCTATTCTGCCACCTATCGACGCATTGCACATACGGGGGAGGAAAGATTTGCGTGAGAAAAGAAGCGTTTGAGACTGCAGACGGAAAAGTATGCTGTATTGTGGACGGCATCACCGTTTCCGTGCTCCTATCCATTCTCTTCCAAGGGCGAAAAATTGACTACTGCATCATGGAGGAGCGCGCGCGCCCCTTCTTCTCCACTGCATCGATTGGAGAGCGGCTCGTCATATCCCTCATCCTCTCCGAGCTTTCCATTGAAACCGTATATGTGGAAAAATGCGATGATGTCAGTCTCGTGGACACGGGAACGGACGAAGGGATGGCTCTCTTGACGAAGAATGCAGCGCGGGCGAGGGAGCTGTGGGAAAAATTTCCGCAGGAGCAGCTGGAACAGATGCATTTCTACGGTGCACCGACATCGACCCTGATGCAATTCCTGCCCATACGAGAGGAGCACATCCATCATCTCGATTCCGGGACAGAAGGGCTTTTCCGTATGCAGGCTGCACGCGGAAAGGATCTTCCATTTTCCTTGGAGGAGACAGCGGCGTCCGCACTGCAAAAGATCCTGCCGAAGCACAATTACCCGAACCGCAATCTCATGGGGCAGGGCTATACGCTTGCAAGTCTGACAGGGGATTTCTATACCCATGTGGACTATCGTGCCTTTCAGAACCGAAAGATGGCAGCGTTGTTCCATGAGAGCAGGGAGAAGGCAAGGCGCATCGGGAAAAAAATTGTCCTCATGTTGCCCGCATCGCAGTTGGAGTATGACATCCTGCAGGCAACCTATCAGGGGGCGCAGAGGACGATTGATTTTTTGGCTGTGTACGAAAAGCTGCTGACTGCCGTGAATCCTGCCGAGGAGGCTGTGCTCATAAAGCTCCATCCCATATCGTATCTGAAAGGGGCTGGGCAGGCGCAGGAAGTTCTGGAAAGCGTACGTGCCGTCTGCACGAAGCTGTCCATTGCATCGTATTCGGTCGAGGAGTTCTTCGGAGACAGCATTGCAAAAACGATACCTGTGGAGCTTTTTTGCCGCTATTTATCCGTGTCCGCACTCCTCATGATGGGCTCGACGGCAGGGCTCAATGTCGCCATCCCCGACGGGGATGTGCGTTGCTGTAGCTATACGGAGCTTCCCGGGTACGAAGAGGAGTACATGGGCATCTACAAAGAGCTCAATCCGCGCATCGTACATATCAAATAGGATGAGGAAAGGGGGAAGAGGATGAAAATTTGGCAGAGATGCTTGATCGATGTGACGGAAAAATGCCGTAAAGCCGTCGAGGTCGTGGATGCGACTGCGGCACGTATCGCGCTGGTCGTCGAGGACGGATGCCTTGTCGGCGTGGTGACGGACTTTGACATCCGAAAAGCGCTTCTGTGCGGCATTCCTTTGGAGCAGCCGGTCAGAGAGATGATGAACTGCCATCCCACGGTGATGCAGGAAGAGAGTACGGAGAGCGATATCCTGCATACGATGAAGCGGGAGAATCGAAAGCAGATTCCAATCGTAGATGCCAAGGGGCGGGTAAGGGATCTTCGACTTTTTAAGGATATGATTGCAGAGAGCGGGCCGTGCTTCTCTCTTCCTGTCCTTTTGATGGCAGGGGGGCTTGGTATGCGTCTGCGTCCCTTGACGGACAACTGCCCCAAGCCTCTCCTTAAGGTCGGCGAAAAGCCGATATTGGAAATCATATTGGAGAACTTCATCGAGGTCGGGGCGCGGGAGTTCTATATCTCTGTCAACTATAAGGCGGAGATGATACGGGACTATTTCGGCAATGGACAGAACTACGGGGTATCCATCACGTATATCGAGGAGACCACCCGCCTCGGTACAGCCGGCGCCCTCGGACTTCTCCCCAAGACGATTGACAGCCCCATTCTGGTGATGAATGGGGATCTCCTGACAAAGGTGGACTTCCATCAGCTCGCCTCCTTCCACAGGATACAGGGAGCTGATGCGACGATGTGCGTCCGCGAGTCCTGCTATCAAATCCCCTATGGCGTAGTGAAGTCCAAGGATTTCATCATGGAGGATATTCAGGAAAAACCGATGCGGATGGACTTTGTCAACGCCGGCATATACGTTCTGTCACCTGAGGTTGTAAAGCATGTGAAGGAAAATGAGCATCTCGACATGACAGATCTCTTCCTGCAGCTGCTGAAGGAGAAGAAGCGTGCTCTCGTCTTTCCCATCCGCGAGTACTGGCTCGATGTCGGGCGCATGGAGGATTTCAATCGCGCCAAGGAGGAGTTTTTCTAGGATTGTTCGGCGGTGACGATTGAAAGGCGGTGTGCATGAACGAGAGAGCTTCTTCATTTTCCTTGGATGACCGTGTTCCGGTCGTGCTCTATGGGGGCGGCATGCGCGGCAGACAATTCTTCCACAGGCTGCATGCGAGAGGCGTGCCTGTTCTTGCGTTTTTCGATGCCAATGCAGCCGAGGGGGCGCGTTTCTTTGACCGTCCTGTCTATGCGCCCCAAGCAATCCCTGCGCATGAGCTCGGGACGCTGCGTTCGGCGCTTGTCATCATCACGCTGCAGAATGCCGGAATTCACGAAGAGGTCGCAGGGCTGTTGGTGCGTCAAGGCTTTACCAAGCTCCTCTATCTCCCGTTGACAGGAGATCGCTTTCACGACGAGGCGGATGCCCTCCTCCTGCGAGAGACCTATCTCGCCTATACGGGCGAGCATGGCATCCGTGGAATGTGTACCGTGCTCCCTCTGACAGAAGTGCGTCCCGTGGAATATACGGAGCATCTCATTCTGAAGGAAAGCGGTGACTTCATAACTGCGGCGCTTCCCTTGGATCTGCTCGCAACGGATGGCCGCAATCATGCTGCCGAGAGCTACGTGCATTCGCCCGTTTTACGCCTGTTTTCCTTTTTCTCTACGGGTATGGGCGATCTTACAGCGATAGAGGAGAGCTTTCATGCACATGAAGAGGAATTTGGCTATCTGCTCCAAAAGAGCTTTTGCGAATATGTGAACGACCGGCAGAACCTTTACAGCAGGTTCACGGCGGCGCTCGGTGACGGCATGAAATTTTTTCAGACCTCGCCGGCTTATGGCGTTTGGCGTGACGGCTATTTCGCGATTGAGGACGGCAATCATCGAACTGCATTTCTCTATGAAAAGAACCTCTTTTTTGCACCCGTTCGCGTGACGAGAGACGACTGTCAGAGATGGCGCAATCGAACGGTCGCAGACCGCATCATTCGAGAGCTTCCGGATGAAACGGCAGCGCGCATCTTCTTCTGGCATCCGTACGCCAATAAGAGCCTCATTCCCGCCATGCAGGCAGATCGCATCCTGCTCCGCTTTCTGCTAATCTTGGAGCGGCGACTCTACGATAAAGAAAGTGAATGCCTTTTGTATCGTCTGCTGAAAACGCGTGGATTTGCCGTTTTCTTTGGCTTCCCACCTGTTTCCTATCCGATGCTTGCGCTTTCGATGGAGGGATACAACGTTCTCGCATATTTTGAAGAGAAACAGGATGCGCGCGCGGCAGAGATGTTTTTCTCGCTCTATTATCAAGACATTGCAGTGATGCAAAAAAAGGAACTGCCGTGCATGCCAAAACTCCTTGTTGTCACGTGGGACTGCTTCCACGCGCATGCGCAAGGGTCTGCTCCTTTTCTCTGTCATATCCTCGTTCTCGTGGATATCCCGGAGGGGCAGGGGCTGCCAACATGGCTGTTGGAGAAGAAGGAGCTTCTTCGAAAAGATTGCATCAGGGCGAATGGGCACTATTATATCAAAGCTTGGGAGATGAATTGATGGCTACAATCAATCGTAAATTTTATCATGGAGAAAAAGGGCTCGAGTACAAGGATTCGTTAGAAGAGCACATGCTTGCCATCCTGAAGGAGCACCCCGATGACCTCGAAGAGTATCTGTCGATCGGTGAAGAGCGCTTTATCATCGGTGATATGTCACGCCTTCGCGAAAATCTTCTCTCATGGTATCCCTTCAAAAAGAATGCCTCCTGTCTCGAAATCGGTGCAGGTGTCGGTGCACTCACGGGATTCCTTGCAGGGCGGATGAACTCCGTGACATCCATCGAGATGACGGAGTCCCGTGCGAACGTGATTGCTGCGCGCAACCGGGAGCGGGACAATGTCGAAATCGTCCTTGCGAATCTCGATGATGTGGAGTTCGACGAGCCGTTTGACTATGTTGTCGTCGTCGGGGTCATGGAGTATGCACGCCGCTTCATTCAGGCGGAGCACGCTTCGGTTCGCTTTATGGAAAAGGCAAAATCCTTTCTGAAGAAGGACGGCATCATCCTCCTTGCCATCGAAAACCGCCTCGGTCTGAGGTATTTCGCCGGTGCCGGGGAAGAGCATACCAAGCGCCAATTTTTGGGGTTGAACTCCTACGACACATACGATTATGTGCGTACATTCAGCCGATCCGAGTTGGAGAGCATACTTGACCGTTCGGGATTTTCCGATTGGTCGTTCTTCTACCCGTTCCCCGACTACGGAATGCCGTCAGAGATTCACTCCGATGCCTCTCTGGAACTGCTGCCCTATGCACATAAGCACTACAACCCAACGCTCCAGCGCTATCGCTTCTTCGATGAGACGCGGCTGTTCCGCACCTTCCAGAAGGAGGGAATTGCGGCAAATTTTGCTCATCATTTCCTTGTCGAGATTTTCAACGGCAAGCCGTCTGACCATCACATTCTTTACGCGCATGCACCTCTTGAAAGTGGGGAAAAGGATTTCCTTGTCACATCCTTGGTAAAAAGAGATGGGAAGCTCTTCCTTGAAAAGCGGGAAGTCTATAAAAACGGGAAAGTGCATCAGCTCTACGAGGCGTATCAAAAGCTCATCGAACGGGGGGAATATGCCCTTCGATACAATCCTCTGTCACTCGAGACCGATGCGCGCGGGGATGCTGTTCTCATTCAGTCCTACAGCGAGGGGAAGACACTCAGAGAAGAACTGCTTGAGGCAATGGATCGCGTTTTAGAGTGCAACGATGACCATCTGCCCGCACGCATTGCGGCTTGCCTTGACATCTTTTCCGCGCTTGCCCATATGTGGAGAACGAACGCGGTGCAATGCGGGAACTATGGCAATGAAGAATTTGTTTCCCTGTTTGGAAAGAGTGAGACACCGCCGCTTGCTTGCGCGGAGGGCAGCGCGCTTGCTCTTTCTGCCGGAGATTTTCAAAAGAGCGGCGACGGCAGCTACACTGTCGTTGGGTACGAACACATCGCCCTGTGTGCCGTCCCCGTCGATTTCCTTCTCTATGATTTTATCACGACGTGGTATAAGGAGACGGTCGAGGGGTATCATAATGCCGAGAAACTCATTGCGCCGGAGGCAATTCTGAAGGCTGCTGACATCTCTGAGGAGCATATCGAACTCTACAAGGCTTGGCAGAATCATCTCTATGCAGGGCTGCATTCCAATCACGTGATGGAGCACATGGCGTGCCCCGTGTATGAGCCCGCATTCCTCCATGTGGACGATGTGAAAGCATATGCCGCAGATTCTGTGAGCACATTGCTTGTCTAAAAAGGCGGTTCGGAATGGAACAGAGACAGGTGAGGGAGCTCCTTGATCTCGCAATTGAGGGTGCTGTACAGTGGAGGCCATATCTTGAAAAAATACATCATCACAGGCGCAGCGGGCTTCCTTGGCATGAATCTCGTGGAGCGGCTTCTGCGGGAAGAGAACGTGCATATCTATGCCGTTGTGCGTCCGAATTCGCCGCATAACGCGCGTCTTATCGAGTCGGAGCGGCTGACTCTTGTTCCTGCCGATTTGTCTGAATACGGACATCTGGACGAACGTATTGCAGAGCCGTGCGATGTATTCTTCCACCTTGCGTGGCAGGGCGGTCGCTATGATTTCGTGGCGCAGTATGGGAATGTCGCGGACACTCTCGGCGCATTGGAGGCGGCTGTGCGGCTCGGATGCCGCCGCTTCATTGCCACGGGGTCGCAGGCGGAGTACGGTCCGCAGACGGTGCTCATCTCGGAGGAGACCTGTCCGCACCCCATAGATGCCTACGGCGCGGCAAAGCTCGCCGCGTGCGCACTCTCGCGTCAGCGTGCCGCTGATCTTGGTATAGAGTGGATCTGGGGACGCGTGTTCAGTCTCTATGGTAAGTATGAGCAGGAGGGGCGGATGCTGCCCGCACTTGTGAACTCCCTGCGTTTGGAACAGGCCTTTGCACTTTCCTCCTCGGGCGCACAGAATTGGGACTATCTCTATGCGGCGGATGGGGCGGACGCACTCGCTGCGTTCGCTGAGCGCGGGCGCGCGGGCGAGATCTACAACATCGCACACGGCGGCTATCGTTCCCTATGTGATTTTATTGAGGAGGCGCGCGCAGTGCTCAATTCGCGTGCGCACGTGTCCTATGGGGGCGAGGCAGGTGCATTTTCCCTACAAGCCTCTGTGGAGAAGCTACAGCGGGATACGGGATGGATGCCATCGACGCCATTTTCGGATGGGATACGTGTGGGATATGCTCTTTGAGCGGTAATTTGTATTTGTGTAAGGGAGAGCAAGCGAATGACTGAGCAGGAGATGCGCGGGGAGATTCTTGCGCTGGTACGGGCGTATGCTGAGAAATATCATGCGCCGAAGGAAGGCTTTGCGCCTGGGGATCGGCTTCCGTATGCGGCACGGGTCTACGATCACGAGGAGATGGAGAATCTCGTTTCGAGTGCACTTGAGTTCTGGCTGACGGCAGGGCACTATACGGAGAAGTTCGAACGCGGTCTTGCAGCATTCTTGGGTGTGAAGCACTGTTCGCTCGTCAATTCGGGTTCGTCGGCGAATCTTCTCGCCTTTATGGCACTTACCTCGCCGCTCCTCGGGGAGCGGGCTGTGCGGCGCGGCGATGAGGTCATCACGGTCGCGGCGGGGTTTCCGACGACGGTTGCGCCGATCATCCAGTACGGGGCTGTTCCCGTGTTCGTGGATGTAAGTTTGCCGACGTACAATGTGGATGTGTCTCTGCTGGAGGGAGCTCGCTCAGAGCGGACAAAGGCGGTGATGATCGCACATACGCTTGGCAATCCGTTCGATCTTGCGGCGGTGAAGGCGTTCTGTGACGCGCACAATCTGTGGCTCGTCGAGGACAACTGCGACGCGCTCGGGTCGCAGTATACGCTGCATGGAAAGACACGCTATACGGGGACG
>ERZ772926.529-NODE-529-length-21245-cov-5.165031_pt1 | contig 21245 bp, 22 predicted proteins | sample MGYA00511136_ERZ772926 | MGnify/ENA primary metagenome ERZ772926 (study PRJEB29015, sample SAMEA2737917) | human oral metagenome | biome: human oral; feature: human-associated habitat; material: dental | place: China | collected 2153 ... | reverse complement strand
ACTCGATCACATTCTCTCGCCGCGCCAGATGACACGGCCGGGCATCGCTTAGTAAACGGTATAGTATAGCAAGGGGTGGTAAGTATGTTTTGGATTGAGCTTATTGTCGTACTCGGAATGCTCCTGATCGGAGCTCGGTTCGGCGGAATTTTCCTTGGTATGTCGAGCGGTGTTGCCATCGCCGTATTGATTTTCGGTTTTGGCTGTGTACCAGGCTCGCCTCCAATCGATGTCATGATGATCATCATGACTGTTGTTGTCACGGCTTCTGTGCTTCAGGCTTCGGGCGGAATGGATTATCTGGTTCAGGTTGCCGCCAATATGTTGCGGCGCAATCCGAAGCGGATCAGTTTCTACGCGCCGATCATCAGCTGGCTGTTCACGTTCATGTGCGGCACGGGCAATATCGTCTACAGCATTCTGCCCGTGATTGCAGAAGTGTCACGTGAAGCAGGTGTTCGTCCCGAGCGTCCAATCTCCATTTCGGTCATTGCATCGCAGCAGGCGATTACAGCATGCCCAATCTCAGCGGCGACGGTTGCTCTTTTGGGATTCTTGGCTCCGTCAGGCATCTCCCTGATTGATATTCTCATCGTCTGTATTCCGGCAACGCTCATCGGTGTTGTGGCAGGCGCCATTTATTCAGCTCGCGTTGGCAAGGATCTGCATGAGGATCAGGAATATCTGGATCGTGTGGCACGCGGAGAGGCAGCCCCGATCAATGAGACGACGGATTTCAAGGAGAAGACCTTTGGGAAGAGAGAGAAGACCGCAGTTGCGCTCTATTTCTTAGCAACCTTTATCGTCATTGGCTTTGGGCTTTTCCCGTCCCTCCGTCCCTCATTCCTCATCGATGGTAAAACGGCAATGCTTTCCATGACGATGACGATTGAGATCGTTATGATGATTATGGCGGGGATTATCATCCTTGCAGCAAAGGTCGATGTGAAGTCCGTTATCGAACAGTCTGTATTCAAACAGGGACTCATGGGTGTCTACTGTATTTTTGGTCTTGCATGGGCGGGCGATACGCTGGTTAAGAACAACATTGATTTCCTTAAGGCAGGGGCACAGGATATTGTTCTGGCACAGCCTTGGGTCTTCGCGTTGGTTCTGTTCTTTATCTCCGCGCTTATTCTCAGTCAGGCTGGAACGATTGGAGCGCTCGCACCGTTGGGCATCTCATTAGGGCTTCCTGCTCCTGCGATGATTGGTATGTTCCCATCGGTCAACGGTTATTTCTTTGTGCCGAGTTATGCAACGATTTTGGCAGGTATTGCCTTTGACCGGACGGGTACGACTCGAATTGGTAAATATGTGTTCAATCACAGCTATATGATACCAGGCCTCATTACCTGTGTTGTCAGTGTTGCGGTCGGCCTTGGCCTTGCAAATGCATGGCTGTAATAATATATTCGACGCTTTTGCGGAGGGTATTGTATGCTGAAAGAAAGCGACTGCATCGGAGAAATGGAGATCCCGGAAGACGTATACTACGGGATCCAGTCGGAACGCGCGCGCAATAATTTTGACATCTCGGGGACAACGATCAATGATCTGCCCGATTTTGTCCAAGCTATTGCAGAGATCAAAAAGGCAGCTGCTCTCACAAATGCGCGGATTGGGAAGCTTGATTCGCATGTTGCAGATGCCGTTTGCAAGGCGGCGGATGAGATCATCGCGGGAAAGCACGCAGGGATGTTTCCTATCGACGTCTTTCAAGGCGGCGGCTCGACCTCGACGAACATGAACGTCAACGAGGTTATTGCAAAACGGGCGAATGAACTGTTGACCGGACACAAGGGATATGATGCGGTGCATCCGAATACGCATGTCAACTGCGGACAATCGACAAACGATGTCATCCCAACGGCGATCGGCATTACCTGCCATCGTTACGCAAAAAAACTCCGTCCGTCTCTCGCTCTCCTGACCGAAACGCTGCAGAAGAAATCCGAGGAGTTCAAGAACGTCGTTAAGGCCTCGCGGACGTGCCTGCAGGATGCTGTTCCGATTACGCTCGGACAGGAATTTGGCGGATACCACGCATTTGCTGCGCGCCATCTGGCGCTTCTCGACGAAATGCTCGCACAGCCGCTTGAGCTGCCGCTCGGGGCGACGGCCTCCGGCACCGGATTTGGAACATTCGAGGGCTATATGGAGAAGGTGTTCGTCTCGTTGGAGGAGATCACGGGAATCCAAGTCCGACAGAAAGCAAATCTCTTCGACGGTTTGCAGCAGGGTGACGAGTACATCCGTATGTCAGCCTACCTCAAGAGTCTGGCAACCGGACTCGGGAAGATTGCAACAGACCTGCGCATCATGTCGTCCGGTCCGCGTTGCGGTTTCGCCGAGATACGCCTCCCCGCAGTCCAGCCCGGCTCCTCCATCATGCCCGGCAAGGTGAACCCGGTGATGCCGGAGCTCATCAATCAGATCTGTTATCAGATTTGCGGTGACGATATGGCAATAACGATGGCAGTCGAGGGCGGTGAACTGGATCTCAACGTGTGGGAGCCGGTCATCATCAAGAACCTCACAGAAGAATTCCGACTGCTGACAGGCGGCATGCAAAAGTTCACAGAACTCTGCATCGCGGGGATCGAGGCAGATGAGGAACGCTGTCGCACCTACGCCGAGCAGACGATGGCAAATGCGACAGTTGCGTCCGCGCTGCTTGACTATCCAAAGGGGACAGAGATTGCACAGTGCGCCGTTGCGGAGGGCAAGACGGTCAAAGAGATCGTTCGTGAGATGCAGGTGTTTTCTGAAAGCGAGATTGAAGAACTCTTTGATCCGCTGATGATGGCGGATTGGCGGCGCAGCAGCAAGGTCATTTCCAATGAAAATATGAAGGCAAAACAGTAGTCCAAGCGGAAGAAAGGAAAGGGTAGTACTATGCAGGATAAAGTCAATCTGCCAATCACTGGAATTGCGTCTTTTGCAAAGTATCCGATTCATACTGACCTGACAACACTGGATGCGGATATTGCGGTGATTGGCGTGCCATATGATTTGGGGACGGCGTATATGAATGGCTCCAAATTCGGTCCGCGCAGAATTCGTGAGGTCTCCTGCCACTATGGCCGCGGAGATGCCGGATTCTATGATCCTGACTATGATGAGCAGCTGCTCGCAGCGCCGATTCGCGTAGTCGATTGTGGTGATGTGGATATGGTTCCGACGAATGTGGAAGAATCATTTGCCAATATTGAAGCCGCAATCCGTATGATTTTGGATCGCGGAGCTCTGCCCGCCATCATGGGCGGCGATCATTCGATTACGATTCCGGTGGCGCGTGCGCTCGATCGTTTCAAAGATCTCGTTGTGATTCAGTTCGACGCACACCTCGATTGGACATATGCGGCGGGCGGTCAAAAGTATACGAACGGCAGTCCCATGCGGCGCATGTCGGAGATGGAGCACGTTGGGAAGATGTTCCAGATCGGGATACGAGGGCTTGGCAGCAGCCGAAGATCCGATTTTGAGGATGCCAAAAAGTATGGAAGCACCATCATCACGGCGCGTCAGGCCAATAAGATGTCGCCGGATGAAGTTTTGGCACTCATTCCCGATGGGGCACAGTACTATGTGACCATTGATATAGACGGATACGACCTATCGATTGCCTCTGGCGTAGGCTCGCCCTCTCCGGGCGGACTGACCTATAATTGGGAAACCGAGGTGCTCGAGGGGCTCGCCCGCAAAGGCGAGGTGGTCGCATTCGATATGGTTGAAGTGGCGCCGCAATACGATCCGACGGGTGTCACGCCACGTGTGGCTGCCATGACGATGCTCGACTTCATGGGGCATATTATGTTGAATCGAAGGTGATTTAATATGCGGGGCAGAAATCGGTTAAAGGCAGAGATGTCTCCTTATTTCCGCAAGGAAATAGCGGAGCCAGGGATTTTGCTTGAGTATCGGCATGGTTTTGAAGAGATGATACTCCTCAATAAAGCCTATGCGAAGATGCTGCTGCAGCAGAAGATTATTTCTATCGAGGAAGCACGTACGATCCTAGAAGGGCTCGATTATGTCCGCGATCATTTTACGGAGCAGGACATCGATGGGAAATACGAGGAACTCTACTTTAATCTTGAACAAAAGTTCTTGGAAAAAGTAGGAATTGCCGTGGGTGGACGACTGCATACGGGGCGCAGCCGCAACGATATATATGCAACACTCTGGCGGATGGAAACGCGCAAGTCGATCTGGGCACTTTGCGCAGAGATTATTGCACTCCAAAGGAGAATGCTGGAACTCGCGCGGGAGTATCGTATCTGCATTATGACGGGGTATACCCATATGCAGCCGGCGCAGCCGATTACGGTGGGGTATTACTATACGGCAGCGATTGAGGCATTGGGGCGGGATTTTGACCGCTTGAGGGAAGCCTACGAAAGGACCAATCAGGAAACGCTTGGAGCGGCGGCTCTGGCGGGAACGGGATTTCCGATTGACCGCAAGGCGCTTGAGGAAATGCTTGGCTTTGAGGGCATTGTGGACAATGCGATGGACTGTGTTGGCAATAAAGACTATCTGCTCGAAACGGAGAGTGCAATTGCTATACTGATGGTTCATCTCAGCCGCTTTGCACAGGATCATTATATCTGGTGCACGGATGAGTTCGGCTATGCTGAGGTTGGAGGAGAAATCGCCATCGTCAGCAGTATTATGCCACAGAAGAAGAACCCGGTTACACTCGAGATGGTCAAGGCAAAAGCCGCCAACATGATGGGAGCGTTCGTATCGGGATGCGCCATCACAAAGAACACACTGTTCTCACTCTGTATGGATCTTTTTGAAATGCACGCCGCATACTGGCCCGCATGGGAAAGCAGCCGGGACGCACTCCGCCTGTTCCACGAGACACTGAAGCATTTCACTTTCCATAAAGAGCGGATGTATGAAGCCGCAAAGTCCAACTTCTCCACAGTTACGGAGCTTGCCGATTTTCTTGTGCGAAAGCACAACATATCGTTTTCGGAGGCACATGATATTGTAGCGGATATGGTCAATGTCCTGGCGGAGAGTCAAAAGGAGATTACCGAAATGAATGCCGCGCTGTTGAAACAATCTTCCGAACAGGTGATTGGGAAGGCGTTGGAGGCGACGGATGATGAGATCTGGACAGTTCTGGATCCGTATCTAAATGTGTGCGGCAAAACGAGTCTTGGGAGCCCCGGTGAGGAATCACTCCGTCAGATGCTGGAGGCATCTGATGCGATGATCAGAGAACAGGAGTCTTGGCTGGAGAAGCGGCAGGAGTATGTCCGCAGGGCATATGAAAGCATCGAAAAACAGATTTAGAAAATCACTGGTAAACTGAAGTCCGTTAGATTGGTGCAGAATTTTTGTTCTGCCAAGGAAACAAAATGGACGCAGAATCCTATTCTGCAGAGGATTTGTTGACGATATCAGGGCGAAAAGGTGCGCCAAGATAATAGGGCTGCATTTATCAATGAGCCTCTTGCTTTCTTGCAGCGGCCTGTCCACATAAAACAATGAAAGCTTCAAAAAAGCACCGCTGATGCAGTGCCCCCAAGAGTTAGACTTAACGAGATCTGACTTTTGGGGGTATTGTTATGACAAATGCAGTACGGGATGTAACCTTAGGATCCTAAGGGAATACCTTTCAGGACAAGGAGGACACAGAGCCTTATCCAAATGGTGCGAGATTCCGGATGGTTAAGGCATACGTTGGATAAAGGCATGGTAAAGGGCACTGTTTGGAGACAATATTGAGGAGCATATTGTCTGCTGCAACGAGCGCCGCACCAAGAAGTCCCTCGGCTGGCTCAGTTCCGCGCAGTATCGCCGCAAATTTCAAGCCGCACAACAAAAAGCGCAGAAAAACGGGTTTCTGCGCTTTCAGGTTTAACTTTTTGGAGGCACTACAATTGCGAGGATTTATATTCTCTTACTCACCCATGACCACAATCGAGCACTTGCGTGTGCGGGCGCGTGTGCGGTCGAAGTCGACGAAGTAGCAGTAACCCGTGGTGCCGACGGCGAGCTGGCCGTTGGCAACCTCGAAGGTCTCAGATGAGCCAATGAGGGTCGCCTTGAGATGGGCATCACAGTTCCAGAGCGCGGTGCGGTCGCCGCTCGGCAGATATGCCTCGGCATCGGACCAGCTCTCGACGGCACGGTAGTGCTCTTCGCCCGGGTATTGGTACTGGTTCCAATCTGTTTGATCGGGGATAATCTTTTCGAGGACGGCATTCAGATCGTTCTGTAGGAACTCTGTGCCCGTCTCGTCCACATCGTGTACGAACTCCTCAAAGAATACGCCGCAGGTTGTGTGCGGTGAGATGACGGTCACAATGCCCTCTTGGATGCCGCTCTCAGCAATGGCGGCACGCAGTTCGGCAGTAATGTTGATAAAGGTGGGGGTGCCGCCGTGCGAGGTGAGGGTCATCTTTTTCTTAAATACAGCCATCTGTGTCTCCTCTGCGCCTATGCTGCGCTTCCCTGTGTATTACGAACGGCGGCGGCGCGCACGATTGCCTCTGCCATCTCCATAATGCGTGCTGCCGGATCGGGGGCACTGAGAATGCCGCTCGTTGCACCGCTGCCATCCGCTCCAAGGCGCACGACGCGGTAGACATCGTCTGCCGTCGTGATGCCGGAGGCAATCATGATGCCGATCGTGGGATCAATACTGCGGATCTTTGCAACAATTGAGGTTGTGTAGTTGTCGTCTGCGGTCTTACCCGTACCGATAAGATCGGTCGGCTCGCAGAGCAAAATATCGGGGCGGAACGCGGCAATCGCTGTACCCTCGGCGAGCGAATCCGCACAGGCAATTGTCTCGATGCCGAGTTCGCGCGCGCGGGCGATTGTCTTGGAGAGCTCCGTCATCGTCATGGGATTTTCTGCATGGTTGAGGAAGGTAGCACGTGCGCCCGCCTCGTAGAGCGCCTCGGGCAGGAGATGCCCCATGCCGCGCCCCGGTCTTAGGCTTTCCATCGCCTGTGCCGTGACAATGATCGCCTCCGTGTTTTCGCGAATGTAGCGGATGTCGGAGAAGGGGCAGGTGAAGTAGATCTTCAGCCCCGTCTCTTTGGCGGCACGGTCAGCAGACTGCGCGAGGGCAAGCGATGCCTTGCCGTAAAGATAGGACTTTGGGTTGACGACAAGAAATGGTGCAAGACTGCTCTTCATAACGGCGACCTCCCATAAAATATTTACCATTGGTTAAATAAATATTACCACAGGTAAAATGTTCTTGCAAGGTTCTTTTTTGTTGACAAAAGGATAAGTAATCCCCTACTATAACAAAGGTAAAAGAGGAGGAAGACACATTCATGACGAGCAAAAAACAGCCGCTGCACGAGAAGATCCGCGACGCGATGGAGAAACAATTTGCCGATCTGGCGTATTTCTCTCCGATTCCAGGCGAGCGTGAGCTGTGTCAGATGCTCGGTGTGAGCCGGCCGACCGTGCGCAAGGCACTGGAACTCCTCGAGAAGGAAAACAAAATCGTGCGGATGCAGGGGCGCGGCTCGTTCTATACGGGGGAGAAGATCCCTGTGGACTACTCCGAGGCGCCGCAGCGCGGATTCGGGCTTGCGCAGATGTTCTCGGCGGAGGGGCGCGTCACGCGCAGCACCGTTCTGCAGCAGGTGGTGGAGCCTGCGCGCGGAAATCTCGCGGCGATGCTCGGCATCTCTGAGGGGACGCTCGTCTTTCACCTCAAGCGTCTGCGCTATGTGGATGAGCGGATCTATGCTGTCACGGACGACTACATCCCTCTCGCGCTTTGCCCTGAGCTCGTCCACATCGACTTCACGCAGCATGGGCTTTTGCGCACACTGGAGGCACATGATATTCAGCCATACGCAGAGGACAAGACCATTGAGGTAATTCATGCCTCGCCAGAGATCGCACTCTACCTCGAGGTGGCGGAACAGGCACCGATCTTCGTCACGCGTATTCTGACAACGGATTGTGAGGGACGGATCATTCAATATGCCACGTCGAAGGCGGATGCGTTCCGCAGTCGTTTCCGCGTGCGTTCGACAAAATAATAACCATTGGTAAACAAAATAATTGACAAAAGGATTCCTCTGAAATATGATAGGCACAAAATGAACGTGTTTTCAGAAACGGAGGAATCCTTATGTTGGTTGATGGAAAACCCGTACTCGCGGCAGCGAAGGCGGGACGTTACGGCATCGTTGCCCCGGACTTTCTCACACTGAATGCTGCGCGTGTCTTTGTGCAGACGGCAGACGCGCTGCGGACACCGATTCTCCTCTCGTTTGCACAGGGGCATGCGGGACTGATTTCGCTCGAGGAGGCGGCGCTTGTTGGAAAGTACTGGGCGGAGAAGGTCGCGACGCCGATCGTGCTGCACCTTGACCACGGGCAGGATTTCGACTTCCTGCACCGCGCGATCGAGCTTGGCTTTACCTCCGTCATGTTGGACGCGTCGATGAAGGATATAGGCGAAAACATCCGTCTGACGAAGGAAGTAGTCGACTATGCGCATACGAAGGGGGTCAGCGTCGAGGCTGAGATCGGACATGTTGGCGGCGCGTCCGAGGGGATTGAGGGCGCGATGTCGGACAGCGTCTACACGACGGTGGAGGAGGCGGTGACCTTTGCGGAGGCGACGGGTGTGGACTCGCTCGCCGTTTCTGTCGGCACCTCGCATGGTGTCTACGCGGGCAATCGGACACCGGAGCTGAACTTTGAGCGGCTGCGAGCGCTCGCAACCGCTGTTCCCGTACCACTTGTGCTGCACGGCGGCTCCGGCACGGGAGACGAGAATCTGCGGCGTGCCGTGCGCGAGGGAATCACGAAGCTGAATGTATATACAGATTTCCTCGTCGGGGCAATCGAGGAGATCAAGGCGGCGGGGACGGACTCCCTGATCGAGGTGCAGAGGGCCTCAGATGAGGGGATGCGCAGGGTACTCACGCATTACATCAATCTCATTTCAAAAACGGCATAAAAACGGGTCGAAGAAGCTGCCGCACTGCGGCGGCTTCTTTGTATTTCTGAACAAATGATAAGTACGGAAGAAGCGACGCGGCACATTTACAAAAATTCAAAAAACGATATATTGTAAAAAACATACTTTATATGCTATAATTCAAATCGTTACAAGTTCGCAGTAAATAGGAGGTGATTCCTTGCAGACAGAGGCACTCGTCGGCGCACTCTTCCTGCTTTTTGTGATCCAAGTCATCGGAACGCATCTGCAGGTCAAGGAGTACAAACGCGCCGTGCGCGAGCTGCACAAGCGCGGCAACGTCGGCATCGGGTCGCGCAGGAGGAAGCTTGGCCCGTCGAATATCGTTGTGATCGCGTGCAATTCGGATGGGGAGATTCTGGAGGGACGCATGATGCAGGGGATGACTATTCTCAGCCGCTTTCGTCCAATCGAGGGCATCGCAGGACGAACGATCTACGAGCTTCGTGACGAGTACACAGCACTGCCCGAGAAGCGGCGTGTGCACTATAAGGGACACATACAGGCTCTCGATGCGCTGATCACGCGTCTGGGAGACAAACAGTCGCTGTAAATCTACAAAGAGGACAGCTTGCTGCATAGGAGGAAAACGAATGTATCAATCAGTGAAGATTGTCGCAGGAACAGGCGGCTGGGGCGGACCTCTCGTGCTTGTTCCAACGGAGATACGAAATAAGATCGTCAGCGTTACGGGCGGCGGCGTTCATCCGCTCGCGGCAAAGATTGCAGAGATGACGGGCTGCACAGCGGTCGATGGGTTCTCGACGGGAGTGCCGGATGAGGAGATCCTGCTCGCTGTCGTGGATTGCGGCGGCACGGCGCGTTGCGGCGTCTATCCAAAGAAGGGAATCCTGACGGCGAATGTCCTGCCCGTCGGCAAGACGGGACCGCTCGCGCAGTTCATCACGAAGGAACTCTACGTCTCGGCGGTTGATCTCTCCTGTCTTTCCCTTGCGGACGCGAGCGAGAGCGCAGCTGCAGCAGAGACGGCATCTGCCCATACGCCCAAGACGAAGGCGCAGGCAAAGGCGGAGATCGCCGAAATGGAGAAGGGGCGCGAGAAGAATTTCGTTACGCGCCTCGGCATTGCCATCGGCGGTGTGGTCAACAAGTTCTATGCGGCAGGGCGCGAGACCATTGACATTACGGTCAAGAGCATCCTGCCGTTTATGGCATTTGTGTCTATGATTCTGGGTATCATTTCTGTCTCGGGGCTCGGCAATGTGATTGCGAATACGATCTCGCCGCTTGCGAGCACGCTGCCCGGCATGCTCATCATCTCGCTCATCTGCGCGATTCCATTTATCTCGCCCGTCCTCGGTCCTGGCGCGGTCATTGCGCAGGTCGTCGGTACACTGCTCGGCGCACAGATCGGGATGGGCAACATCCCGCCGCAGTATGCACTGCCTGCGCTCTTTGCAATCAACGCACAGGTTGGTGCGGACTTCGTTCCCGTCGGGCTCAGTCTCGGCGAGGCAGATCCGGAAACCATCGAGCTCGGCGTACCCGCTGTTCTCTACTCGCGCGTCATCACCGGGCCGCTTGCCGTCTTGATTGCCTACGCGGCAAGCATTGGGCTTTACTAATTGGGAGGGATATAGTATTATGGAACTGATAGCAACAGCGGCAAACGGCTTCATGGATCTCTTCCGTGCGGGCGCGGCAATCTTTACCTCATGGGTCACGGGGATTGTTCCCCTGCTTGTCATCATGATGACGGCGGTCAACTCGCTCATCAAGCTCATCGGAGAGGAGCGCGTCAACGGTGTGGCACAGCGTGCAACGCAGAACATCATTACGCGTTATACCGTTCTCCCCGTTCTCGCCGTGCTCTTTCTCGGAAATCCGATGTGCTACACATTCGGCAACTTTGTCGAACAGAAGTACAAGCCCGCCTACTATGATGCGGCGGTCAGCTTCGTCCATCCTGTGACGGGACTCTTCCCGCACGCGAACGGCGGCGAACTCTTCGTCTATATGGGCATTGCAGCGGGGATTACGACGCTTGGTCTGCCGCTCGGCGATCTTGCCGTACGTTACTTCTTCGTCGGCATTGTCGTCATTCTCTTGCGCGGGATTGTTACGGAGAAGATCTATCTTTATATGAAACGCCGCGAGGCAAAGCAGGCATGAGGGAATCGCCCTCGCTGTTCCGCATCTGGGAGCAGGGCATTTCCATGAGACAGGAGGATGCAGCATGAAATTTTATTGCGAAGTCACGAGCTGGGGCGAGGAGTCGCTTCTCTTCCTCGACGATCCGAACGCCAACTTTATCATCATCTTTAACAACAACGCGCCCGAGGAACTCGTATCGTTCTCCGTGCTGCATACGCCGGCGAACTACAACGAGGATCCTGCCGTCGGCGATACGATGATCATTTGCGACAAGGCGTTCACGATCACAGCGATTGGAGACGAGGCGCTGCATACGCTCCGTGAACTCGGGCACTGCACGCTCTCTTTCCGCGGCGGTACGACACCGGAGCGGCCGGGTTGCATCATGCTGCAGGGCGATGTGCCGTTTACCAAGGACGATATCAAGATGGGGGCGACCATCGAGATCCACTAGGCGAAATCTACGTGAACTGCATAGGGGCTGCCGCAGCAGCGGCAGTCCCTTTTTCAGCGAAGTTATAGAAAATATGTCAAAACCGACGGAAAAAGTTAGAATGTGTTCTGTTAAGCAGAAGAGGTTTTCCAATGAAGAAAATTGTTGACGACGTGCGCCTCATCTTCAAGTGCTGCAGCCTCTACTATCAGGACGGGCTGGGGCAGAAGGAGATCTGCGAGGTGCTCGGCATCTCGCGCCCGACGGTCTCGCGGATGCTCACCATCGGCAAGGAGCGCGGCATCGTCCGCATCGAAATCCAGAATCCGGACAACATCGCCTATGGGAAGATGGAGCGCGAACTGGAGAAGAAGTACCATCTCCAGGAGGTTATCATCGTTCCGTCAAGCCCTATCTCGGACGGACAGTATCCCGTCAGCTCGGAGATCGGCAGTGCGACGCTCGAATATCTCTCCCGCGTCCTGATGGACGGCTATCTCGTCGGCATCACGATGGGGCTTGCGATCCAGAACGTCGTGCGCTCGGATTATTTCATCCGCAGCCCGATTAAGGCGACCTTTGTTCCGCTCGTGGGGGGAGTAGCAGAGAGCCGCCTCGACATTCATTCCAACTACCTCGCACAGGAGTTCGCCGACCGCTTTGTCGGCGACTGCATCCAGTTCTTCTCTCCGGCAGTGTTCTCGCGGCGAGAAGTGCTCGAGGGATTCCTTGAGGAAAAGACGATCCGCAATGTGATTCGCCTTTATTCACGCCTCGATCTCGTCCTCATGGGGATCGGGATACCGTCGACGGAACATTCGACGATCCTTCAGACAGGCTACGTTGATCGTGCCATTCTGGAGGAGTTCACGGCGCGCGGCGCTGTGGGGGACATTGCACTGCGCTATTTCGATGCCAACGGCGATACGACACCGTTCCAAGACTTCAACGAACGCGTGGCGGGCATTCCGCTTGCTGCGCTGAGGAAGATTCCGCGCCGCGTCGGTGTGGCAGGCGGGCGTGCAAAGAAGGATGCCGTGCTGGGAGCGATCCGCGGCGGTTTCATCAATGTGCTGATTACGGATATTGACTGTGCGGAGAACCTTTAGTACAGTTGTAAAACATATAATGTAATGCAGATGATTTTTTTTGGATTGGTGAGGTGCATATCTGCATGAACGATGAGAAAAATCTTGCGTGGCCGGTCTATCTCGTCCTGCTCAGCTTGATTTCCTTCCAGATTCTCTTTGGGATCAGCGGGACTGCGCTGCTCGACCCCGATGAGCCGGTCTACGCGGAGACGGCAAAGGAGATGATCCGCTTTGGTGACTATCTCTCACCGCGTATCTACAACGAGTTCTGGTATGACAAGCCGCCGATCTTCTACTGGCTGGTTGCAGCCTCACTCAAGATATTCGGGGGCTTCAGCGAACTTGCGGCACGGCTTCCCGCCGCGCTCATGGCGATTGGCTCCGTCCTCATGACCGCGCTTTCGGTCGCGCGGCTCTTTGGCGCACGCACGGGGTTCTGGTCGGGCATGATCATGGGGACGAGCATCATCCTCATGTATATGGGGAAGGCATCCGTCACGGACTCTACGCTGCTCTTCTTTATGACTGCGGCACTCTTTTCCTTTATCCATCGCCAGTACTGGCTGATGTACCTTGCGTGCGGGCTTGCGGTGATGACCAAGGGGCCGATCGGCGTGGTCTTTCCTGCGGGGATTGTGTTCCTCTACCTGCTTGCGACACGTCAGCTCGAGCAGATCTTTCGCATGCACGTCCTGCGCGGTCTCCTGCTCGTCGTTGTCGTCGGCCTGCCGTGGTATCTCTATATGTACGAGATGCACGGCATGGCGTTCATTTACGAGTTCATCGGCTTCCACAACGTCAGCCGCTTCACCGCGCCGCTTCATCCCGTGCGTGCACATTGGTGGTTCTACCTGCCCGTCGTGATCCTCGGCTTTTTCCCGTGGACGGGACTGCTCGTCCAGTCGGTGAAAAATGCGTTTCGCCACAGCTTTGGCGAGGAGGCGCAGCTGCTCACATTCTTTCAGGTGTGGTGGATCTTCGTCCTCATTTTCTTCTCAATTGCACAGACCAAACAGGTCTCCTATATGCTGCTCCTGACCCCCGCACTCTCTACCATCATCGGGTGGAATCTTGCGCGTATGCTGGATGACTGGCGGCAGACCCATTTCGCATGGGCAGGTGGGAGTGCGCTCATGTTCCTCGTGCTGGGGTTGGGCTGGCTCATGAGCGGGGACAGCCTTGCGCCGCTTGCCGAGAGCGGGCTCTGGCTCGGTGCGATCACGCTTCTCCTCGGCGCGGCAATCGTTTACTGCATCACGGCATCCCATGATCTCATGCGTACGGCATGGCTGCACGTTGTCGCGGGTGTCGTCACCATGGTGATCGCGTTCGGCTTTATGATGCCCGCGATTGAGGGACATTTCAGCGTCAAGCAGCTTGCGCTCCACTACGCTGCAAACTATCATGCGACGGCAGAGGCGGAGGGGCGGGTTCTCTACATCGACAAGCAGCTGCGTCCGGGCGTGATGCTCTACACAGACATCCCCGGTATCGAGGCGGATACAAACCATGCTGAGTCTCTTGCTGCCCTGCGTGCAGATGAACGTCCAAAGTACATCATCATGCGCGACTTCATGTATCAGAAGATGAAGAAGGAGCTCGGTGCGGAGCACTGGCAGCTTGTCGAGGAGAAGGATGGTCTCTGTATCTTTAAGGATGATGTGGAATGACGGCACCCATACTCTATCTCGTCGTGCCCTGCTACAACGAGCAGGAGGTTCTGGCCGATACGGCGGAAAAGCTGCGTCAAAAGATGACCGCGCTGATTGCGGCGGAAAAGGTGAGCGCAAAGAGCCGCATCGCCTTTGTCAACGATGGCAGCCACGACCGCACATGGGATCTGATCGCGGCGTGCGCGGAACAGAGTACGCTCTTTTCCGGCATCAATCTCGCGCACAACGAGGGACATCAGAATGCCCTGCTCGCGGGCCTCATGACCGTTCTTCCATATGCGGATGTGACGATCAGCATGGACGCAGATTTGCAGGACGATATCAATGCAATCGATGCGATGCTTGAAAAGCATGCGGCGGGGGCGAATATCGTCTACGGTGTGCGCGAAAACCGTGCGTCAGACACCTTTCTCAAGCGTTTTACGGCGGAGAGTTTCTATCGTGCGATGCGCACCCTCGGCGCGGATATCGTCTTCAACCATGCGGATTTTCGCCTGATGGATCGCCGTGCGCTTACGGCACTCGCGGAATATTCCGAGGTCAACCTCTTCCTGCGTGGGATCGTGCCCATGATCGGGCTCACACACGACATCGTCTACTACACGCGGCATCAGCGTCTCGCGGGCGACTCGAAATATCCGTGGCGGCGCATGGCTGCGTTTGCGTGGGAGGGCGTGACCTCGCTCTCGGCGCGTCCGATCCGTCTGATCTCGCAGCTGGGAATGTTCATCTCGTTTATCAGCGGGCTGATGCTCATTTGGTCGATTGTCCGCCACTTCATCGGCGAGACGATTGTCGGCTGGACGAGTCTCGTCGTCTCGCTCTGGTTCCTCGGCGGGCTGATCCTGCTTTCGATCGGTGTCATCGGTGAGTACGTTGCGAAGATCTACCTCGAGGTCAAACGTCGTCCGCGCTATCTTGTGCAGGATTTTATCGATACGAATGCGGAGGATAGAAAATAAATTTTCTCGAAAAATTTTTGGGAGAAAAGAAGGAGAATTTTATTTTGTGGAGAATTATTATTTGTGAAAGAGAAAATAGATGCGGTCTATGGCATCTTTCACACTCCACAATGTTTCTATCATTTACTTTGCTGTGTATTTACGATAGGAAGCAGATGCTTCCGCAATAGGAGGGTTAACTATGTCAGTATTTTATCTTGCAGGCAAGAGCCATGTGGTCGAGGTTTACGGTGATGAGGCTCTGGATCTCGCGTGCTGCGGTACGCCGCTGAAGGCGATCGAGCCGAACTCGGTCGATGCGGCGAAGGAGAAGCACGTTCCTGTGGCGACGTACGATGCCGCTAAGAACGAGGTGCATGTCACGGTCGGCTCGGTCACGCATCCGATGACCGAGGAGCATCTCATCGCCTACATCATCCTTGTGACGAAGAAGGGCGTTCAGCGCGTTAACCTCACGGCGACGGATGCACCCGAGGCGACGTTCCGCCTCGCGGACGGCGATGCGCCGGTGAAGGTCATCGAGTTCTGTAACCTGCATGGGCTCTGGCAGACGGAGTTCTAAACGAATCTGCATAGAGAGAAGGCTGCCGCATGTTCTTGCGGCGGCTTTTTTATCCGCTTTGGCAAAAAAATATCGCATTTCCAATCTTCTTCCTGTATAATGAATCTCATCGATGGAGAAAAATTTGGAAGAAGTTATAGGGGGCGATGAAATGCGCTGGGCACAGGTGAGCGTTGTCACGACGCACGAGGGCGCGGATCTCATAGGGAATATCCTGATGGAGCTCGGCGCGGCAGGGACGGAGATCGACGATCCGTCGCTCGTGAACGAGTACATCGATGCGGGGCTTTGGGACTACACCGATCTGCCGCGTGCCGAGGACACGGACACGGTCACCGTGCGCGCCTACCTGCCCGAGGACGCGCGTCTGGAGGGCAGTCTCCTGACGCTCGCGGAGCGTGTGGAGAATCTGCGCGGCGTGGATGCGCCCATCGGTGCGGGGACGATCTCGCACACGTTTGTCGCCGATGAGGACTGGGCGGAGACATGGAAAGCCTACATCCACACGGAGAAGATCGGGCGGCGCATTGTCGTGCGCCCGACGTGGGAGGAGTACACGCCGCAGGGGGATGAGATCGTCATCGACCTCGACCCGGGCGCGGCGTTCGGTACGGGGGCACACGCGACGACGGCGATGTGTCTGCGTTGGCTGGAACACATCGTGTGCCCGCAGATGCGCGTCTACGACGTGGGCTGCGGCTCGGGCATCCTCGCGATTGCTGCATCGAAGCTCGGTGCGGGCGAGGTCATTGCAATGGACTACGATCCCGTCGCGGTTTCTGTTGCGGAGGAAAATGTTCGCGCAAACAATGTTACGAACGTTGCCGTGTTCGAGAGTGACCTGCTCTCCATCTGCGCGGGCACAGAGCCGGCGGAGCTCATCACGGCGAACATCATCGCCGATATCATCATCCGTCTCTTTGACCAACTCGACCGCCATCTCGCGCCGGGTGGGATTCTGCTCGCCTCGGGCATCATCGACGACCGCATTGTGGATGTCGAACGCGCAGCGACGGAGCATGGCTATACCGTGCTCGATATGACCTGTGAAAAGGAATGGGCGGCGATGATTATCCGCCGCAGCTCGGAGTTGAAGCTCTGATGCGACGCTTGTTTTATGCGGGGGTACTCACGGAGGAGATCGAGATCACGGGCGGTGATGCGCACCATCTTGCGCGCGTTATGCGCGCACAGATCGGAGATGAGATCGTCGTTGCAGACAGTGACGGGCAGACTGCCCGCATGCGTGTCAGTGGGATTGACCGTGATGCCGTACGCCTTCATTTGGTGGAGTATCTGGCACCCGAAGTGTCTGCATCCACGGAGGTCATTCTCGTGCAGGCACTTCTCAAGGGCGAGAAGATGGACTTTATCGTACAAAAGGCGGTCGAGCTTGGTGCCTCTGCACTCTATCCGATCGAGACAGAGCACGTCGTCGTGCGCTACGATGCGAAAAAGGCGGCGGCAAAGTCCGCGCGCTGGCAGAAGATCGCGGACGAGGCGGCAAAGCAGTGTGGGCGCAGTGCACTGATGCGTGTTGCGGCGGTTGCACCGCTCTCTGCGCTCTTGCAGGATGCGGATCTTTTTGACGCACCCGATACGGCAGTTGTATTCTGCTATGAGGGGGAGCGCACGCAGTCCATGCGCACGGTGCTGCGCTCCGTCGACGCGCGGCGCATCGTTCTCATCGTCGGTGCGGAGGGCGGATTTTCCCCCGCCGAGGCAACGGCAATCCAAGCGGCGGGGGCGCAGTCCGTTTCGATTGGTCGATTGATTCTGCGTGCGGAGACGGCGGCACTTGCGGCTCTTTCCGTGACGCAGTATGAACTAGGTAATTTTGAACTTTAGAAAGGAAACCCTATGAAGAAAAGATATATGGCACTGTTTGCGGCGGCGTTTGCAGTCAGCATGATTGCAGGCTGCGGCACGAGCAACAGCGCGGATCAGGGAGCGACGGCAAAGGCACAGTCGTCCGCCGAACAGGGGAAGGGCTCGGGGCAGCGCGGTGAGGCTGCGCCGACGTTCACGCTCAAGAACCTCGCGGGCGAGGATGTCGCCATCGAGGCGAAGGGCAAGCCCTACATCATCAACTTCTGGGCGACGTGGTGCCCGCCCTGTCAGGCGGAGATTCCCGACCTCGCAGCGTTCCATGCGGCGCACAAGGATGCGGTGGACTTCTACGCTGTCAACTTGCAGGAGGATGCTGCGCCCGTGCAGAAATTCATGCAGGAGCGCAAGGCGGATCTGCCCGTCGTACTCGACACGAAGGGAACGGCGGCGACGCTTTACGGCGTACGCGCGATCCCGACGACTGTCGTCGTGGACAAGGAGGGTAAGGTTGCTTACCGCAAGACAGGCGGCGTGACGAAAGAGGAACTGGAAGATGTCATCGGCAAGCTCTAAAAGCGTGACGCAGGGAGGGCGAACCGTATGGAAATGACTCTGCTCGGCGGGGCATTCCTCGCGGGCTTTCTCTCGTTCATCTCGCCGTGTGTTCTGCCGCTCCTGCCCACGTTCTCGCTGATTCTCGCGAAGAACAGTCAACAGGATGGCGGTGAGGCACGACGGCTGTATGCGAATACTACCGCATTCCTGGCGGGCTTTACGCTCGTCTTTGTCCTGCTCGGCGCGTCGGCATCGCTGCTCGGCGCGTGGCTCTTCTCCTATCAGGAGCTTCTGCGGCAGGGTGCGGCTGTGCTGATTATCGTCATGGGGCTCTTCATGACGGGCTGGATACGGATTCCGCTGCTCCTGCGTGAGTACCGCCCATTTCAGCGGCGCGGCTTTGACGGCATTGGGGGCGCATTCCTTCTCGGTTGCGGCTTCACACTCGGATGGACACCGTGCACCGGCCCCATGCTCGCGACAATTCTTCTCTATGCGGGGGATACAGCGACCGTCGGTGCGGGTGCTCTGCTCCTCCTCGTCTACAGTCTCGGCTTTGCCGTGCCGTTCTTCCTGCTCGCCGTCATCTGGCGGCGGCACATCATGAAGCTGCGTGCGTTCTATCAGTATCTCCCGCGCATCCAGCAGGCGGCGGGCATCGTGCTCGTCCTCCTCGGCGTTCTGCTCTGGTCGGACTCACTCACCTATCTCGTGCGCATTTTGTCGTAAACAAAACGAAAACGACCTCTCTGCATCCTTTCTTGATGCGGGGAGGTTGTTTTCGTGTGCATTGAATTTTTGGGAGCCATGTGATATGGTATAGGGAGAATTTTTGACTGCAATAGGAGAATGACGTGGGCGAACATCAAGAAGCAGACTTCTATGATATCAGCGTTTGTGTCCTCATCTATCAGCCGGATTATGAAAAGCTGTTTATCACATTGACATCGATCGTCAACCAAAAGGGCTGTCGTTATGAAATCCTGCTGGCAGATGACGGGTCAGAGGATTTTCGCCAACAGGAAATCGAGCAGTGGCTGCATGAGAAACATTTCATAGATTATACGATTGTGCGCAGCTCCATAAACAGGGGGATTGTTCATAATCAGACGAATGCACTGCGTGCAGCGCAAGGCAGGTATATCAAATGGATCTCTCCCGGAGACTATTTATACAATGAACATGTTTTGGCAGGGATGATTCATTTCATGGAGGCGGAGGGGTATCGGCTTGCCTTTGGGAGAGCCTGCTATTACAGAGAGGGGGAGAGCGGGTATGAGATATTGAATACAATGAATCCGCTGGATCTGCGTCCCTATTATGACCGTGATATGCGCGCCATCTGGGAAGCCTATCTTCTCTATGGAGATTTTGCCTGTGGGGCTGCCTTCATCGCTGAACGGCAGTTGCTCACATTCTATATTGAGGCGATTTTGGATGTCATCGTCTATGGAGAGGATGCCGTATATTCCTTGATGATTGCCGATGACATTCGACTCGGTTTTTGGGATGAGAACCTGATCTGGTATGAATACGGCACCGGGATATCCACGGGCGCGAAGGAGTGGAGAGCGCGCGTCGGGCAGGACAATGCCATCTGTCTTGCCATTGTTGAGGAGAAATATCCGGAACTGCGTGCTGAGAAAGCGCGTCTGCGCCGTGTGCATGGCGTCAATAATTTCAATGAGGTTCGGAACATCTATGGCAGGCATGCCGTTCAAATACAGATGCAGCAGGGCGGCTATCTAAAGAATGTCGATCCCGCTGCGTTGGAACGTCTGGGCGGCAGAAAGGCCGTGTTCGTATAAATCGGGAAGGAAAAGGTACAGGCATATGGAACATTATCGTACAGGAAAATTTACCACACAGGAAATTGTATTCACCGCGCTGATGACGGCCCTCGTCTTTGTTGCAACCTATCTGCCGCATATCCCGATCCCGCTCGGCTATGCGCATCTCGGGGATGCGGTGATCTTCCTGCTCGCACTGCTCGCACCGCGCCGCAGTGCGCTCGTTGCCGCATGCATCGGATCGGCACTCGCCGATCTTCTCGGCGGCTTTGCCATTTGGATCGTGCCGACGCTCGTCATCAAATTCGTGATGGCCGAGATCGTCTATCGCATCGGCTGCAGTGGGGATGCAATCGCACCCCGTGCAAGTATCATCGCCGCGCTCCTTCTCTCAAGTCTCTGGATGGCGGCGGCATATACCCTTGCGGGGGCGGTGCTCTATGCGAGTATGTCTGCCGCACTTGCCTCCACGCCGGGACTTATCATGGAGGGGCTTGTCAACGGTATCATCGCCTTTTTCCTCCTGCCGCTTTTGCGGGGGAGATTCCCGCAGTTTTGACGGGGTAAGGAATGCTTTAGCAAACAAGCAGATTCTTTCGATATAAATATATGGGCGTTTGTATGAGGAGAAAGAGTGGAGTATGAGGGAACAAGAAGCCGCGCACAGTGGTTCACAGACAGAAGAAGCCGTTCGTCGGATTGTAGAACTTCGCTCACAGGGTTGCCGCCTTTATTACTTTGTGTCCGATTTTACTTCGGATGGAGGGCTGTGGCGCAGTGTATTCCGTTCGTACCTCCGTGCTTACTCCGCCGCAGATCATACCGCTCTGATACTGATGCTGCCGGAGGGCGATGCCTCCGTAGAGCTGGGCGAGATGCTTGAACTCCTTGCGGCACTCGGCGAAGATGCTCCGCTTGTGCTCGCACATACGTATTCGGATGATTTTTTTGTTGCGGCTGTGCGGGGGGGGGACTGTTTTATCGCTGCGCAGGAGGCTCTGTCCGCACACTGCGCTGATATCGCTGCCCGTGCGGGTGCCGAGATTTCCAGTGGTCAGGATTGGATGCCGTATCAACGGGAATACGATGTCAGCGTGTGTGTTGCGACATATCATTCTGACGATGAAATGCTTTTTGCGACGCTTACTTCGATTGTTCAGCAACGGGGATGTTCCTTCGAGATTCTGGTGGGGGATGACGGTTCGGAGCATTTTGATGTGAAGCGTGTGGAACTGTGGCTTTTGCAGC
>ERZ772926.524-NODE-524-length-21294-cov-7.445831_pt1 | contig 21294 bp, 15 predicted proteins | sample MGYA00511136_ERZ772926 | MGnify/ENA primary metagenome ERZ772926 (study PRJEB29015, sample SAMEA2737917) | human oral metagenome | biome: human oral; feature: human-associated habitat; material: dental | place: China | collected 2153 ... | reverse complement strand
CGCACGCGGGGCCGAGGCCGCCAGCGCGGGGCATCCAGACGATCACGCACATCGCCCCGAACGCAAGGCGCGAGCCGGGCGTACGGGGAGAGGTGTCGTACGGGAGCACCATAGGGTCTGCAAGTTCGCCGAGCTGCAGGGGACTCCGACGCCAAGCACCCCGAGGGGTACGCCATGAGGCCCGTGCTCGGCGACCACCCCGTACACGGATCGAAGTAGATATAATTTTTTGACACAAATTATATCAGATTTGTGTCTAATTAAAATTGTGCTCAATCGGAGCTTAACGATCAGTGCAAGCTCCATCTTTCCGACCCCTCCTACATGAACCATCTGAACACGGCCCTAAAGAGCCGGGCGAAGATTTCCACTTATTCCACAGGAGGCGGGCATGTACATCGGCCATGACGTCGCGGGCGGAAGCGGGCGCGCGGCGATCGTCAGGCCTGCGGGGGAAAGGACCAAGGCCGCGAAGGAGGACCGGGTCTACCTCGGCCGCGTGGTGGACAGGGCGCGTGGGATCTACCGGAGTGGGTGCCAGGGGTCTGTTCCCCTGCGACCTGGCGACGGGCAAGTTCAGGCCCATGCCGGGGGGCGTCGAGAGGCCGAGGAGGCGCGACGCCCGCACCTAGCTTCCCTTCCACCAACTTCTCGCTTGACAACCAGAGTGAACGGGGGAGAGGGCATAATACAGACAGAAGCATCTGAACTCTTCCAAGGCTTCCGAGCAAACACCATCCAAAATCAGTATCTCCCTGGGATGGGCTGGCGGCACAGATAAATCAAACGACGTGAGACTTGCAGTCACGACGACTCGCCACAACGAATAGCCCCAGGTTCATCGGCTGGAATGCGGTTACTGGTCTAGCTCGCAGATCTCTCAACCCGCCCGTCCTTCTCACTATGTCCGAAACCAAGCTAGGAGATGCACATCATCAACCATTTGCAAGGGTTCCTGTTGGAACTAGGGCGCAGCTTCGCATTCGTCGAGCGCTAGCAGCGATTCATCTACAAGGAAGACCGTTTCAAGGTAGATTTATCTTCTACAACCGCCTGCTGCGCCACTTCGTACTGTTCAACCTGAAGCTGGGCAAGCTCACACACCAGACATCGGGCAAATGCAGATGTACGTCCACTACTACGACTGCGAAGTGAGGCTAATTGACAAGAACCCGATCATAGGCATATTGCTCTGCCAAGACAAAAACGACGCGGTGATGAAGATGATGCTGCTCGCGAACAACGAGTAGATATTTGCCAGCAAGTACAAGACCGTGTTGCCGACAACCGACGAGCTGAAAAGGATTCTGTCCGAGGTGAACAACGATAAGTGACCTTTTCAAATCGACATACAACCCTGACGCGCTGAGCTGTATCACCACCCGGCACCGACCGCCGTCGGCGCCGGCCCGAGGGCAGGGGGCGAACGCAAAGTGCCCGGGAGGCTGGCGGGGGGTTCCCCGGCGGCGTTTGCCCAGTTGGGCCGTTTCCCAAAGTGCCCGGGAGGCTGGCGGGGGTTCCGTGTCTGGCGGGGCCCGTCGGTGGCGTCAGCCATCCGTCGGCACCATTAGCCGTCCAGTGGGAGTTCCGTCGGCGCCGCACCCCACCTGGACGCCACCACCCATCCAGTGCCGCCGTGACAGATTACAAAAAGGGGAGGGGTACATACCCCTCCCTCATCACGTGACCCCAAGACCAAGCCAGATCAAAGCCGCACAATCAAGTAAGGACTACTGCGGCCTCACGTAGGTTACGACAACACGACGCTGCGGATCCTCTCCCTCAGAATGGGTCATGACTTCCTCGTTGTCAACAAGGGCAAGGTGTATGATCCTGCGCTCATAGGCATTCATGGGAGCAAGGCGAATCTCCCCCCTCTGCCTGATCGCACGCGATGCCGCAGAGTCTGCAAGCGCAACAAGTTTCTGCTTACGACGCATCTTGTATCCCTCTATGTCAATCACAACGGGATAGTGGAAGTGTATCGTGTTGCTCATATAGGAGTTGACGAGCATCTGCAAAGCATCGAGTGTACGACCGTGACGACCAATGAGCACGGCAAGATCACCACCGCTCACGTCGAGGATCAGTTCCCCCTCGTCGCCATCGTACTCGTCTATGACAAGCTGCTTCTCACCAAAAAAGGCAAGTAGATTCCTGACATAGGACAGTGCGACATCGGCAATACGGTCAATATCACTCTCTGACAACGTCTTGCCCGCCTCAAAGCGCTCGCGAATGGCAGCTAGCTCGTCCTCAGTCACGTTCGTGGCCACATTCGAGGCTACGTCCTCTGCGGCCTGTTCGATATCCGTGGAGACGTCTTCGGCACCCTCGGCGTGTCCATACTCCTCAACTTCCATTATTACCTCCGTCTAACTAAAGTCAGACCCCTATAGGTTCATGCCTTGGCCTTCTTCTTGGGCCTCGGCTTGTGTTCCTTGCGAACGACCTCGACCTCCACGGGCTGCTTGTCGAGCTTTGCCTGAGCCTCTGCCTTTGCCCTATCCATGACCCGCTGGGTCACAAGCTTCTGCTGCACGACCTGCCAGAGGGCCGAGGTGTCATAGTAGAGGAGGACGCCCGAGGGCAAGCCCCATCCAACCCAGAGCATCATGATCGCCATCATGACACCCATGATAAGACTCTGGGAGCGCTGCTCGCCCTCCATGTTCTTGAGGTTCATGAGCATGGGAATAAGGGTAAGCACGCCAAACACGACGACAAGAAGAACGTAGACCCACCCACCTGCGATACCCCACTCGGAAAAAGCCTTCGAAGCTGAGTACTGAAGCGAGGGTAGGATACCGTAGAAGTGCGCCTCCTCACCAACCTCACGCGTAACGGTGAACAGGGCAAAGAATATCGGCATCTGCAAAAGGATAGGAAGACACCCACCAAGCGGGTTAAATTTGTTCTCGGTATAGAGCTTCTGCATCTCGTCACGCTGACGCACGGGATCATCGGCGTACTTGGTCTGGATTTCCTTTAACTTAGGCTGGAGCACCTGCATGTGAGCGGATGCCTCGGTTGAGCGCGTCATAAGCGGTATGAGGAGCAGCCTGATGATAATCGTCAGGATGATGATGGCCAGTCCCCAGTCGCCACAGAAGCCTTCTATGGCGGCAAGGACGGTCTTCAATAGGTTACAAATCGCATCCCACATAGTTCCTCCTGGGTCGGCCCACTAGGGGACGGGGTCAAATCCACCTCTATGAAACGGGTTGCATCGAAGAATCCTCCTCGCGGCAAGCAGGCCTCCCCGTATGGCACCGTATCTCTCTATAGCCTCAGACGCATACTCAGAACAGGTAGGAGAATAGATGCAGTGGCTCCTCAGCAGAGGAGACACACACCTCCTATACCACCCTATGCCCCTAATCAGAGCCTCTTTCATCATATCGAGGCCCCATCCGCCTGACGGATGCCAAGGCGCCTCATGAGCATGTCGATCGCCCTCGAGACGTCAGCAGGACTGCTCGCGAAGGTGGCGCGTGTCGCCACGAGGATTACCTGGCTCATGTCCTCAGGAAGCCCACTCAAGCGCGCCGCCTCCCTGAGCACCCGCTTGCACCTATTCCTAAACACTGCGTTTCCGAGCCGCTTAGGCGCAACAAAGGCGACCCTTCCCAAGCCGCCTTCGTCATCCACGAGAGCTGTCATGCGTACGAGCCTATGGTTCGCACGTCTTCCGCCAAAGAAGACCCTCTCAAAGTCACGCCTGGACTTGATGGTCCTCATAGCGAACTAGACGGTAAGCTGCTTGCGACCCTTGGCGCGGCGGCGAGAGAGAATGGCACGACCACCCTTTGTGGCCATGCGGGCACGAAATCCGTGAGTCTTCGCGCGCTTTCTCTTATTAGGCTGGTACGTACGCTTCATTTCAAAACCCTCCTGGGAAAAGTGCCTAATGTCAATAAGCTATGAAAGTATAGAGGTCTTTGTCAGTCTCTGTCAATTGGGGTCGGGCGGAAGCGCATGAATCACCGTTCGTCCACGTCAGAGCCGGTACCCCGACGGTTCCCAGCTTTCCAAAACTGAAGGAATGCACCATACGAAAACAGCCATGCATGAATGGATTCATTCATATACCGCTCACAAAGTCGTACCACATGCTAGAATATTCTTTCCTCAAAGGAGTAGTAGACAGAGTATATTAGGGAAACGCTGGAGATGTTGAGAACTTTCATGCACATCCATTCATGAATGAAAGTTTTCATCAATGACGAATGGATGTTGAAAGGGAGGTAGATCGTTGTCACGCAGCTTCTACCCATTCGTCGAACAGTCAGAAGGGCGCACAGGCGTTGCGCCGGCCTCTGAGGCGTCAGTCGCTGGGGTATCGGCCACCGTGGCGTCGCTCTGCGGGCAGACGGGACAGAACGAGCCACTCGAAGTTCGCTACCCCGCCCGCGTCGCCGTCTACGACGATCCCTCCGCCGCACCTCGCATCATCGTCATCGATCCCAAGGACATACGGGATTACCTCGAGGAGATCACGGCCACGGTGTCGCGCCTCTCGAAGGAGCAGGGGGGGACCCTGCCCTTCATGGTCATCCGCGAGGTCGTTGAGAACTTCATCCACTCCTACTTCAGGCAGCCCACGATCAGCATCCTCGACAGGGGAGACACCATTCGCTTTAGCGACCAGGGACCGGGGATAGAGGAGAAGGAGCGGGCCCTCGAGTACGGGACGACCTCGGCCACCGAGGAGATGAGGCGCTACATCAGGGGCGTTGGCTCAGGCCTTCCCTACGTGCAGCAGTACATGCAGGACAAGGGCGGCTCCCTCACGATAGACGATAACATGGCGGGAGGCACCATCGTGACCATATCGATCGTCGCAAGAGGCGATGGGAACGACCCCGCCTCAAGCGTCTTTTCGGCGCCTCCCCCGGGCCCGTCACAGGTCGGGGCCTTCGGACAAACAATCCAGTCACCTCCGCCACCTGTCTTGCCACAGCAGCTGGGGTACCCCATCTACCAGGCCTACCCCATTCTGTCCCAGCCGCTTGCGCCCCAAGCGTACCCGCAGCAGGCACAGCAGGCACCGTACTGGCAGCCAGGCGCGCCCACCTACCCGCAGCCGATGGCAGGGACCACGCGCCAAGAGACCACCCCCCAGGCACCCTCCCAGCCCGCCATCGCGCTCAGCGAGCGCGGACGCGCGATACTCTCATACCTCGCCGAGCATGCGAGCGTCGGTCCCACTGAGCTTACCCGCCGCTTTGGCCACTCCCAGCCCACCTGGACGCGCGAGCTGCAGGCCCTCGAGGAGATGGGGCTCATCGCAAAGCGCAAGGGAGAGCAGAAGCGCAGCCTCACCGTCTCTGGCCAGGCCATAGTCGCAGGCATGGGGCGATAACCCACCTGACCACAGAACCCAGAGGCGGCCCTCGACTACCAAAAACCCACACTGAGCCCGTTCACAGACGCCAGTTTTCATCATATACTTAGACCTTGCTCTGACTTTTCAACACTGGCAACGCGTACACGGCGCTCCAAGTCTGGGGGATCATGGACTCAACGCAAGACGACGCACAGGTCCTGTGGCACGACATGCTCACGCTCCTCGCAAAGAAGAAGGTCGGCCCCTCCACCCTGGCTATGCTCAGGAGCTGCAAGGTCGCCCCCTTCGACGGCTCAACGATCACCATCTCGACCTCTCTTGGTTTCGCGCGACGAAAGATCCTGCAGCAGGCCCCCATCATCGAGGAGTGCCTCTCTGAGGCGGCCTTCCAGCCGGTGGGACTCGTCGTTGAGCTCTCCCAGGCCGAGGGCCCCCAATCCGTCGAGGCGATCGCCCAGGTAACGAGCGAGGAAGCCGGTCTCATGAGTGCGCCGGACACCACAGCCCAGCACAGGCGCAGACGTGCCGTCGAGCGGGCGAGAAGCGCCTTTGCCGACAGTGCGCAAGACCTGGCGGGCTCAAAGCTCACCTTCGAGCGCTTCGTCGCCGGCGAGGAGAACATGCTCGCCTTCGAGGCGGCCAAGCAGGTGGCTGACGGCGAGAACAAGGGCTACAACCCGCTCTTCATCTATGGCAAGAGCGGGTTGGGAAAGACCCACCTCCTGCGCGCCATACAGAACTACGTCGTCCTCAACGATCCCTCGCGCCTCTGCGTCTACCGCACGGCAGGGGAGTTCGTCGAGGACTACCGCATCGCCTCGAACAACAAGGAAACCTCGGCGAAGAGTGCCCTCTCGAACAACTACCAGAACGTCGACATCCTCATCATCGACGACGTCCAGAACATGCACACCGCCGCAGGCTCTATCCGCTTCTTCTTCGAGACCTTCAACGCCCTCACGGCCAGGGACAAGCAGATCGTGCTCGCCGCCGACCGCTCGCCCTCGCAGCTCGGCATGGGCGACAGCAAGTTCGACGAGCGCGACACGAGCCGCATGGACTCGGGCGTCACCGTGAGCATCCAGGTGCCCAACTACGAGCTCAAGCTCAACCTCATAAACGCCTTCTACGAGCGTATGCACCAGGACAGCGAGCAGGAGCACGTCGCAGGCATGTCGGGCACCATCTCGGAGGACATGCGCCAGCTCATGGCCGAGCGCTCAGGCACGAACATCCGCGTCATCGAGGGATTTGTCCAGACTTGCCTCATGAACGCCACGCGCAAGGAGCAGAAGGGCGGGACGCTCAACAGAGAGGACATCGTTCGTCTCGCAAACAGCAAGTGGCCAAATGGTCAGCGCACCGTGAGCGTGGGACAGATACAGAAGGCCGTCGAGACCTACTACGACGTGTCACACTCGGACCTCGTCGGCTCGAAGCGCAACAAGGAGCTCATGGAGCCCAGGCACGTGGGCATCTGGCTCTCACGCGAGCTCACGGATAACACCCTGGCAGACATCGGCAAGAAGTTCGGCGGACGTACCCACGCGACCGTCAAGCACAGCATCTCGTGGGTCGACGCCACCCTAAAGGAGGACAGGATCTTCCTCGACCGGGTGGAGACGCTCAAGGACAGTATCATCGACAAGGGGTAGGACCAGCGGCTACCCCTATTGCGACAGTGGGTGTCTCCTTCGTGCTGCCAGGCCTGTCGAAAGTCGTGAAGATATCCTTTCGGTAGACCTCGAAAACCCACCGCCCACCGCCCAAGCGAGTGCGCCTACGTCCGCCCCTGTCGAGAGCGTCGATTCTCAAGAAGCTCGCGGGCAACGGAGATAAACCCTCCATCTGTGGGAACGTGGACCTTTCTACAATTCGACAGTCGTTATTATTGATAACGCTCTTATATATAGTAAGTACTATTAAAGACAGACCGTCGCGGAAAGGGTTGAAGATGAAGTTCTCGGTAAGCCAGTCGTTCCTTGAGCGAGCACTCTCCATTGTGGCGAAGGGAATGGCCTCCAACTCGACCCTTCCCATCCTCTCGGGTATCTACATCAGCGCCACTGCAGGTGTGATAGAGCTCCAGTCCACTGACCTGACCATATCGGTTCGCCATAAGTTGGCGGCGAACGTCGAGGAGGGTGGGCAGACCGTGGTCTCGGGCAGGGTCCTTCAAAACGTCGTGAAGACCCTTGCGGACGCCGTGGTGAACTTCGAGGGAGGAGAGAGGGTGCTCACCATCACCTGCGCCAAGTCGACCTTTCGTCTCAACACCATTGATGCGCAGGACTTCCCTGAGTTTCCCAGTTACTCCCTTGAGCGCTCCATCGAGCTTCCGAGCGTGCTTCTTGCCCAGATGGTGGATAAGGTCTACAAGGTGACGTCAAAGGACAGCTCCAGACCCATACTCTCTGGCGTGCTGCTCTCCGTCGAGCAGAACACGGTGCGCCTCGTTGCGACCGATGCCTACCGCCTTGCGGTCTGCGACTCGCACACGCAGACCTCAAGCGCCGATGAGGCCTTTACGACCATCGTCTCGGGGACAACCCTCCACGACGTGATGACGCTTGCCTCAGACAGCGACACCGTCATGATAGGCACCACCGAGAACCAGGTCGTCTTCGCGTTTGGCGACACGACCTACATCGCCCGAAAGATCGAGGGAAGCTTCCCAAACTACAAGCAGCTCTTGCCCTCGACCTGCAACACCTCCGTCACGATCGACGTCGAGGGGCTCTCCGCCGCCTTGAGGCGCGTCTCTGTCATCACGCAGTCAAACTCCTCGGTGCGCTTTGACATAGACGTCGACGGCAGGCTCATGAGGCTCTCCGCCTCCTCGCCCGACCAGGGGGACTCGGCCGAGACGATGGACGTCGAAGCAGAGGGTGAGAGCGTGTCGATAGCCCTCAACTACCACTACGTCTTCGACTGCGTGAACGCAAGCGGGTCCGACAGGAAGATCTGCCTCGAGCTCCAGAGCTCCATGCAGCCGGGCATCTTCAAGTCGTATGGGCAGATAAACTACCTCTACCTGCTGATGCCGGTCAGGATGTAGCACAGGTGTTGCTCGTCAGGAGCCTCTCGCTGCGCGACTGGCGAAACTTCGATGACAGGACCATAGGGCTCGGCGAGGGCATGACGGTGCTTCATGGCCGCAACGCCTCGGGTAAGACCAACGTCGTCGAGGCCCTGCAGACGCTGACGTCGGGACGTTCGTTTAGGCGCCCGAGGCCCTCAGAGCTCGTGCGCGAGGGCCAGGGGCGGGCGCTCGCGTCGGCACGCCTGGAGGGTGACAACCGCGTGATCGACGTCTGCTGTAAGGTCGAGGGGACGCGTCGCCACTTTGAGAGAAATGGCAAGCGTTGCCACGCGGCGGACCTGCCCGAGACGATGATGAGCGTCCTCTTTTGCCCGGATGACCTCTCGCTCGTAAAGCGCGGCGCATCCCACCGAAGAGACGAGCTCGATGACTTTGGCAGGCAGGCAAACCGGGGCTACGGGAGGGTGCTTGCGGCCTACGAGCGTGCGGTCGCACAGAGAAACCGCCTGCTCAGGGAGGACGTCGTCGATCCTGGCCTGCTCGGTGTCTGGGACGAGTCCGTGGCGCTCTGCGGTGCGGCCCTGCTTTTTGCGCGCCTTCGCCTCTTTAGGCGCCTCTCCTCGCACGTGAGGGATATCTACGAGAGGATATCGGGCGGTGAGCGGCTCGACTGCACCTATGTTGCCTCCGTCGGGAGCCAGGAGGAGCTCGCAGAGCTCTCTAAGGACGAGCTTAGGGATCTCATCCTCAGGCAGCTGGAGGAGCGTCGGCACGACGAGCTCAGAAGGCGCCAGACCCTTGTCGGTCCGCACCGCGACGACCTAGGCTTTACCATCGGCGGCAGGGACGCCCGCGCCTTCGCCTCGCAGGGACAGCAGCGCTCAGTCGCGCTGGCGCTCAAGATGGCCGAGGTCGAGCTCTCCTTTGAGGTCGTGGGAACAAGGCCCCTGCTCTTGCTCGATGACGTCATGAGCGAGCTCGACGAGAGGCGCTCTGTGGCCCTGATGGACTTCGTGCAGGGTACCATCCAGTCGGTCGTCACAACGGCGAACGTGGGAAACTTTCCCAGAGAGCTTCTTGACAAGGCCACGTTGGTGGGTATCGGTGAGCCGTGATGGCATAGCATGGTTCCTAACCTGCTGTTTACATGGTGTCCTCACATGGTAATCGCTTATGGTCAGGTCAACTAAGGAAATAAAATGAAATTGTTCTAAGATGCCAAAAAAAGAACTGGGTTTTGCTTGCACGATGGGGGAATAAGCGATATAGTCCTGATTTACCAGTGATGGTAGGCAGTGTTTGCTCTTAGAAAGGGGCAGGAATGGTAGAAAAGAAGAACGGAGTTGTGCCGGTCTCCAAGAAGGTCGCAGCGAGCGTGCTTGCTGGTATCATGGCGACTGGTATGGTGCCTGCGGCAGCCTTTGCGGAGGGTACTGCAACCGACACGAGTTCCGATAGCAACGTAGAGCTCCAGGCGGAAGATGTAGAGTCTCAGGCTGCTGATGATGTAGAGCTGCAGGCTCTTCCTGCTGACAAGGCGTTTGGTGCAGCTAAGGTTACAACTGATCCTGTTATCCCTGCTGCAGGTTTTGATCCAAAAGAACTTCCTACTGACACTCTGAAAACAGTCAAGGTGGAAATTGACCCTAAAACGTCACTTGAGCTTGCCTATGATAAAGAGAGTGGAAAGCTTTACAATAAAAAGGATTTTGATAAGACTAAGAAGAAAGATCTTTATTACTCCATCTCATATAAGAATGATTCTGATGTCACAGTTAGTGAAGATACAGTAAGGAACAATGCGGGAACTTATAAGCTTGTTATAACTGCGATTGACGGCAAGTATAAGGGTGGCGTAAATTCAAAAATTGAATTTAAAATAAAGGCTAATGTTGGTGATGAGAATATACCAATAGAAAATGCTGCCTATAATAAGACAAGTGGTGATAAGAAGTTTACTTATAATGCTGAACCACAAAAGATTGCCTTTAAGAGGACTGATAAAGGTACGTTCCTTGATGATAATCAATATGTAGTTCAATATTTTAAAAAGGGTGCAGATCCTGCGGATCCAACGCAGGCACTGCCGAGTACACCTGTTGATGCTGGTGAGTATCTTGCTAAGCTAACGCCAAGAGATGGTGCTAATTTTAATATAGCTCCAATTGAGTTTGAGATTAAGAAACTTGATCTCTCAACAACAGATTTGGGAGCGCAGTTTAGTACATCCATTGTTGTTGGCGCAGATACTCCTATCAATAGTAAAGTTCAGCTTGTAAGTGTTAATGGCTCCACCGGTCTTGCATCAAAGCTTCAGGCTATTGATTGGAAAAAGGGTACAGATCCTGATGATGGACCCGCTGGCAAGGATCTGGGTAGGTATCAGGCCAAGCTTACAGCTAAGGATCCTGCAGATAAAAACTTTGTGCGTAATGCTGATGGAGAGATAAAGGCAGGCTTTAGCGCGAATTATGTATATAGAGTCGCACATGCTACCTCCATGGAGTACAACGGTAATCCAATGGACGGTCAAGTTGTAAATATTGATAAATCAATGAGCCAGACATGGAGTAAAAATAATATTAAGGCTCGCGATGAACATGGTGTAGTTAAAACACCTACTGATTATGTAATAGTAGATGCAGCTACGGGTAAAAAAGTAGATGATATTACAAACCTCGATAGTGGTAGCTATATTGTCACTGCTTTGTGGCATGGTGATGGCTATGAGTATGGTGCGGCTGCCACTATGAAGGTTACAACCTCCCAGAAATCTGTAGATGCTGACACAAATGCGGTAGTTACCTTCAAGCAACAGAAGGATGGAGATCCTGTTGTAACGAGTGCTATAAAGACTACCTATGATGGCACTGATATCATCAAGCGCATTGGATATAGCATCAAGAAGAATGCGACTGAATATCTAAAAGAAGGTCCTGGTGAGGATTATACTGTTGACTTCACCGATTCCAAGGGCAATGTCGTTACCTCGATCAAAGATGCCGGGACTTATACGCTCACATTTAAGAGCAAAAAGTACTTCATCAAGAACCCGTCTGTACCTATTACGATAGAGCCCGCCAAGATCCAGGCAATCATGCCTTTCAGGTTTGATGAGAAGGGTGATGCTAAGGCCATCGAGGCTGATGATATCGGCAATGGTCAGAGCAGTGTTGTTGTTAAGCCTGGTGAGGTGTTTATCCGGTATAACGATGGCGAGAAGGACACGAATGGGGATCTGGTCTGGAAAGACCTGCCTGCTGATGCTGTCGTGAAGATCACTAACAGCAAGGGCGAAGCGGTAAAGAAGTTTGATAAGGCCGATACCTACAAGATCTCTGTCGCAAAGCCAAGCGCCAATGACACTAACATGGAGATCACTGCCCCTGAGATGACCATTACGGCCACTGACAGGGTTGAAGAGACGGATTTCCTTGATGTAATCAACCCTAAGAACTACACGGGTTCTGATCCGCTGCCTTGGTACTGCAAGGAAGTCTATAAGGCAAAGGATCGTGGATATATTCACGGGCATTCGGGTGACCCTGCGGTTCCTAATAAGGCAACTCTCTTTAAACCCGAGGATAACCTCACTCGTGCCCAATTCGCTCAGATTCTCCTCAATATGGCTGGAGAAAAAGCTAATGAGACTACAAAAGGTCTAATAGATAAAAACAAGGGGTATCGCACCGACTTCTCTGATTGTGATGACTCTGCCTGGTACGCAAAGGCTGTTGCGTGGGCACATGCCACCAAGATCGTACAGGGTTACGGCGATACGGGCGAGTATAGGCCTGACCAGGCGATCTCTCGTCAGGAAGTTGCCACGATGCTTTCTCGCTATGAGAAGTATGTTGCTCCTGCACAGTACAAGTCTGGTGCGGGTACCAGTCTGAGCGCCTATCTTGACTCCTTTGCGGTTGATGGTTGGGCCGAGGATTCGGTGAAATGGGCTGTCGCTAACAAGGTCATGGGTGTTGGTACGAATCTTTTGAATCCTCGTAACGACATTACTCGTGCCGAGGTAGCTGCTATGGCAGTTCGTGCGCAGCCGAACAAGCTTGCTGGTGCATAGTCTGATCTGAGTTATAGACGTTAGATAGCACGGACACTGTCCAAGCTGGTAAGGGCGGGCGTCTTCACATGGTGGAGGCGCCCGTTCTTTTGCTATTCTTTACATTTGATCTCATAGCCTGAGAAGGGAGGGGTATGGGGACTGGGAACAGGATGCAGTCATTTAGGTCTGCTCCGCGCGTAAGTGTGGTCATACCCGTCTACAACGCGAAGCAATATCTGGAGGCATGCGTTCAGTCACTCGAGGAGCAGTCGCTTAGGTCCTTTGAGCTCATCTGTGTGGATGATGGCTCTACGGATGGCTCTGCTGAGCTTCTGGGCACATTAGCTAAGCAGTATGAAAATCTTCGTGTCCTATCACAGACGCATGTAGGAGTTAGTGCGGCTCGCAATACTGGGATAGAGGATGCCGTAGGTACGTACCTCCTCTTTGTGGATGCTGATGATACTGTTGATCGAAAGCTTTTGGAGCTTGCGGTCCAGAGGGCAGACGCGTGCTCTGCGGACATGACGATATTTGGCTTTGACGAGTTCTATGGAAAGAGCGATACCTACGTTCCTCGTGAGATCTGCGGGAAACATGAGCTCTTTGAACGCTCGTTTAACCTCAGTGAGATGTCTTGCCTTACGACCGAGCTGACGACGCCTAACGTCTGGCGCATACTCTATAGGCGCTCTCTTCTTACTGAGAGTGGAATACGCTTTCATGAGGACCTCAAGGCCGCTGAGGACCTCGCGTTTATCTATGAGACACTGTTTGTGGCACAGCGCATCACCCTCATGGAGCAGCGGCTCTATCACTACAGGCGCGATGGAGAAGGGTCGATTACCCATGGAGAGAGGGGAGACACGTGTCTTCGCTCGCTTGCCTACGTGAGAGCGTTTGGGGAGTCGCATGGACTGTTTGATGATGTTCGTATCAAACGGCAGCTCGTGAACCTTGTCCTCGACACGATCTGGTATTCCTTGGATACGGCTCACACGAGGCAGGAGTTCGATCGTATCTACAGTGGCTACCAACGCGAATGGCAAGATTACATCTGTAGTTCAAAGGATCTGATCGATGGTGATTATCTTGGGGGACGCTACCGTCGCTTCTTTGATGCAACACAAGGCGTTGAAGCCGAGGACTACCTGTTTTACCTGCTTGCCGACAAGCGTGATGAGATAGAGCGGCTGCGTATGGAGAGTTCTTCGTTGGCCACAGCGAAAGAGGAACTTGTGCGTACCAACGACGAATTACGACGTGCGTCCAATACGACGCAGGAAGTGCGACCATCGGCAATCCGTAGGTTTGTGACTGCCCTCAGGCGCTTTCTGAGGGGCAGATGATAGAGTTTAAGGGATACGGGATGGAAGCGGATGGGCGCTATGCACGGGTCCTCTACCTTAGTTCCCTTGTGGGGGGTAAGGCGAGCCCCATGGGTCGTCTCCTTACACTTCTGCGTTCAAGGGGACATGTAGTACAGCTACTTTGCTCTGTTGACGATTCAGATGCTTCTTTTCAAGCACAGCGTATGGCTAATGTCTTTGGTCCAGACCTCGTACTGTGGGACGTGTCAAGCGTGGACAGAGATATCCTCCCGCTGGTGGGCTGTCCAGTCATTGGCGTTGCGCTTGGCGATACAGACGGAGCGTGGACTTTAGGGGCATTTCTCGACGAAGACTATCGTGCCATGCGTATTGCTGACCCAGCCGCTGCGCAAGATTGCGTCTGTGTCATGCAGCCCCAGAGCGCAGGAAGGGCTAGGCAGGTGGATGACCTGCTGCGGGAGGTGAAGCTTGGTGGACTTGTAGCCCTGGCTGGAGGTTGGCAGGATAATCTGGGCTGCGCCCATACTGGTTCGTCTCTTTCGTATTGGTGTCGTAGGGCAAAGTACAGCGTCGTCTTTCGTCCTGAGGTAGGCGAGGCCTTGCCTGTGGCTGCGAATATGGCACTGCGCATGCAGGAGGGGAGCCTGCTTCTTGTCGAGGAGGGCGTGAACTTGCCGCAGTGGTTGGAAGCTGTGACTATCCCCTTTGCTTTGGGAAAGCTCATCGACGTTGTTCGATCGCTTGAGCAAGATCCTTTGCGCTATACGGCCGCCCATGAGGCCCAGCAGGGTGCGCTCGACGACCTTTCACGTGCCGACCAGATGTTGGAGTCCCTCTTCTTGTATGCGGACTCCATAGCTAGGGGTCCTGTGAGGTCACTTGGAAGGCCTGCCGTCAGGGTGGTACTGTACGGGTGGTTTGGTGCGCAGAACTTTGGCGATGACCTGCTGCTCGAGCTTGTTCATGCCCGCGTGAGGGAGCACTACCCCTCTGCGGAGGTACTGGTCATAGGGGCTAATCCACACCAGATCCGCGTGCAGCATGGTCTTGAGGCAACAGAGCCCCACCAGAAACATCGCATCTGTGAGTGGCTGGACGGTGCCGCTGCCCTCATTTACTGCGGTGGGCTCATGTTTGATGATCCCCTTGGACAGACAGCCGGTGAGGCGGAGCTGGCCTTTGACCCTTGGATCGATCCGGCAGGACAGGCAACTATCTGCTCTCTTGCGCGTATGTACGACGTCCCAACGTACTTTCTTGGCATTGGAGGAGGGCCCATGGACACTCCCGCCATGCAGCGCTACGCCAAGCTCATGAGTGCCGTGGGTGCGCACTTTCTTACGAGGGACCAAAACACGAGTGACCTGCTCCTGGCAGCTGGAGCTGACCCTCGCCAAGTTGGTAGCTATGCGGATCTCTCCTTTGGTGCCCAGTGCTATGTTGATAGACATGTTGCTTTCCTGGATGGTGAGGATGCCTGGCGTTGGCTCCAGGCGCAGGGTCATCCGTACCTTGTGGTATCACTGCGCAGCTGCCATCGCAATCCACCTGACCTTGCCTCTCGCGTTGCCCAAGCAGTTGATGGCGTGTGTGAGCGGCGCGATATGAGCGTGCTCTACCTTCCACTTGACGCAGATGACGTGGGTATCCAGAGACAGGCGTTCGACCTGATGGAACACAAGGAGCGTGCCTACCTCATTGGTCAGAGACCCACGGTCGAGACGATACTTGGTTATATTTCTAGCTCTTCTGCTACGCTCTCGATGCGCCTGCACTGTTCGCTCTTGCACATGGTGCTTGGTAGGCCAGCCGTCGGACTCAACTACAATGACAAGATAGAGGCGCAGTTTACGGCCATCAGGCAAGAGAGTCGCCTGCTCTCTTTGGATGCGTTTGCAATGGATATGAGTGCTTTGCTAATCGATGCCCTTGACACGAGCGAGTCCTTTGCAGACGAGGTCGCAGACGTGATGGCCCAACAGCAGGCGTTGGTCGATGCGGAGTTTTGCGAGCTCTTTGCCGCAATCGATAAGGTTGTGACCAAACGGTCCAATAGCGCGATCACGCGACCGAAGACGTACTGTTATCCTCGAAGTGTGTCTTTGACCGAGCAGGAGCTTGGTTGTGCGCGTAGCGAGATTCAGAGGCTTCAAGCTCAAGTCGCGTCTCTTGAGCGAGAGAGGGATGCCGCCGTTTGTGAGGTTGCTGCCGTGCGAGGCTCCACCAGCTACCGGCTTGGCAATATAATGGTACGGCCCATATCGGCGCTCAAGAGGCGTCTTTTGCGGAAGGGATGATGAGTGTGAAGTTGCGTGCAAAGAGAGTGTTGGCTGTGCTCATGAGCGCAGTGCTACTGTATGGTGGCCTTCCCGTGAGTCCTACCGTGGCTATCGCCGAGCAAGCCCAGGTGTCCGATGTGACCACCCCACAGTCCGATGGTTCAGGGTCAAGCGAAGCCGCAGAGACCGATGGGATTATCGTCACGGTTGGGGACTCATCTTCTGATGGCCTCGGTCTTCTCTCCCTTGACGGAGAAAAGACCAAAGACAGCGCCGAGGCCCGCGAGGTCAAGGGTCAGCTTGAGGCTGCCGGCATGAGCGTGACAGCCACGCTCACAGACAGCGAAGGCAGCAGTGTGATGGTGGCACGCCCTACGGAGGGACAGAGCGTGGAAGACGCGGTCGCGGCTGCCAAGGGTGTGAACGGCGTTACCTCCGCCCAGCCAAACTACGTGTATGAGCTCGTGGATGACAGGGACGAGGAGGATGCGTCGGGCGAGGATCTTGCTTCTCAGATAGGACTTGAGTCTGCCTTTGCCGTGAACGATCCCATTGCCAAGATATCCAGTCCCACCGCGCGGCGCAACCAGTACTGGGCTTATAGCACCAACCTGCCAAAGGCATGGTCTAATGCCGGTGACTCATCTCACAGGTCAACTGTGGCAGTACTTGATTCAAGCATATACGCTGCTCATGAGGATCTCTCTACCAACGTACTCTCGGGATATGCCTATGATGCCATGAACCGCACGCATATGAGCTTGGGCACGTCGGACCCAACGTCTAATATGGGTCACGGAAGTCACATCGCTGGCATAATTGCTGCGACGTCCAATAACGGTCGCGGCATCGCCGGAGCATCATACAACTGCCAAGTGCTTCCCGTGATGGTGATAAATGACGCGGGCAAGGGCAATACTGCGAGCATCATCCTTGGTATTACCTATGCAGCGCAGATGGCGAGGCAACATCCCGAGTGGGGGCTTCGTACCATCAATATGAGCCTGAGGGTTGGATCGTCTGCCAACGGAGACAAGCTGTTACATCAGACCATCAAAAGCGCTCTTGATGACTATGGCATCGTCTGTGTGTGTGCGGGTGGCAACCGAAAGACCCCCGCAGGTCCAAACACTGTCGATAAACACAGCTATCCATCCGACTTCGATGAATGTATGTCTGTGACGGCGCTGACCACAGACGGGACCGACTGGGAGTATACCGAGCTCAATGGGGCCAAGGATATCAGTACACCTGGTGTGAGCATCACCTCTGTTGGAACCGGGAGCTTTGACTCCTACACTAAGTTTTCTGGTAGCAGCCAGGCGACGGCTGTCGCCTCGGGCACTCTAGGGCTGCTCTTCTCCGCCGTGCCTACCGCAACGGTTGATCAGGTGAAGGAGGCCGTCTATAGTACGGCGCGCCCGGTCAAAAGCAGCGGCACGGCGCACCGGCCCTCAAACGGAAGCCATGGCGTCCTTGATGCCGACGCTGCCCTTGACTACCTGAGGGTTCACCACTTCACGGACATTGATTATCAAAGAGATTGGGTATACACCGGAGGTTGGCTGGGTTATGTGGTCAAAAACAAGCTTATGGGGGAACACACGGGTAACCTTTTTGGCCCCAATGACTTCCTGACGCGCGGACAACTGGCGACTATTCTCTATCGCCGTGCAAACCCGACCTCTACCGCAACGACGAACAGTGCCAATTTCGCAAACAACGAGACGCCGTTTAAGGACAACGACTCGAAGCAATACTACACGGCGGCCATGAACTGGGCCTATAAGCAGGGTATCTTTACTGGTGACGGAGACGGTAGCAGTACCGTGCGTCCCAATGCGGGCTTGACACGCCAAGAGGCCGCACTCGTGTTTTATCGTTACGCCATCAAGAACGGTGCAAACCCCTCAGGGGCAAGTGCCTCTTCCTATGCCTCTGCGCCTGATGCGGGTAGTGTCGATAGTTGGGCAAGCGCTGGTGTTGGTTGGTGCTTTGCCCACAAACTCATGACCGGAGACGGTGTGACGCATGCCCTCAACCCCAGGGACATGACGACGCGCGCCCAGATGGCCAAGCTCGTGACTGTACTTGTGCGAGACACTCTGTCTTAGCACCTTTGCGCCGCCCAGCCGTGAGGGGCTATGCGGCCTTCTCTCATGCGCCTAAAAGCGGGGTCTCGCATGTGCTTCAAAGCAGGAAAACAAGGTTGATGGCCCCTTGTGACGCAGAGTTCTCTTTGGACATGGACGGGTCGCGAGGGAAAATCGAGAGGATCGTGGATGAGTTCGACGACTAAAGAAAATGACTCGAAAGCTAAGGTAGCTGTCGACGATACGTCGCCTGAGAACAATTCGGCCGAACCTAGCGCTCATAGTGGCGATAATGATCTGGCTCAAGAACTTGAGCCAGACCAGCAGGCATCCATAGAGCGAGCTGACGAACGCGACGATACAGAGGAAAATGACAGTTCCTCGGCCGCCGAAGATGTAGACCCAGTAATGGGTGAGAATGAGTCCGAAACGAAGGGTAAGGAAGACTCAAATACAAGCGAGAACGAACCTGCCGACTCATCAAAGAAAGAGGATACCGCAGCTTCACATGAGGGTGCGGAACCAAGCGAGGAGCATAAGACAGATCCTACTCAAATATCCACTGAGGATAAGTCGAAATCCTCAAAGTCTAGAAAAAGTTGGTGGTTTGCAAAAAAGAAAGACGAGCACCTGCGTGAGTCAGCTAAGGAGGATAACCTAAAGGAAAACCCTGTTTCGCGCTTTCTCTCGATGGGCGAGGGCAGGCGTCAGAAGGAGCTCGAGAGGATAGCCCAAGACATCTGTAGTCTCTCAGAACGCTTCGAGTCCATGTCGGACGAGGAACTGAGTGGTATGACCGCGTACCTTAGGGAACGCCACAGGCGGGGAGAGACCCTCGACGACCTGCTCCCGGAGGCCTTCGCCGCCGTGAGGGAGGCATCTGGGCGTACGCTGGGGATGTGCCACTTTCCCGTGCAGCTCATGGGCGGCGTTGTCCTGCACCGGGGCATGATAGCCGAGATGAAGACCGGCGAGGGGAAGACCCTTGTCGCCCCGCTTGCGGCCTACCTGAACGCCATCGCCGGCAAGGGCGTCCACGTCGTCACGGTGAACGACTACCTCGCCAAGCGCGACAGCGAGTGGATGGGCAGGGTCTATGAGTGTCTGGGCATGAGCGTCGGCTGCCTGCAGAACGACATGAAGCTCGACCGCAAGAAACCGGCCTATGCGGCTGACATCACCTACGGCACCAACAGCGAGTTCGGCTTCGACTACCTGCGCGACAACATGGCCGGCAGCCCCGGCCAGCGCGTGCAGCGCGGACACGCCTTCGCGATCGTGGACGAGGCGGACTCCATCCTCATCGACGAGGCGAGGACGCCGCTCATCATCTCGGGCGTCGACCCCACGCCGGTCGAGCGCTACATACAGTTCGCGAGGGCGGTGGAGGGGCTCTCCGAGGACGACGTCTCGGTGGACGAGGCCATGCACACCGTCTACGCCACCGAGGAGGGGCTCGACAGGGTCGAGGACACCCTCGGCCTCGACGTCTACGCCGACGCGTCGGGCCTCCTCGCCAACCACCTCAGGCAGGCGCTCAGGGCGCGCTTCCTCTTCCACAGGGACGACCAGTACGTGGTCGCAAAGGGGAAGGTCAAGATAGTCGACGAGTTCACGGGCCGCATACTCAAGGGGCGCCGGTACTCGGAGGGCCTCCACCAGGCCATCGAGGCCAAGGAGGGCGTGGAGGTGCTCCACGAGTCCATGACCATCGCGACGGTCACGCTGCAGAACTACTTCCGCCTCTACGACAAGCTCTCGGGCATGACGGGCACGGCCAGGAGCGCCGACGCCGAGCTCAGGGAGACCTACGGCACGCCGGTCGTCACCATCCCCACCAACAGACCCGTGATCCGAAAGGACCGGGAGGACTACATCTTCCTCACCAAGAAGGACAAGCTCAGGGCCGTGGTGGACGAGGTCGGGCGGCGCCACGCGAAGGGCCAGCCGGTGCTCGTGGGCACCACGTCGGTCGAGGCGAGCGAGGAGCTCGACCGCCTGATGGGGGAGCGGGGGATCCCGCACCAGACCCTCAACGCCAAGGACCCCGGGCGCGAGGCCGCCATCGTCGCCAAGGCGGGTAGGGTTGGCGCCGTCACGATAGCGACGAACATGGCCGGGCGCGGCACCGACATCATCCTCGGCGGCAGCCGCGAGGGCTATATCCATGAAGCGCTCCAGAAGCCTGGGGTGCAGTTTGATGATGCCAAAAATTACGCCAACAACCAGATAAAGTTGCAGGGTGTTCTCGTGCATGACTATTTTGGCGGCCTTTTGGTCATCGGCACCGAGCGCCACGACAGCCGCCGCATCGACGACCAGCTGCGCGGGCGCTCCGGCCGCCAGGGGGACCCCGGCGAGAGCCGCTTCTACCTCTCGCTCGAGGACAGGCTGCTGCGCCTCTACGGCAGGGGGCGCCTGGACGCGATGGCGAAGTTCATGCGTAAGACGGGCTGGGGAGAGGATAAGCCTGTTGAGGGCGGGGCACTCTCCAGGCAGGTCACCAAGGCCCAGGAGAGGGTCGAGAGCATGCACTACGGGACGCGCAAGCAGGTGCTCGACTACGACGACGTGATGGACAGGCAGCGCCGGGCCGTCTACGCCGAGCGCGACGCCATCCTGGACGGCGCGGACGTCGAAAGGCGGGCCATCGGGCACGCCCCCGACATCATAGGCGCCAAAGTCGAGGAGACCTGCGGGGGCTCCCACACCAAGGGGGAGCGGGACATAGAGGGCCTCAACGCCTGGGTGAGCGACATGACCGGCGACGGGTCCTTTGACGCGCTGGAGCTCGGTGAGGATGCGGATACGGACGATCTGGCCGACGCCATCGAGGGGGCCTTCGCCGAGCGCTGGGACGCACAGAGGGAAGCGGTGGGCGAGGAGGACTTCGCTGAGCTCTGCCGCCAGGTGCTGCTACGCTCGCTCGACCAACACTGGGTGGACCACCTCGTGCATATGGACCATCTCAAGCAGGGCATCGGCCTTCGCGGTCTTGCTCAGCGCGACCCGCTCGTGGAGTACAAGAGCGAGGCGTTCAAATCCTTTGGGGACCTCGTGAAGGAGGTCTACGCCGACTTCCTGCGGATCATGCTGCGACTCAAGGTCGAGGGGGGCGTCAAGGCGGACGAGGTCGTGCCC
>ERZ772926.523-NODE-523-length-21300-cov-5.920452_pt1 | contig 21300 bp, 16 predicted proteins | sample MGYA00511136_ERZ772926 | MGnify/ENA primary metagenome ERZ772926 (study PRJEB29015, sample SAMEA2737917) | human oral metagenome | biome: human oral; feature: human-associated habitat; material: dental | place: China | collected 2153 ... | reverse complement strand
CGAGACGACACTTGCGCATGTGGTGCCGGAGTTTACGGCAAACCTGCTTGCGCCGTTTCTTATGTTTTTGTATCTCTGCCGCATCGACTGGCGCATGGCGCTCTTATCGCTTGCGACCCTGCCGCTTACGCTGCTCTGCCTGATGGCGATGTTTCACGACTACGAGCGTCCCTTCCGCAGAACGCAGGAGACCACCAAGGTACTGAATGACACGGCGGTCGAGTACATCGGCGGCATTGAGGTTATCAAGGCCTTCGGCAAGGCGGAGAGCTCCTATGCCCGCTTTGCGCGCGCGGCCGAGGAGAACGCGCGCAGCTTTACGGACTGGATGCGGGCAAGCATTGTGCCCTTTTCTCTCAGCATGACGATCGCACCGGCAACCCTGCTTGCGGTGTTGCCGCTCGGCGCGGTCTTTGTGATGCAGGGCACGCTCGCGTTTCATGACTATGTGATGATACTGATTCTTTCCTGCGGCCTGATTACGCCGCTCATCACGGCGCTCAGCTACAGCGACGACATCGGGAAGGCGACCTCGATTTTCGGTGAGATCGACGCCGTGCTTACGCTTCCGGAGCTCTCGCGTCCCGCAGAGAGCCGTGCGGTTCCGGACGGCTGCGAAGTGCGGCTTTCCGGCGTGCGTTTCGGCTACGGGGACAAGGAAGTTCTGCACGGGATTGATCTCGACATTCCGGCGGGAAAGGTGACAGCTTTGGTCGGACCCTCGGGGAGCGGTAAGTCGACCATTGCGAAACTGGTTGCCTCTCTCTGGGACGTCGGAGACGGTAGCATCACCCTCGGCGGCGTCGATTTAAGGGAACTTTCGTCGGAAGACTATAACCGGCAGGTTGCTTACGTTTCTCAGGACAGCTTTCTCTTTAACACGACGGTGCGGGAGAACATACGCATGGGAAGGCCGGGGGCGAGCGATGCCGAAGTCGAAGCGGTCGCGCGGGACAGCGGCTGCTATGACTTTATCATGGAGTTGGAGCACGGGTTTGACACCGTGGTCGGCGGAAGCGGGGCGCATTTGTCGGGCGGTGAGCGCCAGCGCATTTCGATTGCCCGCGCGATGATGAAGGACGCGCCGCTCCTCATTCTGGACGAGGCGACCTCCTATGCGGACCCGGAGAATGAGGCCTTGATTCAGGAATCCGTGGCAAGGCTTGCTTGCGGTAAGACCCTGCTGGTGATCGCGCACCGGCTTTCGACCATTGTAAATGCGGACCAAATTGTCGTCGTGAAGAGCGGAGAAATTGCGGCGCGCGGAACCCACGCAGAGTTGCTGCGAGAGAGCCCGCTCTACCGGAAGATGTGGGAGGCACACAGCAGTGCAAGAGATTGCTCGGAGGAAGGAGGGCTGTCCGAATGATTGCGACACTCAAAAAGTTCTTTGCCTTTTGTTCTCCGAAACATAGGCGCATGTTTTATGAGTCCCTGTTGCTCGGTGTACTGATTGCCGCTTGCGAGGTGATCAAATATCCGGCTGTGAGCCTCGTGCTCCACGGCTTTTTGGGACATAGTCTGACGGGCGGTACCGTGCGCATTTGCTTTCTGCTCTTGCTCGGCGGGATACTCGCAGAGGCCGCACTTCGCGCCAAGCAGGCCATGCTGCAGTGCCGGGCAGGCTATGGGGAGTGCGCAAACAAGCGCATTGAAATCGCGGAAAAACTGCGCTTTTTGCCCATGGGCTTTTTTAACCGCAAAAGCCTCGGCGATATTAGCTCGGTGACCACCAATACCATGGAGCTGCTTGGCGATGTGGCGACCCGTGTGGTCATGCAGACAACACAGGGGCTTCTCAATACGGCCCTCATTGTGCTGATGCTGGTGATTTTCGATTGGCGGATAGGCCTGATTGCCCTTGTCGGAATACTGCTCTTTGCCATGATTAACGCCCGCATGCAGCATAACAACGAGGCTTTGTCCGTACAAAAAATAGCGAACGATACCCGGCTCATTGAGAATGTGCTTGAGTACATTCAGGGGATTTCCGAGGTGAAGTCCTACGGGCTGAGCGGAGAGTCCGAGCAAAAGCTGAAGGAGAGCATTGCGGAATCCGCCCGTTTGATGACCGATCTGGAGTTTGCGTCAAATCGCTACATGCCGTTGCAAAACGGGGTGTTGAAGCTCACAGGACTCGGCATTCTGCTTGCCTCGCTCCGCTTTTATTTGGACGGCAGCATGGACCTTGTCACGGCGGTGCTCATGATGATCATGGCCTTTCATGTCTTCGCGGGTCTTTCGAGCATGGGTGCTTATTCCGCGCTGCTCCGCATGGTGGATCTCTGCGTCACAAGAGGACAGGAGATACTCTCGCTTCCGTCGATGGAGATTGACGGCGAGGCCTATACGCCGAAAACACATGACATTGCACTCGAAGAGATTGACTTTGCGTATGAGAGCCGGAAGGTGATCGACGGTGTGTCGCTTCGCATTCCGTCCGGCACGAGCGCGGCCTTTGTGGGCCCCTCCGGCAGCGGCAAGACGACACTCTGCCGGCTGATTGCCCGCTTCTGGGATGTGCAGAGCGGAACGGTGCGCCTCGATCAAAAGGATGTGCGGGACTACTCGATTGACGCACTGATGGAGAACTTTAGCTTCGTGTTCCAGTCGGTTTACCTGTTTCATGATACGGTCGCAAACAACATACGCTTCGGGAAACCGGATGCGTCTATGGAAGAGGTCATTGCCGCGGCAAAACAGGCCTGCTGCCACGACTTTATTACCGCGCTCCCGGAGGGCTATGATACCGTGATCGGTGAAAATGGCGCCTCGCTCTCCGGCGGGGAGCGGCAGCGCATCTCGATTGCGAGAGCCATCATGAAGGATGCGCCCGTCATTATCCTCGATGAGGCGACCGCCAATGTGGACCCGGAGAATGAGAAGGAACTCATGGAGGCAATCGCGGCACTCACAAAAGAGAAGACGGTCTTAATGATTGCGCACCGCCTGAAAACCGTGCGGGCGGCGAAGCAAATTTTCGTGGTCGAGCGCGGGCGCATTGCGCAGCGCGGAACTCACGAGGAACTTCTTCGGGAGGACGGCATATACCGCAGATTTGTGGAGGCCAGAAACAAGGCGCTCAGTTGGAAGGTATGAATTCGAATGCGAAAAGAGCCGCGGCGAAAGGGAACATCGGTTACGCGGCACCGTTGAGACAGCCTTACAAGCAAAAAGGAATCCCGAAGTTCATCCGGGATTCCTTTTTTCGCGGGGTGATGCCGCTGCCATAGGGTCAGTCATAAGGTATCAGGAACGTTGAATCCGATACAGATGCAAAAACGGTTTATTTCTGCTTCTTGGTTTCTGCCGCTTTGAGGAGATTCTGATAGAACGGGAGATAGGCATCCTTGCCGTCTTCGACAATCAGCGTTTCCGGGTGGAACTGCAGTCCCATGAAGTAGGTATTGTCATCCTTTACGACGGCCTCGATGATACCGTCGGCAGACTTGGCGACGACATTCAGGTGATCGCCGAGTTTGTCCACAGCCTGGTGGTGCCAGGAGTTGACCTCATAGGTACCCGCGCCGCCGAAAGCATCTGCCACAATGTTGTTGCCGTCAACTGTGATGTCGTGGTAGACAAAGACCTTGTGGTTCGGGTCGCGGTGGATGATGTCGCTCTCGACTTTGGACGGGAAGTCCTGATACAATGTTCCGCCGCAGATGATGTTCAGGAACTGCATGCCTCTGCAGGTGCAGAGCGTCGGAATATCCGTCTTGATGGCTGCGTTGATCAGCGCATAGTCGGAGACATCGCGCGCTTCATTGGACTTCTCGAGGAGCGGATCCTTGGCCTCGTGATAGTAGGAGAGATCGATGTCCTCGCCGCCGGTCATGACAATCGCATCCAGATCCTTCAGGGCTGCCGCTGCCTCTTCTTCCGTCTTGAACTGTGCCAGATAGACGGGTTCGCCGCCCGCCTTGATGACGGCGTTGCAGTAGTCGTCTTTCGCGGTGTCGAGATTATCCTCCGACCAGGAGATGCCGACCTTCAGCTTCTTGGTCTCCGCCTTCTTTGTGCCGTCACAGGCGCAGAGCGAAACAGCCATTGCCACAGTCAGTACCAGGCTTGCAAACTGCCTTAATTTTTTCACAATAGTCCTCTCTTCTGCAGCAGACACCTCCCCTCTGTACAAGTAAATCTTAACGCATGGCTGTCGCCTTTTCGACAGATATACAACAATAAAATAAAGATTTATGGTAAAAATGCCTAAGAAAATTGATGGATGTGAGAATGTATGGACAAAAATTAGGCTAAACAGGTGAAATAGAGTGAAATTCTGTAAAAAATACACAAGAGCTTGCGAGGGGGGGAGCCGCACTGCGACCGCGAATCTCTACGCCCGGTTCCGCGCGGGTTGTTGCGCCCTGTGTCGCTTCGCTGCTGTTTACCGGGAATTGACTTTGATATTTTGTTGACAATGTGAGCGCGAATGCGAGGGCGTGAAGGTATTGCTGACCATATTGCACAGAAAAAGACGGAACCAAAGGCCCGGTGTTGTTGTTAGACTTGAGAAAGTGCCCGGAATGGACTACACTGGAGCCGGTACAGCTCGGACAAGAGGGGAGGCAGAAATGCTCTTAAAGAACGGCTCTTTTTATTACGAAAAACGCCTGGTATCGGGGGATCTCCGCGTGACGGGCGAGACGATTGCGGCATTTTCCCCGCAGACCGCGGGTGGCCTTATGCCGCTTGCGAATGAGGAAGTGCTGGAACTCGGAGGGGCGGCGGTCATACCGGCCTTCTTGGACATTCACACGCACGGTGCGGTCGGCGTGGATGTCAATGCGGCGAGCGCCGAGGACTTTGAAAAACTGGCGCGTTTTTTTGCGCGTCAGGGGACGGGCAGCTTTCTCTGCTCGATTCTCACCGATACGGAAGCGCAGACGGAGCGCGCCATTCAGGCCTTTCTCGACTGGAGGAAGCTACCGCACGCGGGCGCCGATTTACTCGGCATCCACTTAGAGGGGCCGTTCTTGTCCCCGAAGCATAAAGGGGCGATGCCGGAGAGCCTGCTCCGCACGCCTGACTATGAACTGATTGCCCGCTACCAGGAAAAGGCAGAGGGGCACATCCGCTATATCACCCTTGCACCGGAGCTGCCGGGGGCCATCGAGCTGATTCCGAAACTCAGAGCCCTCGGCATTGTCACGGCCCTCGGGCACTCGGATGCGGATTACCGCACCACGGAACAGGCCATATTTGCGGGCGCGCGCGCGGCGACGCACACCGGTAACGCGATGCGCCCCTTTGACCGCCACGAGCCGGCCATTTTCGGTGCGGTGCTCGCCTCGGAAGAGGTCTATTGCGAGATGATTTCGGACGGTCTCCACTTACACCCGGGCAGCATCTGCCTCTACTTGCAGGCAAAGGGACTTGACCGCGCAATCGCAATCACGGACTCCATCATGGCGGCGGGACTGCCGGACGGCGAATACATGCTCGGCGTCAACGAGGTCGTGGTGAAAGACGGCGATGCGCGCTTAAAGCACGGGGATGCCCGCGCGGGAAGTACACTCACCATGGCGCGCGCCTTCCGGAACCTCAGGAAGTTTACGGGGCGGCCGACCGCGGAACTGGTTCCCTTGCTCTCGGAGAATGCGGCGCGCCTTCTCGGGGAGGATAAGCGCATCGGGAATCTGACCCCGGGCAAGCGGGCAGACCTCTTGATTTTAAAAGACGATGAGATTCACCGCGTCATGCTTCGCGGCGCGTTTTGTAACTTTGACTGAAAACAGAGAGCAGAGAAGGAGGCATCATGGCAGGACATTCGTATCATTCGTATTATGAGATCGGCAGAGAGGAACTCGGAAAGGACGCAAAAATTCCGATTGTTGTCTGCAAGGAGCCCGGAGAGGCGTTCTATGAGCTCGCACTCGAGATGGTAGAGGAGATTGAGAAGAACAATGCGGCGGGACGCCGCACCGTGTTCATCTGCCCGGTGGGACCGGTGGGACACTACCCGATTTTTGTGCGCCTCGTGAACGAGAGAAAGGTTTCGTTAAAGGACTGCTGGTTCTTTAACATGGACGAGTACCTGACCGATGAGGGCGAGTGGGTTCCGAAGGATGACAGACTTTCCTTCCGCGGCTTCATGGAGAGAACCGTGTACAGCAAGATTGCGCCTGAGTTAAACATCCCGGAAGAACAGCGCATTTTCCCGGATCCGCATCACCCGGAGAAGGGCGATGAGCTGTTGGAGAAGCTCGGCGGCGCGGATATCTGCTTCGGCGGCATCGGCATCACCGGTCACCTCGCATTCAATGAGCCCCAGCCGGAACTTTCCCCCGAAGAGTTTGCGGCGCTGCCGACCCGCGTCCGCACGATTGCGCCGGAGACCCGCGCGGTGAACTCGATCGGCGACCTCCGCGGCGCGCTTGAGGACATGCCTTCGCTCTGCGTGACCATAGGCATGAAGCAGATTCTCTCGGCAAAGAAGGTGCGTCTCGGCATGTTCCGCGACTGGCACTACTCGGTCATTCGCCGCGCAGCTTACGGCGAAGTCAGCGCTTCCTTCCCGGTCACGCTCCTGCAGCGCCACCCGGACGCTAAGATGTATATGAGCGAGCGCGTCGCGAGCGGAAACTAAAAAATCAAAGAGCTTCCCGGTATGCGTACCGGGAAGCTCTTTTTGTGAATCAAGCATAACGGGTATGATTGCCGGATAGATTGCGCTCAAATCCCTGCTGTATAAAATGCATGAATATAAGCTTGACAAAAAAAAAAAAACGTATTCTTAAAAATGTGGATTTAAATTCAATGGAATTATGGGGGATTTGAGATGAGAGACAGCAATAAGACAAAGATTTGTAAGTATTGCAAATCAGAAATCGCAGCGGATGCAAAGATATGTCCGCATTGCAGGAAGCCGCAGGGCGGAAAGCTAAAGTGGATTGTTCTCGGCGTTGTCGGCTTTTTTGTACTCGCAGCAATCATTGGCGGAGGCAGCGATCGGGATTCTAAAAAGGCAGAAGTTGCGGCATCGGAGTCAACGGTAACAGAGGTGTCGGAAACAACTGTAGCGACGGGTAACGCGGAGACAACAGAAGGAACAGAGAAGGCGACAGAAAAGGCAACGGAAGCTGCCAAGGATAGCTTTGGAATCGGAGATACCGCTGATTTTAATGGTGTACAGGTGCGTCTTTCTTCTGTGCGGATTTCCAATGGAGATGGGCAATTCTGGAATCCCGAAGATGGGAAGTACTTCCTCGGACTGGTTTTTGATATTGAGAATCAGTCCTCACATGATATCGGCGTGAGTTCCCTCATCTCATTTGAGGCTTATTGTGATGATTATTCTTTGAACCAGGATATTATGGCGGCTCAGGTTCCGGAATGGAAGGGAGTTGGTCAGCTGGACGGAAGTGTGGCAGCCGGAAAGAAGATGAGTGGTGTCATCTGTTATCAGGTGCCCAAGGACTTTAATTCGTTTGAGATCAGATATTCACCGAGTTTTTGGGGGAATAAAAAAGCAACTTTCGTATTCACAAAAGCTGACGTTGAGGCGCAAGCACGATAAAATTCTCGGCATACAAAAAGAGCAGCGCGGAAAGGAAAATTCCGCGCTGCTCTTTTTGTATTGCTATTCGCGTCAAATGTAGATACAATGCATGTAAAAGGAGGTGCAATATGGCGCAAACAAGTATCAATATCCGCATGGATGAGGATTTAAAGAAGCAGTTTGACGCGTTCTGCTCCGATATCGGTATGAGCATGTCGACGGCATTTTGCGTGTTTGCAAAAACTGCTGTCAGAGAGCAGAGAATTCCCTTTGAGATATCCGCAGAAAAAGATCCCTTTTACAGTGCGGCCAATCTGGCAAGACTGAGAAAATCCATTGCAGAAATGGAGGCAACGGGCGGTATTGTCCACGAAGTGAAGCTCAATGATTAAAGCGTGGACAGAAGACGCGTGGGAAGATTTTGAGTATTGGACAAAGCAGGATAAAAAGACACTTAAAAGAATTTTGCAACTACTCAGGGATATTGAGCGGAACGGATATGACGGCATCGGGAAGCCGGAACCCTTGAGAGGAGATTTGTCGTCTTATTGGAGCCGGAGAATCGATGATTGTAACCGGATTGTGTATCGGATAGACGGAGATGTGATTCAGATTGTCCAGTGCGGTTCTCACTACAGAGATAAGTAAAAACGGCAAGAAAAAAGCAGAGCGGAATTTCGCTCTGCTTTGCCTTTGTTCTATGGCAACAATCAGCCGATTGCTGCGACAGACTTCGAGAGGCGAGACACCTTGCGGGAAGAAGTGTTCTTGTGCAGGATGCCCTTGGAAGCTGCCATCGTGAGTGCGCGCTCTGCCTTGCGGAAGCTCTCCTCTGCTGCTGCCTTGTCGCCTGCTGCGACAGCTGCATCGACCTTCTTGACAGCGGTCTTGACAGCGGACTTAACAGCCTTGTTTCTCTCAGCTCTCTTTGCGGACGTCAGAATTCTCTTCTTCGCGGATTTGATGTTTGCCAATTTCTTTTCCTCCCATTCACGGATACGATGATAGTTTCACAGTCATCAAGACAACCGTCAGGGACGGGCAGCCGCGCAAATGTCTTGCTCTCTGTGGGCGTTCGCATCGAAGTCTGGACACGGACAGTTCAATGTAAACATACCCGTAAATTGTAGGACAAAGCCCGGAGAGTGTCAAGCTTACTTGAAAGAGAAAAGCAAAAATGTTATTCTCATTCCAGATGAAAAGGCAGGAAAGCCGCAGTCTGCTTACGGTTTTTATGGAGGAAGCATGCCGACTTACGACAGACAACATATCAGAAACTTTTGTATCATTGCCCACATTGACCACGGTAAATCCACGCTCGCCGACCGCATCATCGAGAAGACGGGTCTGCTCACCGAACGGGAGATGCAGGACCAGATTCTGGACACGATGGAGCTCGAGCGGGAGCGCGGTATCACAATCAAGAGCCAGGCGACCCGCACGGTGTATCGCGCGGCGGACGGCGAGGAGTATATTTTCAACCTGATCGACACGCCCGGACATGTTGACTTTAATTATGAAGTGTCCCGCGCGCTCGCGGCTTGCGACGGCGCGGTGCTTGTGGTCGATGCCTCCCAGGGCATAGAGGCACAGACGCTCGCAAACGTCTACATGGCGCTGGATCACGACCTCGAGGTCATTCCGGTCATCAATAAGGTGGATTTGCCGAGCGCGGAGCCGGATAAGGTCGCGGCGGAAATCGAGGATGTGATCGGCATCGAGGCTGAGGGTGCACCGCGTATTTCCGCGAAGACCGGACTCAATGTGGATCAGGTGCTGGAGGCCATCGTGAAACAGTTGCCGCCGCCGGGCGGCGATGAAAAGGCGCCGCTGCAGGCTCTGATTTTCGACTCGCTCTACGACAGCTATAAGGGCGTGATTGTCTTTCTCCGCGTGAAGAACGGCACGGTTCGGAGGGGCGATCGCGTCCGCATGATGGCAACCGGCGCGGAGATGGATGTGGTAGAGATCGGTTATTTTGCGCCGGGGCGCTTTATTCCCTGCGACGAGCTTTCGGCCGGCATGGTAGGCTACCTCACCGCGAGCATCAAGAATGTGCGGGACACGCGGGTCGGCGATACGGTTACGCACGCGAAGAATCCGGCGTCGGAGGCCCTCCCGGGCTATAAGAAGGTCACGCCGATGGTCTACTGCGGTCTTTACCCCGCAGATGCCGCGCAGTATCAGGATCTCCGCGATGCGCTCGAAAAGCTGCAGTTAAACGATGCGTCTCTGACCTATGAGCCGGAGACCTCGCTCGCGCTCGGCTTCGGTTTCCGCTGCGGTTTCCTTGGGCTCCTGCACCTCGAAATTATTCAGGAGAGACTGGAGCGCGAGTACGATTTGGATCTCGTGACGACGGCGCCCGGCGTCGTGTACCGCGTCTATAAGACGGACGGCACAGTGATAGAGCTCACGAACCCCTCGAATCTCCCGGATGCCGCGGAGATTGAGCACATGGAAGAGCCTGTGGTCTCGGCGGAAATCATGCTGACCCGCGAGTTCATCGGGCCGATTATGCAGCTCTGCCAGGAGCGGCGCGGCCTTTATCTCGGCACCGACTACATGGAGCAGGACCGCGCGATTCTGAAATACGAACTGCCGCTGAATGAAATCATCTACGATTTCTTTGACGCGTTAAAGTCCCGCTCGCGGGGCTATGCGTCTCTCGACTATGAGTTAAAGGGCTATATGCCCTCGAAGCTTGTGAAGCTCGATATTTTAATTAACCGTGAGACCATCGACGCGCTCTCGTTCATCGTCTTTGCGGACGGCGCCTACGAGAGAGGGCGGAAGATGTGCGAGAAACTCACGAAGGAGATTCCGCGTCAGCTCTTCGATATTCCGATTCAGGCGGCTATCGGCTCGAAGATCATTGCGCGCGAGACCGTTAAGGCGATGCGGAAGGATGTGCTCGCAAAGTGTTACGGCGGCGACATCTCGCGGAAGAAGAAGCTGCTCGAGAAACAAAAGGAAGGCAAGAAGCGCATGCGCCAGATCGGCTCCGTCGAGGTGCCGCAGAAGGCGTTCATGAGCGTCTTGAAACTCGGCGATGAGTGAGAAACAAAAACTGGAACTGTACATCCACATTCCGTTCTGCGCCTCGAAATGCCGCTACTGTGATTTTCTCTCCGGTGAATCCACCCCGGAGGCGCAGCGCGCCTATGTCAACCAACTGATCGAAGAGATACGCGCCCAGGGGCAGATACTCCCCGAGTACCAGCTCTCCAGCATTTTTATCGGCGGCGGGACGCCTTCTATCTTGAGTGGCCTGCAAATTCAGAATATTATCTCGGCGGTCTATGAGAACTTTGTGGTCGAGGCAGATGCCGAAATCTCGATTGAGTGCAATCCGGGAACCCTTGACGCGACCAAACTCGAATACTACCGCGAGGCCGGCATCAACCGCCTGAGTTTAGGACTGCAGTCCGCGGATGATGAAGAACTGAAACTGCTCGGGCGAATTCACAGCTACAACGACTTTCTTCACAGCTACGAGCTCGCGCGGGCGGCGCATTTTGACAACATTAACATCGATCTGATGAGCGGCATTCCGCACCAGACGCTGCACAAGTGGCGCCAGAGTCTCAAAAAGGTGCTGCGCCTCCATCCGGAGCACATCTCGGCCTATTCGCTGATCATTGAGCCCGGGACACCGTTTGCGGAGCTCTACGGCAGCGAGGAGGGGCAGAAGGCGCTTCCCGGCGAGGACGAAGAGCGCGAAATGTACGCGGAGACCAAGGCTTTGCTGGAAGAGTACGGGTTTACGCGCTACGAGATTTCGAACTATGCCCGCCCGGGCAAGGAATGCCGCCATAACATCGGTTACTGGACCGGCGTCGACTATCTCGGCGTCGGGCTCGGTGCCTCCAGTAAGTTAAAGCATCACCGTTTTCACTCGGAGGAGAGGCTGGATCGCTACATGGCGGTCGAGATGCACCGGGATCTGATGCCGCTCTACCAGGATTTGGTTGCACTCACGGTCGCGGACGAGATGGAAGAGTTTATGTACCTCGGGCTCCGCATGACCAAAGGCGTTTCGGGTGCGGATTTTTATGACCTCTTCCACCTGAATATGTTCGATCTCTTCGGCGATGCAATCCGGAAAAACACGGCGCTCGGCCTCCTGGAGGTCGATACGCCGATGCTCCGGCTCACGGAGCGGGGCATCGATCTCAGCAACCGCGTCTTTGCGGACTTCTACGAAGTGTTGCCGCGAAACCAGGCGCTGTTTCCGGACGATCCCCGCAATTTATTCTGAGAGCGGGAGTGCCACGGTGAACGAGGTGCCGTGTTCCGCAGTGCTAGCGGCGCGGATATCGCCGCCGTGGGCATTCGCGATGGTCTTTGCAATCGATAGACCGAGGCCGTAACCGCCCGCCGCACGGGCGCGCGACTTGTCCACGCGGAAAAAGCGGTCAAAGAGACGGGGGAGTGCATCCGCAGGGATGAGCTCCCCGTTGTTATGAACGGAGAGCAGGGCGTGTTTTTTCTGACGGCAGAGGCGCACGGTGACTTCGGTGCCTGGCGCGGCATATTTCAGTGCGTTGTCGAGCAGTATCGCGAGGAGCTGAGCGAGTGTCTGCGCATCGCCGCTCACGGACAGTGCCGGGGCAATGTCCAGCGCGAGGGAGAGCTTTCGCTCAAAGGCGAGTGCCGTGAAGGGAAGTGCCGTGGACTCGACCAGGGTCGAGAGAGAGAACTTCGCTTCGCGGCGGCAGTTTTTTGGCGTCCGCCTTGGCGAGAAATAAGAGGCGCTCGGTGAGCTCCTGCATGCGCCGCGCCTCGGTCTCGGTATTTTGAATCCAGAGCACCTCTTCATGTATGGTCGCTGTCGGATGTGATTTCAGAATGGAGAGATTGGCGAGGATGACCGTGAGCGGGGTTTTCAGCTCATGCGAGGCATCCTGGACAAAGCGCTGCTGTTCCGAAAAGGCGTGTTCGACCGGGCGGAGGCTCATCCGGGCCAGAAAGAAGCTGAGCCCGAAGACGAGGAGACCTGCGAGCAGAAAAATGCCGCCTAGTTCCGCGGCAAAGAGGAGCAGCGAGCTGTTCAGGTTGTCGAGCGAGGTGACGAGGAAAACGCGCTTTCCGCCCTGCCTGCCCTGCAAATAATAATAAGAGGAAAAGGCATGGGTCAGATGTTCGCTCTCTTCCGGCTTTTCGGGCGGCTTTGTCTGTGAGATATCCGTATCTTTGCCGGCGATTTCTTGCAACAGGCTCTGCAAGCGGGAGGTATCCGTGTCGCTCAGGCTAAGATCCTGCGTGGTAGAGACGGTATAGCTGCCGTCGGTCTCACTTTTTGAAAAAATGACATAGGGATAATAGGTCTGCTGCATCCGTTCACCGTACGGCGGTGCGGTATTGCTATCCGGCTTGCCGCTCGCTGCTTCGTGCGCGGAAAAGGCACTCGCAAAGCGGAGCTCGGCGCCGAGATAGCGGCCTGCCTCCTTCAGGGAGCGGGCGCGGGCGTTTAAAAAGAGCGCGGTCAGGATACTGAAGAGCAGAAGCAGGACAAAGGCGAGATTCGTCGCGATGATACGGCGCTGTAAGAGGCGGAGCGGCTTCACTGCGCATCTCCTTCTACCAGGCGATAGCCCTGGCGGCGAAGCGCCTGAATTTTGACCGGGGACTCCAGAAAGGCGAGCTTTTTCCGGAGAAACGAGATGTAGGCCTCGACATTGTTTTCGACGGCGTCGCTCTCATCGCCCCAGAGTTTCCGGAGTATGGTCTCTTTGCCGAGAATCGCTCCCTTGTTTGCGACCAGCAGTTTTAAGAGCTCGGCCTCCTTAAACGCAAGACGCACGGTCTTGCCGTTGGCAGCGAGCTCGTTGGTCGCGAGCGACAGGCAGAAATCGCCGAAGCGGAGTTCGTCGAGCAGCACTTCGCCCTGGCGGCGGGAGAGCGCACGGACGCGCGCAAGGAGTTCTTCCGGGACGAAGGGCTTGGTCATATAGTCATCGGCCCCGCGGTCAAGGCCCTCGATTTTATCCCGAATCTCATCCCGCGCGGTCAGCATGAGAACAGGTGTCTCTTTGCCGGCACGCCTAAGCGCGTGCACCACGGCAAACCCGTCCATTTTCGGGAGCATGACATCGAGGACAATGACATCGTAGTCCTTTTGCAGGGCGGCGTAGAGGCCGTCCTCCCCGTTGTCCGCGTGGTCCGCGAGATATTTTTCGGCGTGAAACAGTTCGATAAGTGCCGCTGCGAGGCGGCTCTCATCCTCCACCAGTAAAATCGTCATCGTATGTTCCCCCTTTTCGGAACCGGTTATTTCCTAGATGGTATCACAGTTTTTCAAAATGAGGTGTGAAATGAGGCAGCGTAACAGAGCGTTGCACATCAAACTGCTGCTTGGTCTGGGAGTTCTCCTCGCAGCGCTTTCCGGCTGCGGCAGTCGTGCGGCAGTCACAGCGACCGGAGCGGAGGAGACGGCATCTCCCGCAAACGCCGCTGCGGGTTCGGTCAATATTCTCCTGCGGGAGGGACAGCGCGAAGATTGAAGGGCGCGGCGCAGAAGTCGAGAAGGGGGTGCTCGTGATTCACGAGGGCGGGACTTACCGCCTGACGGGAGAGAGCCGCCTGCCGATCGAAGTGTGCGCGGCGAATGTCTCGGTCACGCTGATTTTTGCGGGCGAAGAGACGAACAGCATCGAGACGGACGGAAGAGAAAAGAAGGACGGCTCGGCGGCGGATCCCGAAGGCGTGGACGCGGCAATCTTTGCCAAGGGAAATCTCACGTTGCGGGGCAGCGGCAGCGCGAATATCAAAGCGGCAAACCGCGGGATTGTCGCAAAGGGTGAGTTGATTGTCGCAGATGGGATTTTTGACCTCCGGACGGAGGACGATATTTTCTGCGGCAAAGAGAGCGTCACCTTGAAGGGCGGCGCGGTCCGGGCGAGCACACAGGGCGATAAGGGCAAGGGCGTAAGCTCCGACGGCGCGGTGACCTTGTCCGGCGGTTCCTATGTGTTTGCGCATACGAGCGAGGGCATCGAGGGCAAGACTATAGAGATGCGCGGCGGCAGCTTTGACATCAGCGCGGACGATGACGGCATGAACGCACGGGAGCACTACGACAAGGAGAAGACGAAGACCAAGAAGAAGGAGGCCAATCCCGAGGTCCGGATTCACATTGCGGGCGGGGAGCTCTATGTGACGGCGGGCGGCGACGGCATCGACTCGAACGGCGATTTGATTTTCAGCGGCGGTATGAGTTTTGTGAACGGCTCGGACAACGGCAAGGACGCAGCGCTCGACTGGAACGGCAGCTGCCGCGTGGACGGCGGTGTTCTGATTGCCTCGGGCATGAAGGCACGAGCAGAGAAGATTTCGCCGGATTCCGCGCAACGCTTCTTTGAGTGGGAGCTTAAGAGCGAGCACCCGGCGAGAGAACAGATTTCCGTGCAGCGGGGAGACGGCAGCATGCTCTACTGGGAGCTTCCGCGCAGTACCTACGACTCTATGTGCAGATCTCCTGTCCGGAGCTCGCGGAAGAGAACACGCTCCACGCGGTCGCGGGAAACGAGAGCATTGCCTTGCGCTGAACGATACGACTCGGACGCGGAGACAAGAAAGAGCCGCCATTAGGGCGGTGCCCGTAAAACAGGAAAAATTTAAAAGTTCCGATTTTCGGGGAGAAACAGCGTGACTTCGGTTACGCTGTTTCTCTTTGCATCAATAAGTTTAGCGGAATAAATCCTGCACCGTCGTAGTAAATTTCGATTTTCTGCTGACGTTTGCCGGAAGACTTGTCCGGCGCACCTACATAGATGGCACTGACCATATTTCGCAGCGCATCAGGAGTCAGCGAATTCAGTTCCTGATAGTGTTTTGCTTTCTGAATAAATTTCTTCAATCATTCATTCTGACACTCCTGTTTTTCGATATTCTTCTGACGCTCTACAGCGTCCATGCTGAGCTTTTTCTGTTCCGCTTCATAGTTTCCACTCATCATAGAAAAACGCTCGTCAGACAGTTTTCCTTTGGTATTGTCCTCATAAATCTTCACGAACAGTCTGTCCAACTCAGCAATACGTTTTTCAGCCTATGTCAGCTGCTTTCTCCATGCCTATATCTTTTCATCACTTTCTATTTTTGCTGTTCCTGCACAACTGCACGGAAGTGATCTTCATAGTGGAGAATATAGCTGATGACAGTTTTCATGTGCATCCACACCATATCCTCCAAAACGACTGCACGGATATAGTGGAATTTGCATTTTTCATCGTTCTTACGATGAGTGGAACACTCGAAGAAATCCTGTCGCTTCTCAAAATTGTTAGCTGTGCAGTAATACAGCTTCTCACCACAATCGGCACAATATACTATGCCGGAGAACAGGCTTGTTTTACCTGTCTTGGATCTGCGTTGGCGATTCTGACGCAACACCTGAATCTTCTCGAATATATCCGCTGGAATGATTGCTTCGTGAGTATCATAGAAAACAGAGTGATTTTCTACCGGATTGTCACGCTTTTTCTTGTCCCAAATGGAATTGGTAAAGGTCTTGAAGTTGACGATACAGCCTGTATATTCTCTGCGTTCCAGTATTTTTCTCACTGTGGTCTGATGTCATTGACTTGGATTCTCCGGTGTCGCCTGTGGAGTATTTAAGTCCTGCTTTTGCTTATAGGCTGTTGGAGTAAGTACCTTGTCCTTGGTCGGCTGCGTTGCAATCTGGCTCGGCCCACGTCCCTCCATTGCCATCTTGAAGGTATACTTTACAACGATAGCTGCTTCTTCATCAACGAGCCAACGGGTGGGATCATCCGGATTTTTCATATATCCGTAAGGAACATTGGTTGTAAGTGGAATACCACGGGAACCTTTGGATTTATTGACAGCTCTGATTTTGCGACTGGTATCACGGGCATAAAACTCATTGATCCAGTTCTTGATGCCTGCCATATCAATCCACATGCTATTCTGATTGCTGGTATCGAAATTATCATTGATGGCAATATAGCGGACACCGTGTTTCGGGAATGTGATGTTAGTGTACAGGACAGTCATAGCAGAGTTTCTGCCAAGTCTCGAAAGGTCTTTTGTGATACAAACCGCTACATTTCCGGATTCAATTTCATCCAGCATTTTCTAGAAACCAGGCCGGTCAAAAGTAGTGCCACTGTAGCCATCGTCTACGAAAAAAGTTGGATTCGGAAAGCGATTATCCTCGGTATATTGGAGCAGTATATTTTTCTGATTCACAATGGAATTGCTATGGCCAGCCAATGCATCTTCCTGAGAAAGTCTGCAATATAAAGCGGTAATTTTGTCTGTTGCCCTTAACATTTCTCTTTCACCCTTCATAGGGGCAACTGTCAGTTCTTGGTTAGTCTAGGATATACCCAATTTGGGAACAAGTGAAATTAAGCGTTCTTACGATCTGACTTGTTCCCAAATTAGAAACAAGTAAAAGGGTATGAATCATATCTCTCGCCAAGTTGGCGAGAAGTAAGCTCGTGCCAACTTGGCACGAAGTCAGAACTGATAACTGACAATTTTAACTTCTGATCAATTTGCGCAGAAGTTATTTTTTATTTCCGACGAGTTGATGGGGATTATACTTCCCAACCTTATATATCGTTTATAACGCTTTCAACGTATAGCAAAGAGCCCATCAATTAACAAAATGCCAATAGACGGACTCTTTTTCATATTGGATATTAAAACGATTTACGATACTGAAGGCAATAAGAGAACATTATGATGGATACCATTTCGATTGCTTGTATAAGTTCGCTCGGATCATTTTGTGTTCTTATTACAGTTTCGAGTTCTTCATAACAATTAAAGAAAAGTTTTACAACATTTAGTAACTCACTATTTTGCTCGTTAGCAGTTTCAATCAGTTCGCTTACGAGATCTTCGACCGAAATGAAGTCGTTCCACAATGTATTGATTTGGTTAATCAGCATTTCTCTGTATGCAGCTATACTGCAAAGGCAGTTGTCATCAACAGGCACTTGAACAATTTGCTGATACCTCTGAAGGTATAATTTCATTTCACCAAGTTTTTTCATGGACGCAATCCACAGCTTCAAAGAATTTGTTGCGTTCATTTTTTCAATTAGCACAGGTTCTATTTCACACGGATACATCGGTTTTGCTATGCGGGATTCATCTGTATCCAAAAGTTTATAGAACGGAATCGAGTATACTGCCGACGAGAGCACACCAGAAAAAACAGGTACATATACTAACTCTAAGGATTGTGTTTCCAAATACCATCTATCACTTGATGGCAAAATACTGTTTCTAAATACATTTCTGATCGTCATCACGATTCTGGTATATTCATTCTCAAAGGTATTATTCTCTTCCATATTGTAATCAACAATGATGTAGGCATGTTTATTACCTTTAAGAAGGGTACCATTCACCGCCGTAACTGCTTTTGAGAGCGTATCACAAAAATAGTTTGTTCCCTTGCGATATTTTTGTTTTGAATCATAAGCAATGGCGCAACCTTTCGGTTGATTATCAAGCACATAACGCCAAACATTAACTAAAGTAAGAATATTCTCAAGTTCTTGCTTTGCAAAATCCTCCTTAAGTGAACTGTATTCGGAAAACAACAATTCATACTCTTTCTGGAAGTCCACGAGGGCTTTAGCCGCAGAATAAAGATTAAACATAGCGAGTCTTGGATTCTTAACAATGCTAATATCTTGCTTATTAATTCTTGCATGAAGAACTTCAGCAAAGTGATTGTAAAAATTATCCAACGAGGAATACACATCATTCAATCGTTTTCTAAAATTCTCATACTTACCAACCGAAAGCAATTGACGCATTGTATAATACTCTGCAACAGGGCTTTTTTCGTTTCCTTCAGAATAAAGACAGTACGGATCAACAGCAAAAGTGGGAAGTAGATTTTCGGCAAAGGTGTGTTCTTTAAACACTTTTAGCCGATTATCAACGCTTTTTCCTCGATCCTGTGTATGCCTCCCTTTTCTGTATACATCATCAATGAGCTTAATTGTCTCAGCAATCAAATCATTGACATTGATTCTTATTTTGTCAATATCGGCTACATATTCCTGCCACGAAGAAGGACGCAAGCTATAATCTATTCGTGTATGTATCCATCCATTCAATTCAGATACCCATACATTATGGCGATTGCTCTTATGGATATGAAGTTTATAATCCAGCGCTTCAATTCCCAAATCCCGAAAGAGATCAACACCAATCAACTCAATATCAATATACTCTTTCTCTGGATACAGTTGCTTTAAAATATCCAGCATTTTAATTCGCCAATACTGATTTGTATTTTTCGTGTTCTCCGGAAACCCTGTTTCTGTCGAAATAGACGGAATGAATTTACAAGACACTTCATCATTTGTAATCGAAAAAGTAAGAACTTGCATTTCATAGATGAGTTTTTCCACTAATACATCCGCGGCAGCCTGATAGCTTTCCAGCAATGTAGGATGTTCAAAGAGTCCACGTATCGCATCAGCAGACGGCTGGAGTTCGCCCGCACATATGCTGGCAACGATTTCATCAGTCTTGAATGGTAATGTCACATTAAAATTACGCTTTGCCATCCAAAATAGCGCATATCCAAACGATGATCGCTCAGCGTCTGTATTAGGCAAAACTGATGGCACCACACAATTATTCACAAAACAGTCTGTTGCTTGATAATTGATTGAGAGAGAGGTTAGAGACTTCTTGACTTCATCGATGGCATTCTGTAAATCTACTTTATTGACATTAGATAAATCTTTCATTCCATCTGCAATTAGATCATCTGATCGCTCAATACCAGAAAGGTCAATGGGTAAAAAACAGAGCCAACCTTTGCCACGTTTTTTTACCACAGAGCTAATGAATGTCATGTTTCCCTCAACATAACGCTTCGCATCTAACCAAAGCATTGACCTGATAGCATTTGCATATCCTATCCAGTCAAGGAATCTTATTTGAGAGAGACGCTGTACATCTTCAATGTCATATTGCTGGTTCTGGTTAGAGAAGTAATCCAACAAAACCACTCTCACATTTTGTGAAGATATACACGAAAGAGCCTTGAACACAACCTCTCTTGCTCCGGTGCAAATTTGATCGCACAACGCATCAAAAACAATTTTCGCACGGACAGGATGAAGTGCTTCAATGGTGTTTTCATCAACTTCTCTGATGAGGTACTCATCTTTCAGACGTCTAATGGCAGCGTGCATTGTAGAACAATGAGTTACGTTTTTTACGGCAGTAAGATTAACAGCACATCCTAATCGTCCTGCGTAACAAACCAACTGAAGTAATTCTAACCATTCATCCGAAACACCTTCTTGTAGCAACGCATCGATCTGCCCGTGGAGGCGCTGAGTCAAGGTCCGATTATTTGTCAACAAAAATACAAATTCAATCAATGGGCCTTGTCCACCAAAAGACTGCCATGCTTCTTCGAAAGTTCTGTGTTCAGTATGAGGCTGTGTTTCTGTAAAAGAACTATAAATGTGTGCAGCTTCCTCCTTAGATAAAGCCAACTCCACAATCCCACATTGGATCGCCTTTCCGCTAATTGGTGTTAGATTATAATCTTCATCTCGAATGGAGATAAGCACTGGAATGGAAAGACCACGAGATTGTAACTCTTGCAGCAAAAATGCCCAAAGTGTTTCACCTGGCTGTACATCAATATAGATGATTAAATTTTTATTATACTTGCCAAGCCCATCTAACGCTGTAACCAAATTCTGTGCTTGCCCTTCGTTAGCAATGGAACGCACACAAAACACGCAGCATTCAGGATATGTATCAATTAAGTAGCGGTAACAAAGGGTAGATTTTCCTTGTCCAGAAACCCCCTTAAGGATTGCGACACCTTTACTATTGATTGCTGCTTGGATTTCTCCTATCCAATAGTTTCGCTTGAAATCTAAATTGTTACGAATATGTGTAGGATGCGCAGACACACCTTGCAAATACTCTTGTTTCAGCTGTTCATTATTGCTATTTAGCCGCAGTTCACTTAAGCGAACAAGAGATTTATTGTATTCTTTGTAAAATCCATCTATTGCAGCAATATTTGTTCCAATATCGTGGATTTTATCTTGCCACATTTTTAGTGTGGTGTACCCTTTGCTTTTAGAAAGTACAGAAACATATTGAATCAATAGGTCTTTGGCCAGTGCAGGCGCAGACATTACCGGAACATAGTCGCTGATCTGAGTTTGAATATTTAAATCCAAATCATCAAGATTGACTTTCTCAAAACACAGAGAATCAATCAACCATACGGCCTCTGACTCAGATAATCCGTGTTTGTCTACAAGTCTCTTCGTTAAAGCCTTTTTGGTGATAGCTTTCCCGGATTGCATTTCTTGTAGTTCAACACCAAGAGTATTAAAGTAGACAACCTTAATGCGGTGGAAGGATGGATTTTGTGCATGTAAGCTACACATGCGATTGAAAAATCCTTCGCCGCCTTTGGATGTTTTTGTTGCTGCAAGGCTTGAAAATGTTAGGTCGGCAGAGATGTTTTTAACCTGAACAGCCTCTACTACGACTCCATCCTTTTTAATCACCAAATCCTCAATATCTTCTGGGTAGTACTCATATCCATTTTTGTCGGAAATTAGTCTGTGGGAAATATATAGCGTTTGGGATGAGAATCCTTTCCAAGCAGCCTGTGCACCTATATCAGATTTTTGAAAAATGCTCATTTTTATCTCCTCTATGACCGTTATTATCGCAATCAGCTGCACGGCTGATTGTATGTAGTGGTACAGTGAATTTGTAACACCTCTGCCTGATAGATTATAATGTCAGCA
>ERZ772926.519-NODE-519-length-21467-cov-30.520222_pt1 | contig 21467 bp, 17 predicted proteins | sample MGYA00511136_ERZ772926 | MGnify/ENA primary metagenome ERZ772926 (study PRJEB29015, sample SAMEA2737917) | human oral metagenome | biome: human oral; feature: human-associated habitat; material: dental | place: China | collected 2153 ... | reverse complement strand
ATCAAAGAAAAAGAAGATATTTAAATAGCTATATACCAACATACAAAAGAGGCAGGGATTCATTCCTGCCTCTTTTGCTATTATAATAGGTCTTCTTCGATAGTCTCTGTTAAATCTTCTTCGATGTAACCATATTCATCATTTACGTCCTCTTCATCGCGTGTATCAATATATATACTAATTACGGCTAAATGACCATGTTCGTTTAGGCTTACAATAAGACTCATTGGTCCATACACCAAGATAAGATTATCGTCTTCGTCACGAATGATGTGTGGTACGGCAGCAAAGTGTTGATTCATGAGTTGATCAAAGTAGTCCTCTACATCGAGGCCATTTTCTAGTGTAATGGATTCTGCATCGCCTTTTTGGAACACTACCTTTGTATCTTCATCAATGAATTGATAGAAATCATCGATATCAAAGTTATCTGTTTCAAACCATATGCTAAGGGCCGCAATCCAGTCTTTCACAGTATGGGGCACGGTCATAAAGCGATATGGTGACTCATCTAAGGACAGTCGAAGATCATCATATTCGATGGTGTAATTTTCTTGGCTAGATACGATGCGCTCAATTAGACCTTCGTCATTCAAGTCCACAAACAACATATACACATACTCTTCACCATTTTCATAAGATACGGTTAACCCATGTCGTCCCACAACAAACAAGGCAGATTCTTCATAGACATCGGTAATGTGCATCACGTTACAAGATACGGGTACACGATCAACCTTAATGGACTCAGTCATGGACGATAAAAAATCAATGCTTTCATTTCGATTACGTCCAATGATACCACGGCCCGTAGACATATATTCACAATCATCAGACAATATAGAAGCTACACCATGAATATCCGCAGCTTCTAAAGAAGCTTTTAACAGTAAAAGCGCTTGTATTTCAGTCATAATTACCTCTTTATACAACAACAGCCGACTACATTATTGTAACATAGTCGGCTGTGTATACGAGTGAAAATCGTATTATAGATTTAATTTAGCCATCATCATATCAATTTGTTCTTGCATAGAATTAATTTTTTCATCTTGTTGTTTGATCTTTTCATCTTGATTGTTGATGACTTGAATGAGACCTGCTTTGGAGTAGTCTGCATAAGGGCTACTTTGACCAAATTTCAAACTAACCCCCATATTTAAGATGTCTGCTCCGCCGCCGAAACTACCCGCAACAGAGAACATCGCCTTTTCATTAGGGCGATAGAAAGCACCAATGGCCATAGCATTGGCACCATGGAAATTACCATAACCAGCAGCAAAGTTCCACTTGTCCTGAGGGTCAAAATCCAGTGGATGCAATGCAGCCAATGCCGCCGCTCCTGCCCCTACACGGTTAATGCGACCATCCAGTTGATTAATTCGATTATTAATAGTAGTAGATGAGTCCGACGTAATTCGTTTCAATTGTGCCACATTAACGGCATCCGTATCTTCACTACCGGCTGCAACATTCGTAATTTGTCTTGTAAGAACTGTATCTCCAGTCGAGTCACCTACCGAAACGGCTGCTCCAGTAGATGTCCAAGTTGAAGAACCGTCAATTGATGCGGCTTTTGTGGAAGGATCGTAGCCTGCAACACCTTTATCTCTGGCCGCTACAGATTCACTACCCAAAGCTACGCCGCCATTTTTTCTAACATCCGTGTTATAACCAAGCATAACAGCATTTTCTATATTAGCCGTATTACGTCTCGTAGGCACTAATTCTTTCACGGTATAGTTAACTGGGCTTCCATCCAAAGTCTTAGTTACTTCTTTTTCCTCTGAAGCCATAGATCCTAAGACTACATTATGTTTACCGCCATCAAACTTATGGAAGTCCCCAATAACTACATTATCTTCTCCATTTTTTAGACTGTTGCCTGTACCGACTATAGTAGAACGACTGATGTTTTCACCTTCATTGCCATAACCACTCAAGTTATTATAAGCACTCAACTGCCCCTTTTGGCCTTTCAACATATTATTAGTACCGGAAATTTGAGAACGAACTGTATAATCGGCACTATTACTACTACCCAAGATAGATACGGCACCGGCGCTGCTAGCCATATACTCTTTCATATATTTTCGACCGGCTTCCACCGTCACATCATTTTTACCATCTATCTTAGATATACCGGCCATTTGCGTAGCTTGAACTAAAAATTCACCAACAGTCATACCTAATGTATCATTAGGTATCACAGGGCCTTGAGAATTGGTAACTACGTTGCCGGAACCTACGATCATGGTACCGGTTGTACCAGTAGTTCTGTTTAAACTACCGGTTACAGTGTTACCCACATTATCAGCTTGTTCATCTTCACTACCTGTGCTTTCCAGACTATTCAGAGCCCCGAATGATGATGAGAATGTGCCCCCTGAACGACTCACATCCTTTCCGCCTTCTATGGTGGAACCATGACCTGTTAAAGTTTGAAATGTACTATCCGCCTTTGAATAATTACCAATAACTACACTGCCACCTATAGAATTAGATGAGTGATACCCGATGATATTACTACTTCTACCCACTGTATATTTCTTATCGCTCGGATCCCTGTCTGATTTTTCAGCCTGTTCCGCAGGTGACATACTACCAATGACAACGGAGTCTTTAATTGTATCTAGATTTTGATTATCCCCGATGACAATACCTGCAGCGGGACCACCGGCAGATTCTACGCTATATTCAGCCTTATTATTATTCCCGATAACCGTCAATGAGTCCCATTCATTACGATATGTATCATTACCACGAAGAAAGTTTCCTCGGCCAATTGTCAAATCCGATGCATTCGGTTGACGTCCTTCCGGATGTCCATAATCGGTAACCGTGCCCTTATCACGAGCAATTATCGTATTATTATCACCAATAACATGTTGTCTACGGCTACCTTCAACAGTATTATTAGAACCTACGATTCGAACATCCTCACTGCCCATACCATTTACAGGTCTTCCATGTTCATCTTTGAACGTATTACTAACACTATTCTTGTCCCCCACAATGGCAGCATTTTTACCGCTAGTTACTGTATTATCCTTACCGGTGATATTCGTATTATCACTCGCTAAATAACTGTTACTATTTGCATCAGTAACAGGAGTTTCCCCATAAACTGGAGTTCCCCATAGACAACCACACGCACTTGTCACCAAAATAGCAGTCAACAGAGCTTTATATCTGCTTGGCTGTGAATTCAATTTATGTGTCATGTTATAGGCCTCCCTTTCACATCTAACATAAATAAATCGTTTATTGTACCAAACATTACTTAATTTAAGATTACACCTAGTAAAAATTATTGTCAACAATGCCGATATCCTGTATTTACGCTCTGATAAGTCAATCTATGACAAATCCATATACATTGGCCCATTTATTATGAACATATCATCAATTATTTGGAATTTTTAATCTTTATCTTATGTTTTCTTCATTTTTTACCTTTTTAAACTATGCAATTTAAGCATGATTGATATGATTCATTCTATCGCTTTAAAACTATGACGTATGTTACATTTATATGGCAGTGCTTTCACAATAGTTATATGTCAATTCAGAAGATACACCGATTGACACCATAATCACAAGAAAATTTGACTGTATAGTTGTAGTAATTGTCCCCCACGGAGAAATGAGGAACACATGGAAACAGAAGTAAGAAAAGTTGAAATGAGCGAAAATGTTGCAGACCCGACAGGTCTTGGTCTACTCGGTCTAGCAGTTGTATGTTTTGTTGTGTCAACGTCACGCGTTGGCTGGTCCGGTATGGCAGGCGTTTGGCTCATCCAAATGGGGTCCTTTAGCCCAGAGATACAGAAAGGCTTTGATGTGACTCAATTAGCGTTCGCCTTTGTAGAATTCTTAATCTTCTCTATTTTTGGCACTATCGCGGCTTTAAAAACAAACAAAGTCGTATTTGCTATCATGGTGCTAATTTGCTTCCTATTTTTTGGCCTTGCAGCCGATCTGTTCTTAGGTGGTCGCACAGGATTCTTCGCACTTGCCGCCTGATCCGAACTCTTTATATCCTTATTAGGCTTCTACGGTTCCGGCGCAGTGCTCGTGAACAAAGTATTCGGCAAAACTGTATTCCCTATGGGTAAAAACGTTCTTTAATAGTTAAAATTATGTAATAAAAATCATCCCCTCTTAACTAAAATACAGTTGTCCTATTTAAAGCGACCATCTATAATCATTGCACGTAACTGTTCAATGCGAACACCATTTGGCAATCTATCTCTATAGAACTGCAATTTATAATAGTATCTAGTTCCTTCATAATCAGTAACGAATACCATATCCGTCCTATTATGTAATGGCCAGCCATACATAAATTCAGCGAGTAAACTACGCACACCATCATTATAGACCTCTATTACATCATCCTTAATAGGCAATACCATCTTAACAGTCGGTTCAGGAATCGTTCTATCTTTAACAAGATTTTTAATCTCATTATCCAAGGACATATTACTATCATTAATAGATCTAGCCTTAACATGCATAAATACCCCATCAGAGGTTCTAAACACCCTACCATCAATATCCTTGGTTTCGCCCTGCGTTTCAATAGCATCCTTTAATACGCGAAATTGATAAGGTCCGAAGAATTTTATTTCTGAAAAAGCATCTAACGAGGCATCATATTGACCATTATGCTCATTCGTAACACGTATCATTAGTGTTGTATCAATTGCTTGTGAAAGCACTGGTGTCGCTAGCAATACACCAAGGCTGATAGCATATATAATTCGTTTCATCTCTACGCCCTCCACGATTATCAATGATACGGATAATCCTGCTCAATATCCTCTCGATAATCATCTTTATATCGTATCTCATCAATCTCTGCTGGAGTTAATACACGACCTTCAGCATCGACATATTCACGAAATTCATTAAAATATATTCCCTCTATATCTGATGGTTCCAAGATTGGTTCATATGATTCTATATTTCCGTATGTACGATTAATTTCGTCTAATATACGATTCTGTTTCTCTATATCCGCATCAGTATCACCTTGATTATTTGCTAATGAACGAGATTTTGCAATAAGTGCAATAACGATAATGGCAATAATTAAATACAACATATAGCTCTCCTATAATACAACTACTATATTATTAATTGTAACATATAGAGTTATATATTTGCTTTTACTATTGACAATACTAGACAGTGACTTATATCACCGACAAGATATTCTCTCACTTGCTATATTGGTAATATATTCCTACTGGGCTGACGGATACGTAGAATTGACTACATGCACAGTAGCACACATCGTGTGATAGCCGACCGTCTGGGCAAGCTTTTGTTCAGACGGTCTTTTTTTGTTCTCTCATAGCAACTATGCTGGACAAATCTTTAATCATTTCACCTATATGAAAGGAGTATTCTTATGAGAAATCGTTGGCTTATTGCACTAGCAGCTATTGGTCTACATATATCCATTGGTAGTGTGTACGCGTGGAGCGTGCTTACACGACCTATCATGGTAGATATGGGATTTACCTTATCACAAACAACCTGGACATTTTCACTAGCCATTCTAATGCTTGGTCTGTCTGCAGGTTTTCTTGGATCCTTTGCAGAGAAGATTGGTCCTAAAAAAAGCGGTCTCCTCGCCATGTTATTTTGGGTAGCAGGTCTATTCGGTACAGCCTATGCACTTAGCATCCATAGCCTGACCTTACTATATCTATTCTACGGTATCATTGGCGGTATTGGACTAGGCATCGGCTATATAACACCAGTTTCTACGCTCGTAAAATACTTTCCAAATCGTCCTGGATTTGCTACCGGATTAGCTATTATGGGATTCGGATTTGCCGCCCTTATTGCAGGTCCTCTTATGCAGTACCTTGTGGCTCATGTGGGCTTAGTAAATAATTTCATTATCCTTGGTATCATCTATCTTATAGTTATGAGTGCTTCTTCCCTTTATTTGAAAGCACCTACGCAAAAAAAAACAACACGCTCTAATCAAGATAAATCTACCATGTACGTACATAATCACGGTATGCTAGCTAATGATGCTATGAAAACGTGGCAATTCAGTGCTCTATGGTGGGTCTTCTTTGTTAATATTACCTGCGGTATTGGGCTCCTATCTCTAGCATCCCCAATGGCACAAGAAACCATTGGCATGACACCAGCAGCTGCGGCCTCTCTAGTCGGTATTATTGGCATTTTCAATGGTGGTGGTCGCATTGTATGGTCTACTATCTCTGATTTCCTTGGACGAGCACAAACTTATATATTATTCTTTATCATGGAAATCATTGCCTTCTATTTACTATCCCAAACCAATAGTGCATTAACATTCCAGATTTTAATACTCCTCATTATCACCTGTTACGGTGGAGGCTTCTCTTGTATGCCGGCATATCTTGCAGACCTTTATGGTATACGCCAACTCTCTACCATTCACGGCCGTATCCTAACAGCTTGGGGCTTAGCAGGCATCGCTGGTCCCATGATTGTATCGTACTTTCATGAAGCCGGATATGGCTATTCCATGGCTTTAGTGTGCTTTGCAGTTTTATTTGTATTAAATACAATAATTGCTATAATCTTAAAAGTATATGGCAAGCGAGAGCTACATAACTGATACTTAATTCTAGTACTATAAAAATTGTAACTGCATTGTCACTTCCAAACCATTCATGATTCACTTCGATATAAAGTATCTCATATATAAATAAGGAAAAAATCTAAGGATTTCTTTCCTTGTTTTCTTTATAAAAGATAGTGTTAAATCCACCAAACTAATTACAAATTGAAAGAGGTTCCTATTGGTCACCTAGGTGACTATTAGGAACCTCTAATCTATTTACTTTTGTTATTAACAGGACTATATTGAGCTTGAGGCCTCTAAATGGGTCCAGTCTTTGCTAATCAACTCGAGGATTGGCGGTGTTCAATATGAGTACATACAAAGTGTTATCTTTAATGATTTCCTTTGGCATACTTGTAGCGACCATTATCATGGCAGCAAAGTGATTGACCTCTAGCTAAAAGCTAGCTTTCTAATCGTGGCATGAAAAAAGGCCCGACAAAGGAGTCAGACCGTTTCTTCAAATACTATTTCGAGAAGCGAGAGCTGGCGTCGAAACCATTTATGCCTCACTTTGATATAAATTATATCATATCTAAACAGGGAAAGAAATCGTATGATTTCTTTCCCTGTTTTATTTATAAAAAATAAGGATTAGCTAAACCAAACATCCTCTTGATACATATTACCAGTGTCAGATAATGTTGCATCTGTAATTAATTTTCGTAACTGCGCCTTAGTATATGTACTATTATCTAAAGGATAGTGGATTGAATTTTGGTACTTAAAACTGTCATCATAAGTAATAAACATGAATATACCTTGTCGATTATCTAATTCAAGATCTAGTAATAAACCTGGTACACCATCATTCCAAACAAAGGAATGGCTACCTTTAGTAATCTTTGGGGAGCCAGGAAGTCCAAAGAGTTCTGCAGTTTTATTATCTATTTTATGTAACAGATCAATTTCGTCAAATGAACTAAATATACCCTTTTCCAAATTATTTGCAGGGTCAATCAAAATTTGTTGCCTTATATCCTTATCAACTGTGAAAGTCACACCATCTATTTTAACATTAGGGTTATTTTCTTTAACGGCTGTTTTAGGAACTCTAAAAGAATATTTCTTATAGTTTTCTACTCGGCTATAGTCATCTAAATCTTGAAGAGAATGAATTGAAGGCAATACATAATTTGCCATTATTGTATTAATATCTTTAGATGTAACCAGCTTCGTTGCACGCGGATACAGGATGACATTGTACTCTTGATTTGGATGTTTGCTCAGCTCAAACTTTAAACCAATAATCTCCATCTCAACTGCCCCTCTAAGTGTTGTCTTTCTTAAAGAACTTTTACTTAAGCCATCATATTTAAATACAATATCAGTTTTTTCAGTAGTATTTGATGTTTTATTTTCAATAATACCTGCAGCAATCATTGGGGATTCTACTAAATAATGAGCATTTGAATTAGTAAAATCAGTTATAGCCTCTTTCTGTATTGCACTAAATGGAAGTGTAACTGATAGTCCACCATCATTATTATGTAAATTCACAATTGTATTACCGTCAAATTGACGACGCTTAATAGAATATAACTCATTTTTAAAAGATTCAACTTCAGCATCATTAACATCCGTACCAAACTTTTTAGGTATTCCTTCTTTTGAAATAATTGAGTCTATAATCTTTCGAGTTTCTACATCATAAGCACTCTTAATTTTCTCAGTCCTATAAATTCCTTGTTCATAAGCACCCTTAGCAATAGTTGGATCTGCACCGGGAATATTCACATCAACAGCGTAACTAGATATACTAACAGCGCTCAATACCATAACACTTAATAATAATCGTTTTAACATATACATCTCTCCATAAAATAATAATTTTAACTGTATTGTATCATAATAAGAATATATTTATGAAAATAATTACAAAACGAAAGAGGTTCCTATTAATCACCTAGGTGACTATTAGGAACCTCTAATCTATTTACTTTTATAATTGACGGCATTATATTGAACTTGAGGCCTCTAAATGGGTCCAGTCTTTGCTAATCGTGGCATGAAAAAAGGCCCGACGGTAAAGTCAGACCGTTTCTTCAACATTAAATTCTAGAAGCGAAGTCTGGCGTCCAAACCATTTATGCCTCACTTTGATATAAATTATATCACATCTAAACAGGGAAATGAATCATATGATTCATTTCCCTGTTTTATTATCAGTAAAACACTTAATGCCTCTATTTTATTTTCAAAGATTCCGGAACTTTGCCATTAAGCTAGATAGGTTTATTAATGTATTCGTTCAGATTTTTAAAATCTAGATATTCTATCATATTGCATAATTACATATGAGTATATGGATCTTTTCTATCAATGTACTCGATACTAATATAATACAGATGTATTTTATCAAAGTAGGCCTGAGATAATACAGATAATTTATTTGGATTATATTGATCAATCAAAAGACCTGGACGTCCATTATTCCATACTATGGCATATTGTATTAAGTACCTTAGATATTAAATTCTCCCAGATTTCACTATTACTATAAGCTTCCAAACCATCTATACTTTTCATAGATGGCAATACATAAGTAACCATTAAAAAATCTCTAGTAATGTCTAAATCTGTGGATTTGTTGAGAGCTCTCTATTCTTATCATCAGATATAATCCAGTCCAGACTACTTTGCTATGCTTTATAATCTAGAATACCATTTTCAGTAGATATAATAAAACCTCTATTATTTTTGCCTTCTTCAAGCTTATACTGACCGTCAAAACTACGTTCAGCGGCAATAAATTTAAAACTATTCTTGCTATCATGGACTAATTCAGTAGTAGACGCTTGTTGATGGCTACCCGTACCATATGTCACATATGCATTTACTGGAATAGTTGAATTACTGCTAAATAAAGTTAGATAGCCTTTTGGGTATTTCCCATCTACTACACAGTTATTCATTGTATAAACCATCACTAAATTGGACATTAAGAAAATAACTTTTACTCTCATAGAGGACTCTCTTAAAAATAAATTTGATACAGAGTTCATAGCCTAATTAATCTTGAAAGAATATAATGATAAAAATACAATATTATTAATTCGGTTTATTTTCATCATCAAGTTTTACGCATATCTGCCACAGCATTTTTTATATTTTTTATTACTACCACATGGACAGTAATCATTTCTTTCAATTGTAGAACAATTAATATTACTTAAATTCTCATTTGATATGGTATATAAATTATTTTCATTAATAGGATATTTTGATGAATAGCAATCATAGTCTACCACTCTATTAACTTTGCTATATTTAATTTCTAAAATTCTATTGTTATTAAAGCCCCAACTATTTTCAAATTCTACTAACTTGATATCTTTATTTTTCCGTAAAATTATTGTTAGATTTAAGCTTTTGATATAACAAAGTTTATTCCATAAATTTTCTTTTTTAATATATTCACAAGCTCGACCAAATAAATTCTTATCATCTCTAGAAAAAGATAATATATATCTCAAAATACAAAGTTTACTATCACTTACTATTCCCCTATTTATATTCAACATTTCTCTATATATATTAGGAAGATTAAAACCATTATCCACATTTTGTGGATAGTTTTCATTTAAAAACATCATATATTTGTCAATGTTTTTATGACCATCCATTGCCATAATTTTTGTTTTTCCGCCATTAAGCGATAAACTCTTATTATATGTTGGATTTAGCATATAAGCTTCTAGATGATCTAACTCATCATTAAAATATAAAGAATCATTATTTAAAGCGATAAATCTATTTTTTATAAAATCTAAAAAAATAAATGGTGATTTTATTATATGCTTTATCGTCAATAAATCTACGATAGAAATACACCAAACATCTGTCATATTATCTAAAAAACTTAATTTGTCTATTTTGGCAGTCATAGTAGTCATTTGCTCTACGGTAACAACTATTTTATATATCTGTTTAATTCGAGTAAAATCAATATTAATATGATCACTATGATCACTGTTTGTTAACGTTACTTGACTACAAGGCAATTCACCTATATATTCTTGCATTCTACTTGCTTGTTTAGAGGCCTTTTCTAACAAAGTTTTATAAGACTTTATATGTTGTGAAAAATCTTCAAATGGGGCAGTATAAACAAAACTCCCCGCTTTAACCTCTATTATAAACGCAGTATCATTATAAAGAATTAATAAATCATTCTCGGCATAATCATTACAATCACTAGATTTATAATAATTGGACTGATATATATTACAATCTGGTAAAATCTTTTTAAAGATTTCAACCACAGCAGATTCACTAGCATACATTTGCATATCTGACCAATTATAATTAGGTTTAACTCGTTTCACCATTTTTTGTAATGCTCTATAGAAATTATCTACAAAAGAATAATAGTCAAAACAATATACTATATCATTTATAGTGATAAAAGGTCTCTGTTTAATTGGTAAGTCAACAATAGGCCAGAATTTATAACGATTATGTTGAGAAAATCGCTTATCTTCATCTAAATTAAAAGATAAACTTTGAATAAATGACTCTTTCCAATTAGTTACTGACTGAACTTCAAACCGACTAAAACCACCTAATAATTTTCCAATACGATTAATTTCTGCATTAGAACTTTTACTTTCAAAGTATTCCTTTTGCTTTTTCTTACTTAAACTTTTAAATCGCTCCCATTCTCTAAGCATTTCAATAGGAATACTATTAAAGTTATCAAACAACGACTTTTTCAAGGCTTCGAAACCACTAATAATTGATTCAACTGACATCTCAAATATTTCTTCAAATATATCTTCATGAGGCATTAATAATAACTGAAAATATTCATTATCCAATGCAGGATATCTATCACCTCTAACACGATACATAAATTGTGCTTCAATAATATCTAAAGAAAGGTCAGACGCAATCTCCTTTTGTAAACTACTATCAAGTAATTTAAATGTATACCAATATTTATCAATTAATTCAAATACTCGATCAATATGTAATTTTAACTTTGTAAAATTTTCTTGATCTAACTCTAAATTCTGAAACTTAATTGATGTTGATACAAATAAACTTTGTATATACTCAGTATATCGATGTAATTCATTTATATCCCACTGTTTAACCATTCTATTATAAAATAATCTACTAATCTCATATTCACTAAAAGTTTTTAATATAGCCTCCGGTTTATATAAAGATAAAAATCCAATCAACTCGGTAATTGATTCATTAATCTCGTATTCTATATCTATAGTAGCATCGGTTTCTTTGAATTGTTTATTTACAATTTTGTCATTAAACATTTTAATCCTCTTTCTATAAAAAAATATCTTTAAATTACAACATAAAATTGAACAGCATCAAAATCAACAATTTAATAACCTCTTCAAAATAGAACGCCAACAGGATGCTATAATTCGTTGTCGTTTCTAACAAAATATTACACTATTAAAGTGTTCATTGGATTATTTTCTCTAAAACTATTTTTATTAATATTGATATTCCTTTGAGGGTAAATCTACGAAATAAATAATTATGGCTTTTGCTTAATACACGTTTCAAACTGAATAAGGTTAAGAAAAATAAATAAACAAAATTTTTCTAGCTCACATATCTCTACAAACTCGACTCCATTATCCGTAGCTATTATCTTACATAATGATGCTAACTTCTCATTTAATATATTTAACCATATCTTAAGTATTTCTTTTACATAAATAGCTAGTATAAAGCCACATATAATCTATTTTACGCTCAGTAAAGAAACTAAAATATTATCTATTCTATCTTTTATTCTAAGAACGGTATCGCCCCCCCACAATTCCCAAGCGCCTCGTGAGTTTTAATAAATGACAAAGCAAACATTAATTATTTGTCAATCTTTTTATTTCTAATTAAACAATAAATCTCTGTATATTTAAATCATTTTGCACGCAATAATTCAATAATTACTAAGTGAAAATTTATTAAGTTTCATATTATTACTTCCTTAATACTTGGGAACAGCGTAAGTTAGGTAGTATTGGATCAACATATACCGGATTATCAGGTAAAGCAAAAGAAGATTTTGGGCACGGTGAGGCACAATATATTACATATTTAAATGTATTTCTAAATACAGTCTCGGATATAACCATGACTGATAAAGTGGAAATAGACACAACACAAAATGAGGTGAAATACGGGGATGTATTATTTACTACATCATCTGAAACACCAGAAGAAGTTGGTATGTCCTCAGTATGGATGGGAGATTCACCTAATACTTATTTAAACAGTTTTTGTTTTGGTTTTAGACCTAATCAGAAAATTAATCCATATTTTTTAGGATACTCATTACGTGCGCCATATATGAGAGACAAGATTAAGATTCTGGCTCAAGGTATATCACGGTATAATATTTCAAAAAATAAAGTAATGGAACTTGAGATAAGCTTGCCAAATAATGAGGAACAAAAGTTATTAGGGACCTTCTTACAGCGTATTGATTTGATTATTACCCTTCATCAGTAAAAGCCATTTCTACAAAATATTTCTTAAGCTAATCCAGCCATAGACCGCATCACTAGATCAATATCTCTATTTTCCATTTCTTGAATTATATGTATATATGTTTTCTGTGTTGTTGTCATACTTGCATGGCCTAGCCTTCTTGCTACGCTTGCAATCGACACACCCGCAAAAAGTAATAACGAAGCATGTGTATGTCGTAAACCATGAATCGATATTACTGGTATTCCTAACTTTTTACAATACCGCTCTAATACACCATTAATTGTCGAATTGAATACACGACCTTTTACAAATATGGGCTTATCATCTGGTAAATCTTTAATTAGTTCCGAAAACTTAATAATCGTCTGCCAATCAAGCTGTATCTTTCTCACAGATGAGCGATTCTTAGTTGGTAAAAATCCACCAGGTCCTTTATAGTCCCAAGTCTTATCTACAATTAATGACTGATGTGAAAAATCGAAATCCTTAGGTGTTAATGCTAAAGCTTCAGAAAATCGCATTCCAGTTTTTGCAATTATCAATATCAACCAATCCCAATTAATTTCTGATGTCAGCTTCAAGTTCACTAATAATGTATGTAATTCAAACTGATTCAGATATTTAATCTTCTTGATTCTCGGTGACCTACCTTTAATAATAGCTTTTCGCGTTGGATCTCTATCAATTAAACCTTCATCCACGGCATCTAATATGGCAGCCTTTATTTGATGGTGAAAGTCCATTGTTGTTTGCCGTTCATGAAACTCAGCATAATCATTTAATAATTGTTGATATGATATTCTATTTAATTGTGAAAGCCTAAGATTAGGTACTAATCGCTTTAACCATAATAACGTTATTTCATATTTTCGCATTGTTACATCACGAATAGCCCCTTCCTTATATATGTGTATCCATTTTTCATAATAAATATAAAATAGTTCGGAATTCTCCTCTATTGTTAACATAATTCTACCCCACCATTTATACTGTTCCCACATAGAAATGGCTCTTGCTGATGAAGGGTAATATTATCATCAATCAACTCAAAAATCCTACCAATTTTATTTTGTTCCTCAATTTCAGGTAATAAAGCACTTAACTGACCAAACTCTTTCTTATTTATAATTGAAGTTGCTGAAGTACCTGCAACACGTTTGAATGCAGATTCCATATTATTTAGCATAGTTAAAATGAAATATGAATTGGAAAAATGTGGTACAAGAGCATTGATTTGTTGATTAAATGCAGCTTCAACGGTATTTATTGTATTCTTGCCAATGGAAGCGATACATGTTACTAAGATCGAATTAGCAGGTACTATACGAGCTTGAGATGCTCCTTCCTTAGTTAATAACCTTTCTGAACATTGCGTCTTTACAGAATTAATATCAGTAGGCGTTATCCATACTACACCATCTGAATTTGGACTCCAATATTCCTTTTTCAATGTAGAAGGTGTATTCCCAGTTATAATTTTTCCTAGACTGTCCAACTTACGCTGTTCCCAAGCATCAGTAAATCCTGGAAAACGAAGTTCTGGATATCGTTCTCCATTTTTTGGAAAAAGTTTCTGAAGTAACGCTTTTTTCTTCAAATTTAAGTGTTCAAGCTTACGCTGATGAAGGGTAATAAACAAATCTAAACCATTAAGTAGATTAGAAATCTTATTCTGTTCATCAATAGTAGGTAACTCTATGGCACCCTTACACAATTTATCATAATAAAAATATAATCTAACGCCACCCTCTTGATACTTCTCAATCAAATGATTAAATTGATTTGATTTAAACCAGTGCCATAAGAATTTATCATTGACTATTTCTGTAGTCTTAAAAACCTCATACAAAGAGCTAACAATAACATTATCAGGCTTATCATAATAACCTATTGATCCAACATTAATTCTAGCCGGATTATAAGCAAAGGAGTTTTGAGTAACGATATAATACATGCTTTTATCAGCAGTTTTCATTGTTCCACCATGCTCAAATTGTTCATTTTGCGGAATAAATCCAAACTCATTAGATATGGAGTAGCTCTCATATGGTTTGTTTTCTTTATTTTTTATACCTGATAAATATGTAATTTCTGAAAACTTACGCTGTTCCCAATCTTCAGTAAATCCAGGAAAACGTAACTTAGGTACTCTCCGTTTTTCCTTACTCATCGCAACCCCTCTTTCCTTTTACCATGCTAATACTACCTTTCATCAACATAAGAATCCGCAAATTTATATAATGCAGCAACTAGTTCATTGCCATACGTAATTTTATTAAGCTTTGCCACAACTTTATCTTGTGCCTTAACTTGGTATTCTTTACGTGCATCTTTCTTTAGTTGACTAATTCGGCCCGTACTATCAAGGTCTTGTTTACCTGCAGTATGGCGTCCAAATAGTTCTAAAATTTCATCATTACTAATAACATCAATAATGCCCCATTTTAAACGGAAATCAAAAATATTATCTTTCACAATCATGGTATTAGCATCATGTATAATATCTAAACTAGAATTTAATCGAACTGGATATGTTACTTCATGATTTTCAGGAGGATAATTACCATTATAAATTGCATCAGCAGCATTATTAATTTGTTTAGCATATTGACGGTCTTCCAAGGCCATAGCAAAATCACTAATCTTATCTCGATAGTCAGCGGCTGCATCCATACGATCCTCATGCACTGCATTCATCAATGCTTCTACCAATTCGGTTAAATAATCATAATTAACGCTAACATCTTTAACATGAATCATACGTAATTCAATTTGTGCTACAGGTACATCATGTATTTCTGCAATTCGTTCTTTTAAATTATTATACAAAGATGTCGTTAGTATTTCCTCTTGCTCAGGCGTCATACCAAGTAATGTGACGAGTTCATCTGGATTATCATAGTCAAAACCAATATCCTCACCATTAACCGTTTCTGGGTCATATTGTTTTAATTTAGACATTCCCGAACTATAGGTACGCATGAGATTAAACATTTCTTCTTGTTTCGCTTCACTGGCTGGTACTTCTGTGAAAGTATCTGTAATATCCGCTAATTGATTTACTACATGTTTGACCTCTTCAAATTGCTCTTTGAAAGATTTTGCTAAAACACCAGCATCTACTAATTTTTTTGTATCTATCAATGTTTCTTGTACATCAGCGGAAGCCTTATTGGCATAGATACTTAACGCACGATTCATGAGTTCTTCGTTCTTAGCTGGCCATCTATAATTAACAATACGCCCCCAAGGCTTACCTTGATTATCGGCAATACGATTTGTTCTCGAGTAAGCCTGAATCAATAATGCATCCTTTAACGTACGGTCTACATATAGCGTATTCATTTTAGGCGCATCAAAACCAGTTAATAGTTGGTCTACAACAATAACAATATCTAAATATTGTCCATCTTCTGCAGTTCGATTCAATCGTGTTGTCAAATCTTGTGTATACCCCGATACATCATCTAACCCAAAGTTTGTGCCAAACATCTTATTGTAATGATTCATAGCTCGTAATAAACCATCATTTGTCGTTAATTGGTTATCACTATTATTCGTACTCATGCTGAACGTAACGCCAACTTTTAGCGTAGGCAAACCTTGTGCTACTCGTTCTTGATTAACACGTTCAAATTCATCAAAGTACATCAATGCCATCGGCGTACTTGGACGGTTACCACCTACATGTGTTGTAAGCATAGCATTATAGGCACCATCATTAGAACGGTTACGCCAATTTTTAAAGATATCTTCCACAACTAATCGTACATGATTAGGATTATTATCATAGAAACTAGGTTCAATCATATCATCCATATCATTATCAGTAAGATTAGCGATTTTACGTTCAATATCTTGTTCATTCCAATCAGGATGCTGTGCCTTATAGAATTTTGGTAAGTACTCTTGCTTCATTTGGTCTTCTGCAATAGTAGTTTCAAAATCTACCTTGAACCCTAATACATTTTTATCGGCAATAGCTTCGCGAATCGTATAAGCATGGAGTAATTTGCCAAATACTTCATGAGTCTTAGTGCCTTTTTTACCAACTACTTCATCAAACATAGGTGTTCCTGTATAACCTACCCATGCTGCACCTTTAAAGACCTTTTGCAATTCTTCGAAGCTTTCACCACCAGTGGAACGATGAGCCTCATCGACGATGAACACAAATTTTTTCTTAGGCACCACAAAATTTTTACGTTTAATAAGAGTATTTAGCTTTTGTACAGATGTAACAATAATTCCGTAACCACTTTTGTTCAATTTACGCTCTAAGGCATCGGTATTTAACGTACCACTTACATTGTTATACTCTTTACCCCCATCATCAATGGAACCTTCAGGGTCATACGCTTTATAATTGTCTTCGGTTTGTTTTGTTAAAGCAATACGATCTACGACAAAAATAACCTTATCTACATTAGGCATGCGACTAGCTAACCATGCAGTTTTAAAGCTCGTGATTGTCTTACCAGATCCAGTAGTATGCCATACATAACCTAATTTATTGATAGGTAAATCAAAGTCAGCCCGTTTTAATTCATTTAAAACAGCCTTCGTAGCATATACCTGATATGGGCGCATAACCTTAAGCATCTGTTTATTTTTAGTCCCATCAAGAATAGTAAACAATGTAGACATTTGATGAGCCATTGGTATACTAAGGAACATATCGGCAAAGGTAGTCCAGTTGCGAACCACCTTATTATCATTGGGGTTTTGCCATTCAAACGCAAAGTCCTTATTAAATAATTCAGCCGTTGTATTCGCCATATATTTAATACGATTTGGTGTCATAGCAACTAGAATTTGAACTGTTGAGAAAATATCACTGTACTGTTTCTCTTGAATATATTGATGCATTTGATTTAATGCTTCATCAACAGAATGCTTAACAGATTTTTCCTCAATTTGAATGATTGGTAATCCATTAATAAGTAACGTTGTATCAAAACGACGTTCTGGACGACCTGCAATTTGGGGTTCCCGTTTAATTTGGCTTACAACTTGGTATACCGTATTACCTGCACCAATTTGTTTTTGATCAAATACCGTCAAGAATACATGACGTCCATCATCTAGGTCCACTTCTACTTGAGACACACCATTAATACCATATAAAAATTGGCCTGCTTGATATGGTGTATACAGTTCATTAATAACCTTTTGAACCTGTTTAAACTCTGTATCACTTAAAGGTTGAGACAATTGATTCTGATTCAATTGATACAAAATAGACCGAAAGTTTTCCCATAAGTCTTCTGTTGTTTTAATTGTTGGCTCATACTTCCAAAGTTTACTTTTATAAATCTTCATATTGCCGTAAGAATCTGTAGTATCTCCCACTTGCTTAGTTGCACTGCTAATAACCCCTGATGATAATTGTTCAATTAACTGACGTTCAAATTCTAACTCTGTCATTTACTCCACTCCCTGTAACATAGCAATTGATAAACGATATGTATTCTCGGCTACCCGTTGTCTTAACGAACGTAATAATAATTGCTTAAAGTATATATCCCCTATCACCCGTTGAATCTCTATTGGTGGTAATTCCGGTAGTACAATTTCTTTCAATAACTTTAAACTATATCGTATCACCTGACTGCCTTGTAGATTTTGTTTAAACTGACGTTTAATAGATTGATTCTCATTGATCAAATAAGCCATATACCTTCTATCTACTAACCTACTCATAGGCTCCATACGAACATAATTTTGTGTAAATACATAGCCATCGTGTTCCGCACTTACTATTGTAGCTTCACCAGAAATTGTGCTAAATAATAAATCACCTTCTTTAGCAATAGCACCAGTCCCCATTCCATTTACTTTTATCTGTTTCCGATCACTCATAGCCCCAGGTACACCATATAAATCCTCATATAATTCATTCTGCCCATACAAGGTATATACTTTCGCATCAGGACTATTGCTTTCTTCAATGCGATACTGTGATATACCCGTATTACTATGAAATACATTTTGAATATACATTATGTCACCTCTTTCTTTGTTTTTTCATTTTACCTTTATTTTTGCATTTAAAAAAATTACACTGCATATCTTTTAATTAAAGTATACAGTGTAATTCATATAAAAGCAAATGTAATTTTGTAATTTTTAAAAATGCAACTTTAGTTTAAATAGTATTGTTTCTATTTCGTATTTCTTTTAAATTAACTCCTTCTTTATTTTTCCAAAGAATTAATCCATTTGCGGTCTGACCAATTAAAAACATAGCTGCGGTAGAAGGACTATTAAATAAAATATCTTCCGTTATACAATTATCATTATCTTTTTTTGCTGTTTTCCGACGTAACTTAAGTGATTCAGATATAGTTTGAGCAGTCTTATAAGAAACTTTACTTCCCTTTAGAAGTAAAAAACCTTCATTAGTTTCTTTAGCATAACCAGTAATCACTTCACTCCTAACTTTTTGAGTCATAGTATAAATAATCTCACCTTCACTGCGACCCGAGTCAGCTAATTCATCAATTGGTGTTAAAACTTTCTTACCTAATAATCCTATTGGTAATTTTGAAAACTCTATATACGCTAATAACTCACTAACTTTTTCTTCAGTTACATTTCCAAGAGTTGGTTCATTCTCATTAAAGACCTTATATCGATCGATTTCTTTAATCAATTTATAGTAATGATTCTCTAAAAAATTTAAATCAGTAGGACCAAAACTATCATTCGATGTTGTTAATACTACAGCTTCTGTCCAAAAGTCCTTACTACTATCTATATCATGTTCTCTTAAGCGCTGTAAAACCCCATCATCATTTTTTCGAATTCCAGCCTGACCAATATATACTAACGGTTCATTATTATCATCCATGCCAAACAACATATAGATTGCACTTTGATGTAATGCACTGATATCTTTAGATTCATCTAATAAAGATCTAGGAATTTTATAAACTAATCCGGTCCAATTAGCCAAAGTACACTTAATACGACCAGTAACCTCTCCATCTAGTAAAAATAAATTTACATTTTGTCCCTTAAGCATTTATACGCTCCCTTATATATTGTGTTTACTTTCCTTATATAACAATCCTCATTTAAAATATATTCATTTAATTTTCATTCTACTATAAAAATAGCCACATATAAACAGTTTACTACAGTAATAGTGAAATATGTGGCAAAAATTAAACATCTCAAAATCAAATATTACCATATTCAATTGACGTTAAATTACTATATTACAATGTACCAATATATTCCATAAATGGCACTCAATATAGATAATACTTATAAGACTTCATCTATATATTCTGGTAATAACTTAATACTGTATATATCAAGATATCGATATATAATTTTTATTGGAACATTCTTTGTAAACATAGAAACAAAATACCACATCATACGGGACCAAAAATTCCTATATGATGTGGTATTATTTTCATTACAATCTATTTCATCACTATATATTAAATGTAATACTACTTTTAGGATTCTTCAATTTTGGAAAACCATATGTCTCCAACGCATGTAAAATCTTTTGAATAGTCTCTTTGATATTATCTTTAGACACAGGTATAGAACTTACGATATATATGATTCCCTCAGCTTTTGCAGGATAAATACTCACAACACAATCATGACTATGTATGATGCGAAGCAGATATACATCATAGGTAGACTCAACATAAAAATCAAACTCCTGATTTTCATGTATTACATCAGGTATGTCGTGTACTGGTGCTACAGTACAATCAGATATCTGAAAAGAGTCTGCATCAAAATGCACTCTACAATTATGTTTTCGTTTCATTCGTTCAAGTCGTTCATCTATCATGTTTCACCACATCACTAATTAGTCGTCCTAAATCAATAGCATTTTTAGAGGTAATAACAGGATTGCCAGTTCTAGCTTCAATAGATTTACGTGCATCACCAGCAATAGATCCACCATCTTTAGCAACTTGTTTATTCTCGTCTAATCCTTGAGGATTAGTTGCCTCCGCAATATCCTTTGTAGCCGTTTCAGCTAACATATTTAAGATAAGTTCTGTAGTAGACATATTATCTCGTAGATTTTCTTTTTTTAGCCCCTTAAAGTCCTTATATTCTCTAGTCGTCATTCCAGACCAAGCTTTAGAGATTTCATTCGTTAGGATAGCATATTCATTACCAGCTTTAACACCATGATCTTGCCAAGTATCAGTTAATTCTTTACGAACCTGAATGGCCTGTAATCGTTGATTAATCCATTCTCGGCTATATCCCTTACGCGCATATGATTCTAAAGCTCTATCAATCGTGAGTTCCGGATCAATGATTTCATCAATACGTTCTTTACCAACCTCTGCTAACCACATTTTAAAAGGTTCTG
>ERZ772926.517-NODE-517-length-21492-cov-4.630545_pt1 | contig 21492 bp, 15 predicted proteins | sample MGYA00511136_ERZ772926 | MGnify/ENA primary metagenome ERZ772926 (study PRJEB29015, sample SAMEA2737917) | human oral metagenome | biome: human oral; feature: human-associated habitat; material: dental | place: China | collected 2153 ... | reverse complement strand
ATATACAACCCGATGATATCGTGCTTTTTAGTTCCTTCTATGCGGTGAATCCAGTAATTCGTCCGCAAGTAGTAGGGCTGCTTGACTATGCTCGTTCACATGGCGCAATCATCTACTATGATGTTAATTTCCGTCCTGCGCATAAGGATGAGGTTATCAGGATTACGCCTAATCTAATTGAGAACCTTGATTATGCTGATATCGTTCGTGGAAGTCACGAGGACTTTGCTACAATATACAAGAAGGAAGATGCTGACAAGGTTTATAATGCAGAGATATCCTTCTATTGTAAGCAATTCATCTATACGCAGGGTAGTCAGCCTGTAGAAGTGCGCTGTGGAAAGGAAATAAAGAAGTCATATCCAGTACTTGATACAGATATTGTCAGTACAATAGGTGCTGGTGACAACTTTAATGCTGGTTTCATCTTCGGTATGTTGAAGTACGGAATTACTCACGCTGATCTCGAAAAAGGTTTGTCAGAGGAGCAGTGGGATAAACTCATCCACTATGCGTTGGCGTTTTCTGCAGATTGCTGTAAGGACATCTTCAACTATGTAAGCAAAGAGTTTGGTGAGAAGATGAAAGAGGGGGCTTTATAATTAGTCTTATTTGCCTAATAAACCCAATTAGCCTAATAAGCCCAATTAGCTTTAAAAAGAAACTAAAAAATAAAAATAAAATGATAGAAATTGCTGATAAAGTTTATTACGTAGGAGTTAACGACCGTAACAAGAACCTCTTTGAGGGATTATGGCCGCTGCCTAATGGCGTTAGCTATAATTCTTATCTTATTGACGATGAGAAGGTTTGCCTTATCGATACAGTTGAAGTTGACTTCTTTACACAATTTATAGAGAAACTACGTGAGGTGTTGGGTGACCGACAGATTGATTACCTGGTCATCAATCACATGGAGCCTGACCACTCTGGTTCACTTGCTTTGCTCCGTAAATATTATCCTAACATTCAGGTTCTTGGCAATAAGAAGACCTTTGATATGATGTCTGGTTTCTATGGCGTTAAGGAGAATACTATCGAAGTCAAAAATGGCGAAGAGTTGAGTTTAGGTAATCATACCCTGCAGTTCTTTATGACCCCAATGGTTCACTGGCCAGAAACGATGATGACACTTTGTAAAGGCGAGCTTTCTCACCTCTTTACAGGCGATGCTTTCGGCTGTTTTGGTGCATTAAATGGCGGATTCATCGATCAGGAAATTGATACAGATTGGTGCTGGTTGGAGATGGTTCGTTACTATTCTAACATTGTTGGGAAGTACGGAACACCTGTTCAGAACGCATTGAAGAAGCTTGCTGGTATCCATATCGACTATATCTGCTCTACTCATGGACCAGTATGGCACAAGTATGTTGACAAGGTTGTTGGACTCTACGACCGTATGTCTAAGTATGAGACAGAGCCAGGTTTGGTTATTTGCTATGGTACAATGTATGGCAATACTGAGCGTATGGCAGAACAGATTGCACGTTCAGCGTCTCTTGCTGGTGTAAAGAATATCCGCCTATACAACGTTTCTAAGACTCATCATAGTTATATTCTCCAGGACATCTTCCGCTTCCGCGGCTTGATTGTTGGTGCTCCTACTTATAATGCAGGACTCTATCATGAGATGGATGTACTCTTGCAGGAGGTTGCTAACCGCGATATCAAGAATCACCTTATTGGTTGGTTCGGTTCTTATTCATGGGCTTCAAAAGCTGTTGCAGCCATCGGTGAATGGAATGAAAATCACCTCCACTTCGAGAAGGTAGGCGAACCTGTAGAGATGAAACAGGCACTCACCCCTGAGATTAAAGAAGAGTGCAACCGCTTAGGACGCGAAATGGCAGCTAAACTCTTAGGAGAATAGTAATAGAACAGAATGAATATAGCAGTATTTTGTTCGGCAAACAATAACATTGATCCCGACTACTTCCGTGCTGCGGAAGTGTTGGGACGATGGATTGGGGCGAATGGTCACACCCTTGTCTATGGTGGGGGCAATAGCGGTCTGATGGAATGTATCGGTAAGGCGGTGCATGAAGCAGGCGGACGCACTATCGGAGTCATTCCTCGCATTATGGAAGAAGGACGCAGGGTGAGTGATTATGTTGACGTAGAAATCCCTTGTGAAGACCTATCGGATCGTAAAGCAATCATGATGGAACGTTCTGATGAGTTCTATGCACTACCTGGAGGTATTGGAACAATTGACGAAGTCTTTACTGTTGCATCAGCTGCTACTATTGGTTATCACCACAAGAAGGTCACACTCTGCAATGTAAAAGGTTTTTGGGATAGTCTAATAACCCTACTAAATGACCACCAGCAAAAAGGTATGATACGTGGTGAATACCACGATTATATAGAGATAAAGAGTATCGACGACTTTAATAGATAATCATTTTTCAAAAAATTATTTTACAGATACTTTATAATACAAAAGAAAGCAGTAATAGGCAATAAACGTGTTCATTTCATATTCTACAACAAAAAATGAATACGTTTACAATACCTTACGACTATTTTACACTCCACTTAGTCTACAAAGCAAGTAAGAATACGAAAAATAATGTAAATTTATAGCCGAAGGTTATTTCGTGTTTATAGTCAAAAAATAGACGCTTATAGGTTGATGTAATATTAGATAGGTATAGCGAAAGGATAAACAACAAAACGACAGAACAGAACATGCAGATAATGCCATATCTATTGATAACAATGTTTTTCTCATTCTAAAATTAACTTGTCCCTTTGTTTGTTTGGACATGTAAATTATTTTCGTACTACTTAAAATCTACACACGGTCATTTTGCTTCGAAAAGATGCCCAATTGGCTTGCAAAAGATGCCCTTTTGAAGTCTTACTAACGCCCTTTTGAGACCCAAATAAGCACCTTCTGCAAGATAGTCTTGTAACCACCTGATAACATGTTAGTTACAAACCTATTTTTTTTGCTTATTTTGGTCTGTTTTTATAGGACTTTCTTTTGAAATAATGTAATGATTTTTCAAATTGCTACCAGCGTATGTTTTAAACATTAGAAAAGAGAAGCCTTTACTCTTCTATACACAACAAGCGTCTACGCATTTAACGGAAAATTCCCTTTTTATGTTCAATTATTTATAAAAACGTTTAGAATTACAAGCTCAGGTTATTGTTTTTAATCACGATGAAATCAGTTTTTTTGTGTCAAAAAGATGGCAAAGACGCTCTACGCAACACCCATTGTGTATATGAAAGTTTAATCCTAAATCAGTAACATTCATTTGAAAACTACTTTCATGAAGCTGTTTCTATTTTCATTTGAAATATTAAAAACAAACATAAGGAGGCTTATATATATAATTTTTCGTACCTTTGCTAACCCTTTATATAGTAAATTTAGAATTTATTATTTAACGAATTATTTAACAACTGATGGGAAATATTTTAACAGCTATTACCGCGATAGTCAACAGCTCTTTGATTCTTTCTGATAGGACTTCAGAGAAAACACAGAATAGGGTAAATCAGATGGGAGCAGCTCTTGAGGACTATGTGAAGAATGCCTTTGCCGACTGTATTGGGAAAGATGAAAGAACTATTAATTCTCAGCATAACTCTACATTCTCGTATTTGGGTAATAATACAAATCCCCCTGATGCAATGTTAAAGGGTAGCGATGCTATAGAGATAAAGAAGGTAGAGTCTGCTAAAAAGACCTTACAGTTTAATAGCAGCTATCCTAAGAATAAATTAAGTTCAGGTAATCAGAAGATTTCAGAAAAGTGTAAGAATTGCGAAAAATGGGATACAAAAGACATGATTTACATTGTAGGGCATGTCCAAAATTCCATTTTACATAATATATTCTTTGTATATGGAGATGTTTATTGTGATGCCCACAGTGTTTATGAAAAGGTAGAGAATACTATCAAAGAGTGTGTTCAGACATTAGATGGAATAGAGTTGTCTGAGACAAAAGAGCTTGGTAGAATAAACAAAGTTGACCACCTTGGTATCTCAAGTCTCAGAGTAAGGGGTATGTGGGTCATAGATTCACCTTTCAAGCAATTTGAGTATTTGTATAAAGGTGAAGATAAGGAGGAAAGTCTTTCTTTCAGGTTAATTGCAATCATCCCCGAGGATAAATATAACAGCTTTGAGAATAAGTCGGATTTTGAAATTTTCTGCGTGAATCATGGTGTTGTTATCAACGATGAAGATGTGCCTAATCCTCAGAACCCAGCGGAAATGATTAAGTGTAAAGTAATAATATATAAAGTACAGTGAATTTAATAAGTTTGTTTTCTGGTGCCGGTGGTCTTGACAAGGGCTTTCACAATGCTGGTTTTAGGACTGTGGTTGCTAATGAGTTTGACCCGAAGATATGTCCAACTTTTAAGGCAAACTTCCCTGATACAAAACTAATTGAGGGAGATATAAGGAATGTAAAGGTCGGTGAGTTCCCTAAGCACGTGGCAGGAATTATCGGTGGTCCCCCCTGTCAGTCATGGAGTGAAGCAGGCAGCTTGAAAGGTATTAATGATGCACGTGGGCAGCTATTTTATGAGTATATACGTATTTTGGAGGCTGTTCAACCCTTGTTTTTCGTTGCAGAAAATGTATCTGGTATACTTGCAAAGCGTCATTCGGAGGCAGTCAATGGTTTCATGAAACTTTTTGATAAGGCTGGTTACGATGTAAACTTGAAGATGATAAACGCTAAAGATTTCGATGTTCCAGAAGATCGTGACCGCGTTTTCTTTATCGGTTTCCGCAAGGACTTGAATATCCATGATTATGAATATCCAACTCCATGTAAGCATAAACCAACGCTTCGTGAGTATATTTGGGATCTCAAGGATAATGCAATCCCCGCTCTTGAGAAGAATAAAACCAATGGTGACAAATGTGCCGTACCTAATCATGAATACTTTATTGGGGCTTATTCTCCTATATTTTTATCTCGGAATAGGGTCAGAAGTTGGGATGAACCAGGGTTTACTGTTCAGGCAAGTGGACGGCAGTGCCAGTTGCATCCTCAGGCTCCAAAGATGATAAAGGTTGAAAAGAATAAGCAGATATTTGTGCCTGGCAAAGAGGAATTATATAGACGTATGTCGGTTCGTGAGATTGCAAGAGTGCAAACGTTCCCAGATGATCATGTCTTTTTATATGCAGATGTCAATATGGGGTATAAGATGATTGGTAATGCTGTACCTGTGAATTTGGCTTATCATGTTGCAATGAGTATCAGAAGTATACTCGACAAGCATGGTGTTGGTTATAGGGCTTAGGATGATGGTATGAGTATATATCCCTCTTGCGATACTATACTTATTTGTCTAAAGTTTCCCACCCTTAGGAAGTTGGCTTAAAATAACAGTTTCTCAATAATTATTGATAACTTTGTAGTACCATGCTACAAGCTACTTTTGTGCCTATTCTTCGATGGTAACAGTAAAACACAGGACACAATAAAAGCATTGAAAGACAGCAGGGCACAGCATTTTTTTGATGTCTTGATTTCAGCAATCTGCATCGTAATAGGCTTCTATCTGAAAGATACTACTACGATTATAGAAGGAAGCGTACTGCTGGCATTAGCAATCACCAACATAGCATCACCTATCAAACAGCAGATTTCATAAAAGAGAATGAGAGAGCATCAAAAGCATTTGGACTTTGACACCCTCTCATTGTATAAACTTTGATTGCTTAACAGCAATCAAAGTTTCATCACGATACTATTTATTTCGGAATAATCTCGAACACTTCTGCCTTGCCAATCAGTTCCATGCGTGTCACCTTCTTAGCAACATCAACGGTAAAGAATGGGTCATTTGAGGTGAACTCAGCCTTCAGCTTGTTACGCTTATCATACTGGCAAACGCGAACAGAGCCACCCTCTAGCAATGAGAGCATGAAGGTATAAGATGTCATACCCGCAGGAACTTCAAACGATACAGCACCTGTATTCTTGAAAGATGTACCAGGCTGATGATCGAATGCAAGAAGAACATCGCATGCTCCAGCCTTAGAATTCTTAAATTCAAGCGATGCTGCACCAGCAGGTACCACTACGAACGAACGAATAGAAGCCCAGTTCTTACGGTCTGAGTCAAGACGACGCAAACGAATATAACGTGCTTGCACTGGTTCGCCCTGCCAAAGGATGTCATACTGATTCTTCATATCTCCCAACATTGTATTCCATGTCTTGCTGTCAACAGAATATTCAAGTGTTGCATGGTCATAGAAGTCGCAATCATCAGTAGAGTTACGCCCCTGAAGGATATGCACCTCACGTACTGCCATTGGTTCAGGGAGGGCCACACCCATCCAGTCACCAGCCTTCTGTGCCTCACCAGAGGTGTAATGTGTTATGCTATCGCCATCGAACATCAAACCAGCTTGAGTCGTCTTAAGGCTCTTATAAGAACCGATACCACGTAGTGTGAATGCCTTTTGCCCTGAAAGCTTCTCATAGAAAGCATCACCGAGGTCGTCCATAGCGAAGTCATAGAATGGCTGTAACTTCATTGTACCTGACTTATGAGCCTCGTAAGCTTTCTTATCTTCCGCAGACATACGGCTCTTAACATACTTACTCCAGAACTTCAAGTTGTCACCACTACGATAGAGATCCATCAATTCGATAGCGTTTTTACCACGTTCGCCTAACTTAGCAAACTCAGTCAGCCAAGGCTTTAGCTCCTTTATCAAGAGATTATCAGTGCAACCAGCCTCAATCTCAGCAGGTGCTTTAGCCACACGTTCGAACTCCTGATAGAGTTTATCACGCTTTTCCTTGGTGTAATCAGCTAAACGGAAGGTCTCAGTCTCCCATGATTCGTCACGACGATAGCCTGTCTCCGTATCGGCAGAATGGATAGCAAAGGTGCGATAAGCCTCCTTTGCGCGTGGCATCATCACCTCCAAGCCACGCTCCCAACTGTCAATTGGGTTATAATCAGATGGATTCCATGTATAATCAGCTACACTGTAGAGAGAGAGTTTTGAAGCTTCTCCATGCTCCATAGGGTTGCTGACGAGTCCACACATATCTTTATCGGTGAGTGATGTATCTAAGCCATAAACAGGACCCTGCAATACAAGGTTGCGAACATAGTCTGTTACGGCATAGTTCCACCAGAAGAAAGCAGGACGCTTGATGCGACTATCCACCCAATCGAGTGTACTCTTTGTCACATCACTACAAACAACATCGCCTGTCCAGAACACACGTACAGATGGGTCGAGGGTCTTACCATAGATGCTCAATGGTCCATTCTCATCTGCCTTTGCCCACAACTTAGAATAGTCTGTAGGACAAATAATCAGCGGAGCAACGTCGCCCTTCGCCTTTACAAACTCCTTTGTCAAACGATTCAACAACTCAACTTGTCGGTTAGGGTTGGTTCCCTCGCCTGAAATATCATCAAAGAAGATAGCAAATGACTTCACACCAGCTTGATACATGAGGTCAAGTTTGTGCATAAGGTTCTGATAGTCTTCCTCGTTCCACTTGATATCCTTGCCCGGATGGATAGCCCAAACGAAGTCTACACGGTTCTTCTTGCAGGCTGCAACAAGTTCCTTGATGTCCTTCATCTCATTCTCTGGATAAGGCAGACGCCAGTTAGGGGAACTATGATAAGGGTCGTCCTTTGGTCCATAGATATAAGTATTCATCTTGTACTTACCGTAGAAGTCAATCAATGACAGGCGTACAGCGTGTGACCATGGTGTACCATAGAAACCCTCCACAACACCACGATAGGCAAATACTGGTGCATCATTGATTTCCAAACAAGGTAGTTTCTTACCGCCTTCTACGGATGGGTTCTCCATAATTTGGCGCAAAGTCTGTATACCATAGAATACTCCTAAGTCATAATCAGCCAGAAGTGTGATTCCTTTCTTGGTGATTCTTAGTGTGTAAGCACCGTCTACATCGGCCCCACTCTGCTCTCCATCTTTCAAAAGCACAGGTATCTTCACAAATTGTATCTTCATTGGGAAGCCCTTATCAGCACGAGAAAGGAAGTTAAGGTCAGTCCAATAGTCCCAACTCTGCTTACGAGCAGGCTGCGGTTGGTCAAGTTTAATACCGCCACTGATGTCTACTGTTCCCTCACCTGTCAGTTTCACGTAACGTGGTGTAGGATTAATAACGAGTCCCTGATGGTCAATCTTCTTACCAGGAACAGGATTAACTAACTGCACTTCCGAACGCTGACTGCCTAAATCGAAGTCATTATCCTGTGCATGAGCTACCGTAAGGGCACACATACCCAATACGAAGGTCACTAAAAGTTTCTTTTGTTTCATGTAGGTTTTTAATATTTGGTATCCGACCTGCCCATATACTTTCGTATTAAACAAGCCGAGGATTAAATAGTAATATGATTGTTTCCCTTTCTAAAAACAAGGGATTCTACTTGCAAAGATAAGGATTTAAAATGAATTTCATCCATTAACTGATAGCAAAAAGCAAAGAATAGGGATTTCTTTAGCTAAAGGATGATTCTCTAACTATCGCATTTTCAAACTATTCTTTGCCTTTTTCATTGCCTAAGATAGCCCTCACATTGTTGCCAAACTGAATTTATTAAAAGCGAAGACTAATCAAAGATGCGGCTTACTCACGTTTCATCTTTGGCAAATAGACAGCTATAATACCTAACAATGGGAGTAATGTGCTTACCTTAAAGACAAAGAGAATACTCGTCTGATCGGCTAACCAACCAAAGAAGGTACTTCCAAGACCACCAAGACCAAATGAAAGTCCATAAAAGATACCGGCTATTGTACCGATATGATTGGGCATGAGGTCGGTTGCATAAACCAATATTGCAGAGAAGGCTGACGCTATAATGAGTCCAATGATGGCTGATAAAATGATTGTTTCAGCAAGACTACCCACATAAGGGAGCATGATTGTAAATGGTGCTGCCCCAAAGATAGAGAACCATATCACGTATTTACGCCCGTAGCGGTCGCCTATCCAGCCTCCAAGAAGGGTTCCAACAACTTCTGCTGCTAAGAAAACAAACAGGCAGAATTGGGAAGTTTGAATAGATACCCCGAACTTCTCTATCAGAAAGAAGGTGAAATAGCTGACCATACTCTCTGTATAAAAGTTCTTGGAGAACATCAACACGAAGAGAATAAATACAAATCCGTAAATCTGATTACGTGTATATGCCTTTGCTGTTGTCCATCTTGCCCTACTCCGTTTACGAACGACCTTTAATTGTTTTACATGCCATTTTCCTATATAAATCAGTATAACGGCTAAAAGAAGGGCTATAAACGCAAACCAACGTACACCACTCAGACCGACTGGTATCACTATCAGGGCTGCAAACAATGGCCCTGCAGCAAAGCCGCCATTGCCTCCTACCTGGAAAATACTCTGTGCTAAACCATTGCGACCACCAGAGGCTTGTTGTGCCACTTGCGAGCCTTGTGGATGGAAAATAGAAGAGCCTAAGCCGAATAATGATACAGATAATAAGATAACAAGGAAACTATCGGCATACGACAGCATAAAGATACCGATGAGCGTGAACACCATACTCACAGGCAACTGCCACCAACCATGATGCTTGTCAGCATAGAGTCCGACAAAGGGCTGGATGATGGAGGAGGTTAACTGTAGTACTAACGTTATGATTCCGACTTGAAAGAAGGATAATCCAAACTCATCTTTCAACATCGGATAAATTGCTGGAAGCATCGAATGCATTGTGTCATCCAAGAGATGACAAAAACTTATCGTGAGCAGAATGCCCAAGGCTGTACGTTCTTCGTTTCCTTCTTCTATCTTATTATTTAGCTTCATTTGTTTGTTATTATCTCTGAACATGCAAAGGTACATATTATCTTTGTGAACTACCCATGAGCTAAAGACTCATGGACTTCGGACTTCACAGAGGAACGGCCTTTCAAAAGATTGGCTCTTACATCCTCTCCATCCGTGTAATCGACAGTTCCTGCCGATATATTATTTAACCCGAAACGAAGGATATTGATTGCTGCATTAACATCACGATTATGATGAGTATGACAAACAGGGCATTCCCACTCACAAACAGACAAATCTTTTGTCTGCTTGTTGACATACCCACAGACGTTACAAGTCTGCGAGGATGGGAAGTATCTGTCTATCTTCACAACCTTCTTGCCGTTCCAATCAGCTTTATATGTGAGCATAGTAACGAAACTGCTCCAACTTGCATCAGTTATAGATTTAGCAAGGTGATGATTTCTCTCCATACCCTTAACATTCAGGTCTTCGATACAGATGGTATCATATCTCCGTACAAGAGAAATAGAGCACTTATGCAGATAGTCGGCACGGCTGTTGGAAATCTTTTCGTGGAGTCTGGCAACTTTGAGTTTTTGGTTTTCAAACCCTCTGCTGCCTTTCTTCTTACGAGAAAGATGCCGCTGCGCCCTTGCAAGTTTGCGTTCGTATTTTCTTGTATATCTATTATTCTTGAAAGTTTCTCCTTCGGAAGTGATAAGCAAGTCCTTCACTCCCATATCCACACCAACCGACTTATTAGTCTTTTCAAGTGGTATTGCGTATTCTTCTTCTGTAAATACAGAAACAAAATACTTTCCACTCGGCGTTTTGGAGATAGTGACCTTCCCGATTTTTCCTTTTATTTCCCGATGTACGCGGCACTTGATACCTTCTTTGAACTTGGGTATGAAGAGTCTGTTATCAGCGATAGAAGCGAATTGAGGAACGGTAAAGCTGTTCTTAGAATGCTTGGATTTGAAGTTAGGGAATTTTGTACGCTTCTGAAAGAAATTGGTATAGGCTACTTCGAGACTTCGGATAGCAAACTGCAAGGTTTGAGAATTTACTTCTTTAAGCCATGCGGTTGCTTCTTGCTTCTTCAATGCTGTAAGAGTTTTAGCTTGTGCGTAATAATTATCGCTTTTACCAGTAAGCCTATATTGTTCTTTACGTTGATTGAGAAAGTAATTGTACACAAACCGGGCGCAACCGAAATGTCTTGCCAGCAAATCGGTTTGTGCCTTGTTCGGGTACAATCTGAACTCGTATGTTCGATTAATCTTTCTCATATTGCTTATAAAGATAATTATTACTTTGTAAACCACCAAAAAATCATGTATATTTGTGGCATGAAAGAAAATTATAATCACAAAAACAGACACAATACTATCTGAAGTACCATCTTATTTTCTACATCAAATACAGAAGAAAGATATTGTACGGAAAGTTTGATGATGACATCAAGACAATATTTCAATCTGTTGCAGACGATTCGGATTTTGACATTAACATAATGGAGACAGACAAAGATCACGTACATTTTCTTATCAGCTATCCTCCAAACCTTTCTGTTACATCAATAGTAAGAAAGCTGAAACAAGAGAGTACGATTTTCGCTTGGAAATTTCACAGCTATACGTTGAAACAATACTTTTGGAAAGAGAGAACGTTGTGGTCTGATGGTTACTTTGTATGTTCAATAGGAGAAGTCAATCCGAATACAGTTAGAGAATATATTAGAAACCAAGGATAGTGCCTTACATCCCACAGGCTAAAGACCTGTGGGTTTTACGGCACGTAATATAAACAAAGAATGCAAACCTGTATAACAATGAAGCATCAACTGCTTTTTACAAGTTGAATTTCATCCATCGACACAAGCCTCTCTTTATAGGGTGCAAAGCCCCCGCACCACACGTGCGAGGCGTTAGCACGATATGTGCGGAGTATCAGTACGACAATAAAAAAGGGAGGAGTAAATAGCTATTAGTCGTAAAGAAGATAGCAAAACGACATTAGTTTTCGCAGATAAGGAAGACTTTAACCATTCAATACGCATTTTCAAACGATTAATGCGTATCTTTGTAGCTGATATAACATTCCTCTATTCGAAGATGAGCGTAAAAAGATTATATTACGGATAAGGGATTGTAATCCTCAATAAAACAAACGAAAACATTATCAACAAGAAAGAAGACTATGATAGCCTATCTTAAAAGTGGTTTAAGGAGAACTTTATGCCTATCTCTCCTTACCTTCATCTCCGTATATTCAATGGCACAAGACACTGAAGATTATTCGCCAGATGCGCCTGGTGCTACGACTGGTGTCGGCATCATGAAACCAGGAAAGATTGACTGGGAAACTGGTATCGTACTTGAATGGGACAGAAGAAACAGTGAACACGCACGTACTTTCACTATCAACACATCTATGTTTCGTCTTGGATTAACCCCACAAGCGGAGGTAAGATTACAGATAGACGAATGTATAACCCATACACCTGAAGGGAATTTTGGAGGCATTGCTAATGCCGCTATTGGTACGAAAATCAAGGTTTATGAGGGCGGAAAGGTGCTTCCAAAGGTTTCCTTTATGGGTACAATACTCATTCCTGGTGGTAATAATGCACACTACCTTTCCAAACATGTAGGTATTCAAGCTCACCTCTTATTCGAAAACGAACTGAGTAGTAAGTTTACATTGGGTTATGACTTGGGAGGTGAATGGGATGGAGATACAGAGAATCCTGACTTTTTCTTCGGTGCTAACCTCACTTATCAGCCTACCGACAAGTGGAGTTTCTTCGTAGAAAGCTATAATCGTTACAACTCAAAGAGACAGGATGACTGAGCTAAACCAGGACATGACAGTCACTTCAACTTTATGAGTGAAGTCGGAGTGGAGTATAAGGTTTCACCACGACTGCACTTAAACACTTACTACGACATATCTTTCAACGAGTTCTCACGATATAGTAACATTGGTTTGGGCATTGCGTGGCTACTGAACTAAAAAGAAAGGGAAATTGAGAGAGGAACTCTTTTAGTTCTTCCGTTAAATGCGTCTCACCTAATTACATTTATCATGTTGTTTATCCCCCTTTGTAAAACCATCTCATTGGGGGTAATCATACCATGTATGTGGATTAATCTCATTCTATTAACAATCTACGCATTTAACGGAAGAACCACTTTTCTATCTATTATATAGGTATAATTCGATTTTATTTCTTAATTTTGTATCGTTATAAATTAGGGGTATTGTGCCCCTATACTTTTGTAAAAAGACGATGAAATTCAAGTATGATGTACTTGTTATCGGCGGTGGACACGCGGGTTGTGAGGCTGCTACAGCAGCTGCCAACATGGGTGCAAATACTTGTTTGATAACAATGGATATGAATAAAATCGGTCAGATGAGCTGTAACCCAGCCGTTGGAGGAATCGCTAAAGGACAGATAGTCAGAGAGATAGATGCTCTTGGGGGCTATATGGGATTAGTAACCGATGCAACGGCGATACAGTTTCGAATGCTGAACCGCTCAAAGGGACCTGCTGTTTGGAGTCCACGAGCGCAGTGCGACCGTGGCAGATTTATCTGGGAATGGCGCACAATACTCGACCATACGGATAACCTTGACATCTTTCAGGATCAAGCTGACGAATTGTTAGTAGAGAATAGTAAGGTATTGGGTATCAAAACGATATGGGGTATTGACATCTATGCACGCACAGTGGTTATCACTGCGGGTACCTTCCTCAACGGACTGATGCATATCGGTAAGCGAAAGGTGGAGGGTGGACGATGCGCAGAGCCTGCTGTTCACAACTTTACAGAGAGCATTACGCGCCATGGTATTCGTGCTGATCGCATGAAGACGGGTACGCCTGTGCGCATTGACCGCCGTTCGGTCCACTTTGATGAGATGGAACCTCAACCGGGAGAGACGGACTATCATCAGTTCTCTTTTTATGGTCCGCATCGCCATCTACCACAGTTGCCTTGCTGGACGTGTAACACGAACGAGGAAGCACATGAGGTGTTGCGACGTGGAGTGGCTGACTCTCCCCTATTCAATGGGCAGATTCAGAGTACAGGTCCACGCTACTGCCCTTCGATTGAGACGAAACTCGTCACCTTCCCTGACAAGAATAGCCACCCACTCTTCCTCGAACCAGAGGGCGTAGAAACGAATGAAATGTATCTGAATGGCTTTTCTTCAAGTATGCCTTGGGAGGTACAGTTGGATGCTATACATAAGATTCCTGCCCTGCGTGACGCTAAAATCTATCGCCCTGGCTATGCTATCGAGTATGACTACTTTGATCCAACACAGCTAAAACAGTCTTTGGAGTCGAAAGTCATCGAGGGTCTGTTCTTTGCTGGACAGGTGAACGGTACGACAGGATACGAGGAAGCTGGCGGACAAGGCTTAGTGGCGGGTATCAATGCTGCCCTACTCTGCGCAGGTAAGGATCCTTTCGTGATGGACAGAGACGAAAGTTATATCGGTGTGTTGATTGATGACCTTACTACAAAGGGCGTTGATGAACCTTACCGTATGTTTACTTCGCGTGCGGAATACCGTATTCTCTTGCGCCAAGATGATGCAGATGCACGACTGACGGAGCATGCTTATAATATAGGTATAGCCAAAAGGGAGCGCTACGACTGGTGGATGCAAAAGAAGGAGAATATCAACCGTATTCTTGATTTCTGCAACAACACTTCGGTTAAGCCTGATGTTGTAAACGGTTTCTTAGAGCATTTGGGTACATCTCCTATCAAGGGAGCAACGAAGATAGTTGACCTTGTTGCACGTCCACAGGTTAACTTCGAGAATCTTTCAGCTGTTATCCCAAGCCTTAAAGAGGCGATTGAGGCTTCGCTTAACCGCAAAGAAGAGATTGCTGAAGCAGCTGAAATCAAGCTAAAATACAAAGGCTATATCGACCGAGAGCGTGTATTCGCTGAAAAGATGCGTCGTCTTGAAGACATTAAAATCAAAGGACACTTCAATTACAGTGAGCTGCACGACCTCTCTACAGAGTGTCGACAGAAGTTAGAACAGATTCAACCAGAGACGCTCGCACAGGCAAGTCGCATTCCTGGAGTGAGCCCAAGTGACATTAATGTGCTGCTTGTTCTCATGGGAAGATAACTTTCTTAGATTTGAAGAGACCTAAAATGTGAACAAAAAAGGCTGTTTCAGAAATTCAAAAGCACCTCGTTTCACGTGAAACAATAGATTAAAACAAAATTACATAACAAACTGAAAATGAACAAAAAACTATTATTAGACAACCTGAGATGTATCCCAGATTGGCCTATTAAAGGAGTTAACTTCCGTGATGTGACTACCCTATTCAAGTCACCTGAAGCACTTCAGGAAATTACTGACGAAATGGTTGAACTTTACAAAGACAAGGGTGTAACTAAGATTGTTGGTATTGAGAGTCGTGGCTTCGTCATGTCTTCTGCCGTTGCTACCCGTTTGGGTGCTGGTATCGTACTTTGCCGTAAGCCTGGTAAGCTTCCTTGTGAGACCATACAAGAGAGTTATCAGAAGGAATATGGCGTAGACACTATTGAGATTCACAAGGATGCTATCAACGAGAACGACGTTGTTTTGCTCCATGATGACCTCCTTGCTACGGGTGGAACAATGAAAGCTGCATGTGACCTTGTTAAGAAGTTTAATCCTAAAAAGGTGTATTGCAACTTCATTATCGAACTCCATTCGGAATTTCCTAACAGTCGTGACCAGTTCGATAAGGACATTGAAATTACTTCTTTACTCCAATTCTAACCAGCAAGACTGTGACAAAAATTTTTCCTCCCCACCCTTTTTATATGGAAAAGAGGAAACGAAATGAAAATAAAAAGAAGAGGAGTAACCCACACAAAGGGTCGCTCCTCTTTTCTTTAAAAGTACATCATCGAGGCTTGTAAACCGTCACTACGATACCAAGATTTGGTCACTAACTATCGTGTCAAGCCTTAGCACCATATGTGCCAACGTGAAGCACCGTTCGTGTTCCACGTGAAACAAAACGCTTTAAAAGCCCTTTATACAAAGGAGTTACGCAAAATGAATAAAGAAGAAAACTTGAAGCGAACTGCATATCTTAAGAACATTGTACTCAATATGCCTGAGAAACCAGGCACCTATCAGTTCTATGATAATGAGGGAACAATCATCTATGTTGGGAAGGCGAAGAACCTTAAACGACGTGTATCTTCGTATTTCCATAAAGAAGTAGACCGATTCAAAACAAAGGTGTTGGTTTCTAAGATTCATGATATTTCATATTCTGTAGTCAAAACAGAAGAAGATGCACTTCTAATAGAGAACCAACTTATCAAGCAATATAAACCTAAATACAACGTATTGCTGAAAGATGGTAAGACTTATCCGAGTATTTGCATAACAAACGAGTACCTTCCACGTATCTTCAAAACACGTACTATCAACAAACGTTATGGTGCTTTTTATGGTCCATATAGCCATATTGGAAGTATGTATGCGATTCTTGATATCATTAAGAAGGTATATAAACCACGTACTTGTCGCTTCCCTATTACGAAAGAAGGTATCGAACAGGGGAAATATAAGCCTTGCTTAGAATACCATTTACATAACTGTGGAGCACCCTGTATAAATAAACAGAGTTATGAAGATTATCAAGAAGCTATCAAACAAGCACGGGAAGTATTGAAAGGAAATACACGTGAGGTACAGAAACTCCTAAAACAAGAAATGGAGAAATATGCGGAGGAATTGCAATTTGAGGAAGCGGAATTATGTAAACAACGCTATTTAGCCCTCGATAACTTCGCTGCAAAGAGCGAAATAGTAAGTCATACAATTACAGACGTTGATGTTTTCACTATTGTAAGTGATGATACAAGAAAGAATGCGTTTATTAACTATATCCATGTAACTAATGGTGCAATCAATCAAAGCTTTACTTATGAATACAAAAGAAAGCTCGATGAATCCGATGAAGAGTTACTAAATGAGGCTATTCCAGAGATACGTGAACGCTTTAAAAGTACCGCAAAAGAAATTATCGTACCTTTTGAACTTGACTTTAAAATAAAAGATGCCGAATTCTTCATACCACAACGTGGTGATAAGTATCATCTGTTGGAACTCTCTGAGATGAATGCTAAGCAATATAAGTTCGACCGATTAAAACAGACAGAAAAGCTAAATCCTGAGCAAAAACAGACGCGTTTAATGCGAGAACTCCAAGATAAGCTGAAGTTATCGAAGCTCCCTTATCACATAGAGTGCTTCGACAACTCGAATATCTCAGGTTCTGACGCTGTCGCTGGTTGCATAGTATATAAAGGAATGAAACCTTCTAAGAAGGATTATCGCAAATACAACATCAAGACAGTGGTAGGTCCTGATGACTATGCGTCCATGCAAGAGGTTGTAAGACGCCGTTACAGCCGTATGCAAGAAGAAGGAACTCCCCTACCCGATCTCATCATTACCGACGGTGGAAAGGGTCAAATGGAGGTTGTAAGAGAAGTTGTTGAAGACGAACTCCACCTCAGTATTCCAATTGCAGGACTTGCCAAAGACGATCGTCACCGCACAAACGAGCTTCTTTTCGGCTTCCCACAAGAGACAATAGCACTCGACATCAAGGGAGAACTCTTCAAAGTTCTTACCCAAATACAGGACGAAGTGCATCGTTTTGCTATTTCTTTTCATCGAGACAAACGTTCTAAATCACAGCTACACAGCGAGTTAGACGATATAAAAGGTATCGGACCAAAGACAAAAGATGCACTATTGAAGGCATTAAAAAGCGTAAAGAGAATAAAAGAAACTGATGTACAAGAACTTACAAAGATAGTGGGAACAAGCAAAGCTACTATCATCTTTAATTTTTTCACACAGAAAAGTAGATAATCAAAATAAAAATTGTATATTTGCGATATGAGAATAGTAATTCAACGTGTTAGCCAGGCTTCTGTTACTATCAATAAACAAATGAAGTCCTCCATAGGAAATGGTTATCTAATCTTGCTCGGTATTGGTAAAGACGATACTGAAGAAGATATTAACTGGTTGGTAAAGAAGATTATTACTCTACGCATTTTCGATGATGAAATGGGCGTAATGAACCGTAGCATCATGGATGTTAATGGTGACATTCTTGTTGTTTCACAGTTCACACTTATGGCAAGCTGCAAGAAAGGAAACCGTCCAAGTTGGATTCATGCAGCTCCACACGAGCTTTCTATTCCTCTTTACAATCACTTCTGTGATGCTTTAAGCGATGCTATGGGTAAACCAATAGAAACAGGAGAGTTTGGTGCTAACATGAAAGTAGAACTACTAAACAATGGTCCTGTCACCATTTGTATGGACACGAAAAACAAGGAGTAGAATCTACAAGCTACTAATTCAACCCCCTGTACAGAACGAAAATGAGCATATGGAGATATGATATGCCATAAAAACAACGATGAAATCGATAATATTATACAATCAGACAAATTAAGTAAAATACAAAATATGACAATAGAAGAAGCACAACAAGCCGTTGACAAATGGGTAAAAGTATATGGAGTGCGCTACTTCAGCGAGCTAACCAATATGGCATGTCTCACAGAAGAAGTAGGCGAATTGGCCCGTGTGATAGCTCGGACATACGGAGACCAGAGCTTTAAAGAAGGTGAAAAGCCCAACTTAGGAGAAGAAATGGCTGATGTCCTGTGGGTTCTACTCTGTCTTGCCAACCAAACTGGAGTCAATCTTACAGACGAACTACAAAAGAGTTTTGACAAGAAAACTAATCGTGACAAAGATAGACATAGAAACAATCCGAAATTAAAATAAGCCTATTTAATCAAACAAAATAGACTATAATTACAAAACACAGGCTTTTTGAGGAGAAAAGTAAGACTAAATTCAAAATCAATAAAGCTATGATTCAAACTGAGAGAAGGACAAGAAAAAGTGCTTCAAACAAAAAAGTGCTTCTCCCCCACCCTTACTTAATATGTAAACAATAACAAACAATATAATTAAAACAAATCATGGGAACAATTAAAGACACAGTATCAAAGGACATTCAAGCGCAAAAACGCGTTGGAATCGTTGAAAAGAGCGAGTACGAACAAGCATTATCACAGTACAACCTCAACATCACTGATGAGGAAGTTAAGGCTGCCGTAACAAAGATTATTGCAGAGAAAGTATCAGAAAACGACAATCTTGAAGTAAAGAAATTTCTCTTAGGTAGCGTTGAGCTAACTACGCTTAGCACAACAGACACCGAAGAAAAGGTTCTTGAAATGGTCGAGAAAGTAAACCGATTTGACAGCGAGTATCCTGATTTACCACACGTTGCAGCCCTCTGCGCCTATCCTTGTTTCACCAAACTAATGGCGGACAGCCTTGAAGTTGACGGCGTTGACATTACAAACGTAACGGGCAACTTTCCTTCATCTCAGACCTTCTTAGAGGTAAAAACAATTGAAACAGCACTCGCAATTAAGGACGGAGCAACCCATATAGACATCGTTATGCCAGTGGGTAAGTTCCTTTCAGGTGACTATGAAGGGGTTTGCGACACCATTAACGAGCTGAAGCAGGTATGTGGTGATGTACCTATGAAGGTCATCCTTGAGACGGGCGATCTTGGCAGTGCAAGTGCAATAAAAACCGCTTCCCTACTCTCTATGTACGCAGGTGCTGACTATATTAAAACAAGTACAGGTAAAGAAAAGATTAGCGCAACTCCAGAATCTGTCTATGTTATGTGCCAGGCTATCAAGGAATACTATGAAAAGACAGGTATTCAGATTGGTTTAAAACCTGCTGGCGGCATCAATACTGTAATGGATGCAGTAATCTACTATACCATTGTTAAGGAGGTTTTAGGCGAGAAATGGCTCACAAACTACTGGTTCCGCATGGGTACAAGTCGTCTTACCAACCTTTTGTTAAGTGAAATCATTGGCACAGAGACAAAGTTCTTCTAAACTTTTCTGTCATCAGTAACAAAAAAATGAAATACTGATGCTGATAAAATAAAAGAAAATAACCAATAAGGGGCATACACTTTGTATGTCCCTTTTCCGTATCTACACTTGAAAACATCTCTCATTTATTGTTCTATCAAAAAAAGACAATTTTAAATGAATCTCATAATATAGTCTATTTTGAAATATTATATAGATTATATTTATGAAACACCTCGTTAAAAAGGCAGGAAAAGACAATTTCCAGAAGCATAAGAAACAGCAAGAAGAATACACAATTATGAAATAAATAAACACAGGAAATTATCTCTTGTAGTCACACAAAACTATAAGTACTCCAAAACAATAAGATAAACGTATTTACATGGTATCTATAAATCAATCAACTTATAGTTAAAAGGCATCGTTATAAAGGCAAAAGATAAACATATAAGTAGTATTATTGTGAAGTAAAACACCATAAACACATATGGTGCGGGGCATCCGCACCATATGTGCGGACGATCCGCACGATTGGTGCTAAGCCTTAACTCAAGCAACATTTACACATAACAGCACATGTCACAGGTAAATAATGAGTTAATGAAAAACATAAAAAAAACCTCTCCTTATGAGATGTACAATTCACCATCATAAAGAGAAGTTGTCGTTATCATCACAAAAATTAATCAATCTCACGATGAAAAGGGAGTTTTTAGCACTAAACAAGTGCAATTACTTCTTCCTTTTAATTACATAATCAAGGTAAGTCTGAAGAGCAGATCGGATACTATCATCCTTAACATACATATCAAGAAATGTCTGCGCTTCAGCATGGAAGTCCCACATACGACGTTCAGCATACTCAATACCGCCACTTACCTTAGCAAAATCTACCAATTTATCGATTTCATTGCGTGTAACCTCTTGTGCCTTCACCTTATGAGCAAGAGCAAGCATTTCCTCATTTTTTGTCGAATTCAACGCATAAATAATTGGTAAAGTGAGCTTTCCTTCAGTCATATCATTACCCGTTGGCTTACCAATTTCAGCCTCAGAGTCATAATAATCGAAGATATCATCACGAATCTGGAAGACAATTCCGAGATTTTTACCAAAGAGTCTTGCTGCTTCAACCTCCTCTTCATTTGCATTAGCCGACTCTGCGCCGATAGCAGCACATGATTCAAAAAGCGCAGCTGTCTTACGTTCAATTATCTTATAGTAAACCTCTTCGGTAATTTCTTTACGTTGGATATTCCACAATTGGAGAATTTCCCCATCACTCAACGTACGCCCTAACTCCGCCAAACGACGTACAATCATCTCAGAGTGAGTGTAACTAACATGGAGTAAGGCAGTTGAAAGGACATAATCACCCACTAAAACCGCCACCTTATTGTCATAATCAGCATTCACACTCGCCTGTCCTCTACGCGCATCTGCTTCATCAACGACATCATCGTGAACAAGTGAAGCAGTATGTAAAAGCTCCAGTCCGACAGCGGCATGTTGTGTTGCCTGAGAGACTTTACCAAAGTTCTTAGCCATCAAGAGGATAAGAATAGGACGCATACGCTTTCCAGCTCGCTGCTTGATATGATTCAAAACCGTACGCAACAAGCCGTCTTCGTGGTCAAGAGCATGATTAAAAAGGTCGATGAAATCGACTAATTCTGTCTCAATCGGTTGTT
>ERZ772926.514-NODE-514-length-21541-cov-8.769757_pt1 | contig 21541 bp, 19 predicted proteins | sample MGYA00511136_ERZ772926 | MGnify/ENA primary metagenome ERZ772926 (study PRJEB29015, sample SAMEA2737917) | human oral metagenome | biome: human oral; feature: human-associated habitat; material: dental | place: China | collected 2153 ... | reverse complement strand
GCGACTCACACAAACCCCCGAAGAGCCTTAACTAACCACGAGTGGGAGAAGTACTGCTTCGTTGCCATGGGGAGCCTCTACGGCGTCGAGCTCCTGCACGACAACTGCGTCGCCTGCCGCGAGTGGCTCTACAAGATCGTGGAGGGCGAGTACAAGCATGTCGCCAGGAAGCAGCGGAACCCTGCCTTCCTGGACACCGTTCTGGTACGCGCTCGAGAGAAACGTGCTCAACGGCAACGCCCTCTCGCTCAAGGCCATTGACGAGAACGGGAACGACACCGACGAGCCCATCATCTTCTCTGAGTGGTCTATCGTGACCGGCGACCGGGTCAAGCGGCGCGACTTCCGCCTGGACGAGATGCTGGAGGGCGGCTCGGGCCAGCAGCAGGTGCCCCTCTTCGGCCTGAGCGACACCCCCACCTCTGAGTGGGAGCTCGACGAGGAGACCGGCTCGCTCATCCCCAAGCCCATCCGCGAGTTTTCGCTCGTGAGCTTCTACGAGGTGGCGAAGGTTGGCTGACGAGAGGAAAGTCCCGACAGCGTCCGAGGAGTCCGGGCGCCGGGGCCCTGAGCCCGCCGACGGCCTCGACCGCCTGGAGGGGCGCATCGTCTACGTGAGCAGCGACGACATCGTGGCCGATGCCAAGCAGATCATCGACAACGCCCAGCGAGTGGCCCACCAGGCCATCAACATCACGCTCGTGCAGAGGAACTGGCTGCTTGGCAGGCGCATCGCCCAAGAGGAGCTGGGAGACAGCTCCCGCGCCGAACTCTACGGCCGCAAGGTCGTGCCGATGCTCGCCAAGGAGCTCACGGTGGCCTACGGGAGGGCTTCACGCGGACGAGCCTCTACCAGTACGTCCGCTTCTACCGGATGTTCCCAGAGATTGTCCACGTGGCAAGTGGGCAATCTCGAATCCTGCTCACGTGGACGCACTACCGGGAGCTCCTGCGCGTGGAGGACCCTGAGGTGCACGCCTGGTACGAGCGGGAGGCAGCCGACCAGGGCTGGAACGTGGGGGTGCTTTCGCGAAACATCTCCAGCCAGTACTGTGAGCGCATGCTCTTGAACCACGTGGAGCCCCCGCACGGGAAGGCAATTGTGCCGAGCGCGGCCGCCAAGTGTCAGTCATACGCGTTGCGCATCAGCAGCATTCACCGCAACATCCTCCACCTGCTTGCTGTCTACGTGCGTGGCCCCTGCCAAATGAACCTCCCGTTCCATCTGCCGCGATGCCACTGATGGGCGAGACGGAGCGACTTGGTGGTATCATGTATGCATAATTATTACATTCTAACTATTGTATCCGAGCGGGGCCATGAAGCGCTCCGGACTCGCCGAGGGCGGGGCCGGCGAGGCACAGATCCAGGGGTTCCTGGCCAAGGGCGACCAGACGGCAAACACCTTCCGTGTACCCAGGAACCTCAAGGAGGCAGCTTCCGAGGCCGCGAGGCTGAGGGACGTCAGCTTCCCCGCCTTCCTGTGCTCGTGCGTGATCGACGAGCTCGCCTCCGGAAAGCGCATGGCACGAAAGAGAGGCGACTGATGTCGGCTGATCCCAAGCACATCGACAAGACGGACGGCACCGGCTACCTTGACCAGGCCGCTAAGGTCGTGCGCAACGCGAGGAGCGCGGCGGCCCGCTCTGTGAACCTCGCCATGGTCTATACCTATTTCGAGGTCGGCCGCATCGTGGTCGAGGAGGAGCAAGCCAGCGCTGCCCGGACGGAGTATGGCGGACAAGTGCTCACGCTGGTCTCAGAGCACCTCACAGCCGAGTTCGGACGTGGCTTCTCCAGAACAAACGTGGCGCAGATGCGCCAGTTCTACCGTGTCTACGCGCACGATGAGATTGTTCAGACGGTGTCTGAACAATTCGGAAGCAAGCCCCCCATCCAAGACGACTGACAGGAAGTTCTTCCTGAGCTGGCCACACTACCTCAGACTCATGCGCACCGAGGATGCGGGCAAGCGGCACTTCTACGAGATCGAGGCGACGCGGGACAGCTGGAGTGTGAGGGAGCTGCAACGGCAGCTCGACAGCAGCCTGTACGAGCGCCTCGCGCTCAGTCGTGACAAGGACGGCGTGCGACGCCTGGCCATGGGCGGCCAGATCGTGGAGGCCCCCGCCGACGCGATCAAGGATCCCTACGTGCTGGAGTTTCTCGGACTCAAGGAGGAGGCGAGCTATTCGGAGAGCGACCTGGAGACGCGCATCATCAACCACCTGCAAGAGTTCCTCCTTGAGTTGGGGCGCGGATACGCCTTCGTGGGCAGGCGGCAGCGCCTCACCTACGAGGAGGACCACTTCAAGGTGGACCTCGTGTTCTACAACCGGCTCCTGCGCTGTTTCGTGCTCTTCGACCTGAAGCTTGGCAAGCTCACGCACCAGGACATTGGGCAGATGCAGATGTACGTGCACTACTACGACCGTGACAAGTCGCTGGAGCGGTACGCCTGCGAGTTCATCCGCCTTGGCGACCCCGGGAAAGGTCTTCCGCATGAAGTTCGACGTCATCATCGGCGACCCGCCCCACCAGCCGAGCGACGGCGGCAACGACGCCTCGGCGATGCCCATCTACCAGAAGTTCGTCGAGCAGGCAAAGAGGCTCGACCCCCGGCCCCTCGTCATGATCACCCCGTCGCGCTGGTTCTTTGGCGGGCGTGGGCTTGACGCACACCGCTCCGGGATGCCCCACGACCGGCGCATCAAAAAAGCTCGTGGGCTACAGGGACGCCGGCGAGCGCCTCCCCCGGCGCGGACCTGTCCGGCGGTGTCTCCTACCTCCTCGAGGAGCGGGACTACGACGGCGACCGCACCGTCGCGAATATGAGGAACGGCAAGGGCAGCGAGCGCCAGCGCGACCTCGGCCGTGAACACGGGTAACGAGATGGACGAGGGCGACCTGCCCATCGTGGCCCGGTTCTACCTCTATCTCTCGGGCACGCCCTTCCGGGCCCTCAACTCCGGCGAGTTCATCGAGGAGCAGATTTACAACTGGACCTACTCCGACGAGCAGTCGGCCAAGGAGGCCTGGCCCTCCGAACACCCCGGCAAGCCAAACCCCTACGAGGCGCTGCCCCGCATGGTGATGCTCACCTACCAGATGCCCGATGAGATCCGCAAGGTGGACGAGAATGCGGGGCCCAAGGAGAAGGTGAGCAAGTTCATCAACTTCCTGTCGGTACTGGCCTACGACGGGAGCGCCATGCGACCGGTGAGCGCGACCGGCATCCTGGACATCGCTATGGCCGGAACCCCGGCGACGCTCCTGGCCCGACGCTGGGAGAGCGCGCTGCTCGTAAACGTGGACAACGACACCCTGCGACACATCATGGGCAACGAGGATGCCATGCGGGCGCTCATGAGCATCGAGGGCTTCCGAAACCTCAACGAGGACATTGAGACCATCATTACCCTGAGTTCCCGGCACCTCCTTAGCCCACAACTGGCAGCCTGATAGTGTCCTGGCCTGACCCAGGGCGCGCTATCAGCGAGACCCTCTGCCCAGACTGCGCTTTTCCGTGCGCCCGGGCCCCAGGCCGAGGCCTGCGGACCCTGGCGCAACCCCCCCCGCAGCCTGGCGGGGGGTTGCTCGAGCGCGTTTGCCCAGTTGGGCCATTTTCCATAGTGCCCCGCAGGCTGGCGGGTGGTTGCGCCCCGCGCCTCCCGGGCAACGACGTGACGGAAAGGCGCAGTCTGCGCTGTTTTGGTTCAATAAGAACTGAGCAAAAGGGACTGCGCAGTTCGTATGAAACGCTCCACTGGGAAGGGCGGGTCAGGCGTGAAGCGCAGCCAGGTCGCCTTGGGCCCGATCCCACCGGCCCAAGGAGGGCAAGCCCCTACCCGCCCAGGTAGGCCCTCCTCACGTCGTCGTCGTGCAGCAGGTCGCCGCCGGTTCCCGTCTTTGAGATCGTGCCCGTCTCGAGGACGTAGCCACGGTCGGCGATCGAGAGCGCCATCGAGGCGTTTTGCTCCACGAGCAGGATCGTCGTGCCCTGTTGGTTGAGCTCCTTGATGATCGAGAAGATCTCATCGACCAGGATCGGGGCCAGGCCCATGGAGGGCTCGTCGAGCATCAGCAGCCTCGGCCTGCTCATGAGGGCACGCCCCATGGCAAGCATCTGCTGCTCGCCACCTGACATCGTGCCCGCTGACTGTCCGGCCCTCTCCTTGAGGCGCGGAAAGTGCTTGTAGACTATCTCGAGCGTCTCGGCATTTTCCGCGTCCGTTCGGGTGTAGCCACCCATATCGAGGTTCTCGGCAACCGTGAGCTGCGTGAACACGCGCCTGCCCTCGGGGCAGAGCGCAATGCCCCTCTGGACTATCTTGTGGGGCCTCGTGCCCGTGAGGTCCTCCCCCTGAAACTCAACCTGCCCGCTACTTGCCTTGTTAAGGCCTGCGATCGTATTCAGGGTGGTTGACTTTCCCGCACCGTTCGCCCCGATCAAGGTGACTATTTCACCCTCGTTGATCTCGAAGGATATGCCGCGCACAGCCTTGATGGCGCCGTACGAGACGTGCAGGTCCCTGACGTTCAGCAGCGCTGCCACCTAGCTCACCCCCTGCTTGCCCAGATAGGCCTCGATGACCTTCGGGTCCCTCTGAATCTCTTCGGGCGTGCCCTTGGCGATGATCCTGCCGTAGTCGAGCACACCGACGACCTCGCAGATCCCCATCACAAGACTCATGTCATGCTCTATCAGAAGGATCGCGATCTGAAACTCGTCGCGGATCTTCTGGATGTTGCCCATGAGCTCCTCGGTCTCGTTGGGGTTCATGCCGGCGGCGGGCTCGTCGAGCAGCAGCACCTTGGGATGGGTTGCCAAGGCCCGCAGGATCTCGAGCCTGCGCTGGGCACCGTAGGGAAGCCTGCCTGCCCGCTCGGATGCGAGCTCGCGCATGCCAAAGATGTCGAGCAGCTCGAGGGCCCGCTCGTGGAACTGCCGCTCCTGCCTCCAGTGCTGCGGCAGACGCAGCATGTCCGTCAGAAGGTGCGTCGACATCGAGTTCGTGAGGCCCACGAGCACGTTTTCCTCCACCGTCATCTGGTCGAAGAGGCGGATGTTCTGGAAGGTGCGCGCGATGCCCATCTTGTTGACCTGCACCATCGACTTGCCGGCCGTGTCATACCCATCGAGCAGAACTGTGCCGCGCGTCGGCCTGTACACGTTGGTAAGCAGATTGAAGATCGTGGTCTTACCGGCACCGTTGGGACCGATGATGCCCGAGATCTCCGTGCGACCGAGGGCAATGGAGAAGTTGTCCACCGCCGTCAGCCCGCCAAAGTCGATGCCCAGGCGCTCTGCCTGCAGTATCGGCATACTACCCAGATCACGCTCGGGAATGAGATTGGCCGTCTCCATCTGGACGAGGATGGGACGCTTCCTCCTCCGCCTGGCTGTGCTCCCCGTGGCGTCTGCTGAGGCCGTGTCGCCGACCGCACTTTTGGCCGCACCCTTGGCGACGGAGTCGAGCGCCTCTCTTGCGGCATGCTTGAGCTTGGCGGTCGCGGCGGCTCCCATGCTAGGCATCGCCTTTCACCCCCTTGGCTGCAGTCCCATCCTTCCAAGGGAGCCTGCCTCCCATGACGTTTTCTATCCAGCGCGAGAGAGAGAAGTCATAGGCACCCAAGAGACCCTGCGGACGAAAGATCATGACCAGGATCAAAACGATGGCGTAGACGACCATACGGTAGTCCGCAAACGCGCGGAGTGCCTCAGGCAGTATGGTGAGCACCGTGGCCGAGATGGTGGAGCCGAGCATGGATCCCATACCGCCCAAGACCACCATGACCAGGATCTCGATTGACTTCATGAAGCCGAACTTGGCGGGCTCCATGACCCCGATGCAGCCCGCGTAGAGCGCGCCGCCCACGCCCGCGAAGAAGGCCGAACTCACGAAGGCGAGCGTCTTGTAGTAGGTGACGTTGACGCCCGAGGCCTCTGCCGCGATCTCGTTGTCACGGATGGCGAGGATGGCCCTGCCGTGACGCGACTTCATCATGGTATGGATCAAGAAGAGCGAGATGGCCACCACGACGAAGGTATTCATGAAGCTCGTGTAGCTTGGGATGCCTGTGAGGCCCTTGGCGCCACCCGTCAGCTCGAAGCCCACGACGCCGTCGATGTTGAGCATGACGACGCGGATGATCTCGGCAAAGCCGAGCGTGATGATAGCCAGGTAGTCACCCTTGAGGCGCAGCGCCGGCACACCTATGATGATGCCAGCGACGGCGGCCATGACGCCACCAAAGAGGACGCCGCCCACGAAGAGGGCGCAAGCGGCAGGCGTGGCGGTCACGAAGTCCCTCATACCGACGCCAAGGACGGGCATGAGGCGCATGATGAGGATGGAGCAGGAGTAGCCTCCTATTGACATGAACCCGGCATGGCCGAGCGGCAGCTGCCCCAGATAGCCCGTCGCGACGTTGAGCGAGACGGCCATGATGATGTAGATACCCACCTGCTCGAGCACGCCGGTCTGATAGCGGGTGATGACAGCATTGCTGATCAAAAGCTGGCCGAGCAGGATGGCACCTAAGGTCAGGAGCGCGTTGATCGCGTAGCGCGCCGGCATGGGAAGCCCCCTTTGCCCGACGCCTTCCGTGTCGCTGGCACCAGCCAGCGAGTCCTGCCTCTTGTCCACGTCCCTCTTTTCCATGGTCTTCTCCCTACACCTTCTCGTTCATCGTGCGACCGAGGATGCCTGTCGGCCGCACGATGAGCACGACGATAAGCAGGAGGAACACGATGGCGTCCTTCCAGACCGAAAGACCGATGGCCGAGACAAAGACCTCGGCGAAGCCGACGAGAAAGCCGCCAATGACCGCTCCGGGAATGGACCCGATGCCGCCGAGCACTGCGGCAACGAAGGCCTTGGTACCCAGCATGACACCCATCGTGGGCGAGACCTGCGTGTAGGCCATGGCATAGAGCACCGAGCCGATGCCTGCGAGTGCGGAGCCCAACGCGAAGGTGAACGAGATCGTGGTGTTCACGTTGATGCCCATGAGGCGAGCGGCGCCCATGTCCTCCGACACGGCCCTCATGGCCTTACCGAGCTTCGTCTTCTGGACCAGAAGGGCAAGACCAGCCGTTGCGGCGATCGTCACGACGACGGTCAGGATCGATATGGGTGAGACGCTGACGCCCAAGAGATCGAGCGGGCGAAGGTCGAAATACGGCGGCACCACCTTCGCGTCGGCCCCAAACATGAGCTGTGCGCCGTTCTCCAAGAAGTACGAGACGCCGATGGCCGTAATGAGGATAGAGAGCCTGGGGGCGCTACGCAGCGGCGCATACGCGACCTTGTCGATCAAGACGCCCAGCAGCGTGCAGCCCACAATCGAGAGGATGATGGCGAGGGCAGGGTGAAGTCCCAGCTGCGCCATCACAACCCAGGAGATGTAGCCACCGATCATGATGATGTCGCCGTGGGCGAAGTTGAGCAGCAGGATGATGCCATACACCATCGTATAGCCGAGGGCGACGAGCGCATAGATACTGCCGAGCTGCAGGCCGTTCAGCAGCTGCGTCAGAATCGTCATGAACAACACTTCCTCTCTCGTACGCCAATGCGGGCGCGACACGCGCAGGAAACGCAACAGACAAGCTCAAGGCGCCAGAGACGACTGCCCCAGCGCCTTGTCTGCTTGTGGCTGTGGGCCGCTTCCTACTTCGCTTCTATAGAACTGAATACCTTTTGTGATCCACCTTCGAAGGTGATGATCAGGGTCGGCTTCACGGGATCTCCCGAACCCTCGTACCTGATGGTTCCCGTGACACCCTCGACGCTCCCGGCCTTCACGGCATCAATGATGGCCTGCTTGTAGTCCTCGGTGCCCGCCTTCGCCTTGCCCTCGGTCTCGACGGTCTTGATGGCCTGGCAGAGCACCATGGCGGCATCATAGCCGAGCGCGCTGAAGTTGCCAGGCGTCTCGCCGTTGTGGGCCGCCTTGAAGTCAGAGATGAACTTCCGGACCTTCTCGTCGGGGTTTTCGGCGACGAAGGAGCAGTCATAGAAGCAACCCTCGAGGTCGCTGGCACTGGCGTACTCCTCGTCACCGCCCACGATGTTGGACCAGCCGTCCGCCCCAAGGATGGGTCCCTTGTAGCCAAGCTGGCGGGCCTGGGTCACGATGTTGCCATCATCCTTATAGTAGTTAGGCGAGAGAATCGCGTCGGGCTTGGTGGCGATGATGGTCGTGAGCTGCCCTTTGAAGTCGACGTCACCGTCGGCATATCCTTGCTGGGTGGTGACGGTGATGCCGTTGGCCTGGGCCTTCTCGACAAAGGCGTCATTGACACCCTTCTCGTAGGCCCCGCCGGAGTTATAGATGGTACCCACCGCCTTGTAGCCTCGCTCGGCTGCGAAGTCTGCCAGGAGCTTGCCCTGGTAGGGATCGGTGATGCAGGCGCGAAACGCGTTGGGTCCATAGGTGATGAAGTCCGCAGCCGTCGCCGAGGCCGAGACGATCGGCATGTTGTCATTGACGGAGGTCTGGGCGATCGCAACCGAGGGCGCAGATGTCACGTCACCGATGATGCCGACGACACCGTCCTCGACCATCTTGTTGTAGACGTTCTTTGCCTCGGTGGCGTTGCCCTTCTCGTCTTGGGCGTCGAGCTCGATCTTCTTGCCGTTGGCGCCTCCCTCGTCATTGAACTTCGAGACATAGAGCTCTGCGCCCGCGCGGACGGCAAGACCGTACTGGGCGACGTCGCCCGTGTAGGGTCCCATGATACCGACCTTGATGGTGTCGGAGTTAGCTCCGGAGCCCGACGACGATCCACACCCAGAAAGAATGGATGCGCCACCTATGCCAGCAGCTATGCCGCCGAGCTTGACAAACGTACGCCTATTGAATGTGTGAGCCATCTCGTCCTCCCTGAAAGATAGGTCACCGATCACATTTCTGCCAGTGACTGACATCTTATACCATATCCATTTCCTTCAGTTCTGTATTGGTTTACTGCTGAGATGTAGTGTATTCGTAACACTCTCATTGCTACCCGCCTACCCGCGTGACGCACGACACCCTCTGTGACTGCGCGTGCGCAGCGCACACAGCGCACATAGCGCACGCGCAAGGGCATATCCGATGCAAACCCCCGCAAGATCGATGAACACGTCTCTCACAGACCCCTCGCGTCCTGGCACGAACAGCTGGATCGTCTCGTCCACGATGGGTGTCATCACCATGACGACACGCGATGACAGCCAGAGCTGTCTTTCTGGTCGCACTCCGGGCTGGCTACGGCACAGAAAAAAGGCCAGGACCCCCAGCATCGCGTACTCCGAAACATGTGCGCATTTCCTCACGACGAAGGTCGCGAGTGCGATGTCTGAGAGCCCCAGCCTTTGGAGGAGGGGCAGTGCGAACAATACGAAACGCGTGCTCTCGTTGGCGGAGTCCGTGCCATTCATGAGCGAATGAGCCCAGATGAAACAGACCCACAGCGCCACGAGGATAGCTCTATACAGCAGCCTCCTATGCTGCCGCACGAGTGGCCATGTGCTTGGGCTTGCGAACGTCCTCGCCGCCGCTGCGATGGTCTGCGGTCGGCGTGGTGGGAGCAGGTACCTGAGAGGATGTTCCCACATTGGTCCTCACGGCTGCCGCAGGACGAGTCCCGCTTCCCATCTGAGGAGATACGGCGGGCGCTTGCCTTGCCTGCCTCGCGCCGTTGGTGGGCGTACCGCCGGGCGTGCCCGGCAGACCGGACGGGGCCGAAGGCGTCACAGCTCCCCTAGCCGGGACAGCCGCCGGTGAGGCCGTCACAGACGGACGTACAGCGGCCACAGACGAGCTTGCGGCTGCGGCAACAGGAGTGGATGCGCCGAGCGCCGGGCCCGCAGACACGGGAGCAGAGACGGTCGGACGCGCGACGGGGGCCGCATGGGCTCCCTGGTACGCCTCCTCGGCAGCTGCGTCCTCCTCGTCCACCGCGACCAGCATCCTCTGAAGCCTCATGAGGTCAATGGACGTCATGCCTGCCTCATGCTGCTTGGCCTTGTTCTTGATGTGGTGGGTTGCCGTGGAGATCGACACGTAGGCCACAACCGCAACCGCTGCGGCGATGATCGGAAGCAGCGCGCTTATATCCTCAGAGGAGAGGCCCGCTGTCGATTCGGCCATGGTAATACGGGGAGCCAGAGCCGATGCAAAGCTGGCGGCCCCTATGGCTAACGCCATACCTTTCACTAGTTCCTTCTTCATCTGCTACCTCCATTGCTGCCAATCGTTTCCGCACTCCATATAGGAACACCCATGCCGGGCAACAACATAAGACGGATGGCTGTGGTAGCTCTGTCTTGCAACGGCCTACTTCGTCTTATCTGCATGCACCGTCATCTAAAATGAGTGATCCTATCCCTCATTTGCTTTACCCTAGCACGTTCTCAAAAGAATGTAAATAAGAAATAGTACAGTTTCTAAATTTTTTTCTAAATACTCGGCATGCACCATGCAAGGTCCACAAACGGACCTGTCGAAGACCAAGAGGCGTGCGAACCTCTCGGTAAGCTCTACGTTAGGCGTCCCGTCAGGCATCAAGCGCCCGACAGGACGCCGATAGATGATCTGTTGTTGGTGAGCAGCCTGACATAGGCACTGGTATCCATCACATGGGGCTTGGCGTCCGCCTCATGGGAGCGTATGGGCAGGGTCCTGGAGAGCGTTGAGCCGACACTGTGCTTCGCCCCCCTCCTGCCGGCCGGCCGCCTCGCATGACGTGGCGCCGACGCATCAAAGGGACGGGACGACTGATAGTTGAGCGTGATCGTCTCGTCCATGGCGGCAAGGGCCGCCTCCCATATGTCCTCGTGATCGAGATCGCTGGCCACGCGCTTGGCCGGATAGATTCCCTGGTTGACCTCAGGCACCCGCCTGGCGATGATTCGCGACCTCGCGCGGGCACGGGCCGCTGATGCCCGCTGCCCGCCAGGCCCAAAGGCAGTGCCGACCCGCAGCCCGCCACCTACCTTCGCTGCCCAAGACGGGAGTCCAAGCTGGCCCTTCTCGTACAGCTGCGACGTAGCCCCGCCCCTTGTGTCGCCTGTGCCTCGCGCTGTGACGCCCAGCCGCCTCGCAATGATATCCGCTCTCGAACCTTGTTCTCTCATCTGCGCCGCACCTCCAATGTCCGCCACTTCACGGGCACGCACAGAGGCGACGTCTTCCGTAGCTACGGTTACACTACTCCCATGGGAGGTCTGCGTAAGGCGGCGGGGTACGTGTTATCTGCAAGTGCCGTCCAGCCCTTAAGGATGAGATCCAAGACGGGCTGCTTTGTATGATAACACGGACCCCGACAAAAGCAAGTGAGACAAGGCGCACGCCGCCGCCGGCGGGTGCGCCCCAAAGGATGCGGGAAGGATGTGGCTGCGCGGGGGCTCAGGCGATGTACTCGTCAGGCGATGTACTCGTTGCTCTGCTGTGCCTTCTTGGCGGAGCGAATAAGGAACTCCTCGTTGTCGCTGGTCGCCCTGAGACCCTTGACCAGCACCGAGGCAGCACGCTCGACGTTGTTCATGTTGGCGAGCACGCGGCGTATGCCCCATACGAAGGGCTGGATCTCGGACCTGATGAGCAGCTCCTCGTTTCGCGTACCCGACGCGACCGGGTCGATGGCAGGGAAGATGCGCCGGTCGGCAAGGTCGCGATCGAGCTTGAGCTCCATGTTGCCAGTGCCCTTGAACTCCTCGAAGATGACCTCATCCATCTTGGACCCAGTGTCGACGAGCGCCGAGGCGATGATGGTAAGAGACCCTCCACCCTCGATGTTACGCGCCGCGCCCAAGAACTTCTTGGGCGGATAGAGCGCCGCTGAGTCGACGCCACCAGAGAGGATACGGCCGCTGGGAGGCTGGGCCAGATTGTAGGCGCGAGCAAGGCGCGTGATGGAGTCGAGCACCACGACGACGTCCTCCCCCAGTTCCACAAGACGCTTCGCGTGCTCGATGACGAGCTCGGAGACGGCCGTGTGGTTTGACGCGGGCATGTCGAAGGTCGAGGCGACGACCTCGCCCTTGATGGAGCGCTCCATGTCGGTGACCTCCTCAGGACGCTCGTCGACGAGCAGGCAGAGGAGGTGCACCTCGGGGTTGTTCGAGGCGATGGACTGGCAGATCCGCTTGAGCACGGTGGTCTTGCCAGCCTTCGGGGGGCTCACGATAAGGCCGCGCTGACCTTTGCCGATGGGGGCTACGAGATCGATGGCCCTTCCCGTTATGGAATCCTTGCCGCATTCCATGACAAGGCGCTGGTTGGGAAAGATGGGCGTGAGGTCACGGAAGCGCGGACGCTGCCTCAGCTCGTCGAGAGGGCGACCGTTGACCGTCTCGACCTTCTGAAGGGGTGGATACTTGCTGTTGTTGGAGCGGGCCGGACCAACCGATCCCTTGATCCTGTCACCGGGTCGCAGCCCGTACTGGCGGATGAGCTGCTGGTGCACGAAGGCGTCGTCGTCACCCGTCATGTAGTTGCCGGTACGCAGGAAGGCGTAGCCCTCGTTCTGGACGTCCAACACGCCCTCGACCGGCCTGAAGCCCTCTGCACGTGCGGCGGCCTCATAGATGGTCTCCACGAGCGCCGCCTTCTTGAGGCCCACATACTCGACACCAAGTTGGGCCGCCTTGCTCCTGAGCTCAGCCACCCTCATGGACGCGAGCTCCTCGCGAGAGAGGCTGGGCTCAAAGCTCTGTTCCTGCTGGTTACGACGGTTTCGGCGATTGCGGCGGCTCCCACGCTGGTTACCGTTGCCGTTTGTGTTGGCGTTGGTGTTTGCGCTACCGTTGGCGTTATTGCCGGGACCGCCGCTCGCAGCTGTGTCATCCTTGCGCTCGCGCCTGCCGCGCCTCTGACGTCCTCCCTCGCCTCTTTCGTCCTGGGACTGGGGCTGCCCCTCCTCCAGAGAAGCCTGTCGGGAAACGTCCTGGGCGTCAACACCAGCCTCGCTGGCCTGTGCCCCATCGTCCTGCTCAAAGGTAGGAGAGCTCGCCCTCTTCTTGCGGTGCCTCTTGGGTGCTACCTCGGCTACGTTCGCGTCGGCCTCGGCAAGGGTGGTTACCGGCGGTTCATGGATGACCGCAGATGCTTGCGTCGCCTCCTGCGTCACTTTGGTCATCGCGTTGACATCCAAGGAGACCTGCTCGCCTTCGCTTTTGACCTTACGGGGGCGACCACGGCGTCGCTTCGGCACTGGCTTTGCTACCTCGACCTCGGCCGGAGTGCTCTTTTCCGATTCGCTTACATCGCCATCGGTTGCAGCTGGCGTCGGATGAGCCGCGCTGACCTCGCTCCCAGCAGCCACCGGAGCAACGATCCCGGGAAATAGCGTGCTGTCCTGACCGGCAGGCTGTCCGGATGACTCAAACTCCCGCGACTGCTGCATCTCGCTTGTGCCTTCTTCTGCCATGTAGTCCTTCCCTACCTTCTATGAAAGCCGAACTGCAAATCTCAACACTGTCCGCCCAAGGCTCGAGACGCTTCTCCTGCACACCGTGACATCTCGGCTCGCGCCCCCTCAGGGGCCGGCGAGAATGTCTTGTGTACTGTGCGAGAAGCAAAGGATTTCCTGAGAGCCGTACCCTTGCGGCCCCAACATTTCCAAGAGTATACCAATGACTGCGCCCGCGCAAGACGCAAAAGTCGCTCCCTGCAGCCGCGAAATGAACCCACCTTCTCCAGGTGGGTGCCCTCATCGCAGGTTCCAGCTTCCTCAACAACGGAGGATACCTGTACTGATAACGATATGCAGGCTCCCTCAAAACGCTTGTCGGTTCACCCAGTTGTTGCCGCAGGGAGGCGACAACTCCACTATACGTGAGCCAGACACCAATACCAGTCTTGACTTGCACTCATTAATGTTCAAGACTAGAGGGTAGTGATTTTTTTCATCAGCACCTGCTCGGGTCAGACGCTTACAGATCACATACTAAGGGGACGTGCCCTCATATGCCAAGATCGTGGTTAATCCACCTCTGCCTGTTTTTTGCGGCGCTCGTGACAACACTTCTGGTCACGCCCATCGCAAAGAGGGTTGCCTGGACACTGGGGGCGGTGGACAGGCCGGGCGCTAGACGCATCAACAGGAAGACGGTTCCACGTATGGGCGGTATCGCCGTGTTCATGGGCATCGTGGCGGCCTTCCTCACACAGTATCTAGGCACGATCTTTCTTGGCTGGCCGACGGTGTTTGCCCCCGCTCCGCACTTCTCTAGCATGGACTACCACAGGATCGCCCTGGGCCTTGTCACCATCTTCCTCACGGGAGCTTTCGACGACGTCTTCCAGCTCACGCCCTGGCAGAAGCTTCTTGGCCAGCTCGTCTCGGCAGGCATCGCCGTCTCGGGTGGGCTTGTCATCGGGACGATCGTGAACCCCTTCACGGAGGGTCCCCTGTTCTTAGGTTGGCTTGCCTACCCCATCACGGTCATCTACCTCGTTGCCTACGTCAACATCTTCAACCTCATCGATGGCTTGGACGGTCTGGCGACCGGCATCGCGGGCATCGCCGCGATGACGATGTTCATCCTCTCCGTTCTTGCGGGCAGACACGATTCTGCCGCCTTGGCCATAGCCCTCGTGGGTGCAGCGATCGGCTTTCTCTTCTACAACTTCAACCCCGCCTCGATTTTTCTGGGCGACTCGGGCTCGCTGCTTCTGGGCTACGTGTTGGGCGTGGTCTCTCTGCTCTCGGTCACGCGCGTGGCGGGCCTCACCACCATCATCGTCCCCTTGGTCGTGGCAGCGGTACCCATCATCGACACCTTCTCGGCCATCGTCAGGCGAAGTCGCGCCCATGTGAGCATAGGGCAGGCGGACCGTGGGCATATTCATCATCGTCTTATCGACGAGGGATTTAATCAAAGACAGGCCGTGCTACTCATCTATGGGTGGACGGCGTTTTTGTGTCTTGGCACCTTCGTGATGACCCAGGTGGCCATTCTGCCTCGTATCGCCATCTTCTTCGTGCTCCTCGTGGTGTCGGCCATCCTCGCCAACCAACTCCACCTCTTCAAGCCGGTGCTCCTGCACCACACTAATCCGAAGACGGGCGACGACGAGCTCGTAGACCAGGACAGCCCCGACTTCGAGGAGGCGGAGGAGGAGTTTGAGGAGGAGAGGGCCGGAAGGCGTCACCTGCCGTAGGGGGCGAGGCGTATGGCGCGACGTCGTTGGCGGGACGGCGGCAGGTGGGCGTCAACTTATCCCAAGATGTTGCCAAATGTGACACTATGACCTGAGTCCCACCGCATCTTTCCGTGAGGGTCCGTACCCAGAATGCGCCTTTCCGTCACGTCACCGCCCGAAAGGGCCGCGGGGAAACCGCCCCCCAGATTGCGGGGTACCGTGTTTTGGGAATCAACTGGGCAAACGTGCCCGGAAAGGTACCCGCCAAGCTGCGGGGCGGTTTGTGCCAGGGTACGCAAACCTCGGCCTGGGGCCTAGCCTCACGGAAAGACACACTTTGGAGTTCAAAGAGAAAGAGGCGGAGAAGGTGTCGCTTGCTGTAGACACACAGCACAGTTCCCAGCCAGAAACCAGAGTCCCCTGCAACGAGCAAGGTCCAGCGGCTAGCCCCAGAGACTCAGCGCAGGCAAGCTGGAGACTCAACCATTGATCGCGTCCTCGTGTTCGTCCCTGCGACGAAGGAGAAGCCCTGATCCGATGCTCAGTATGCCGAGGGAAAACGGGAGGGCAGCAGGCATAGAGGAGGATGGGTCATCCATCTGAGGCAGGAGGCTCTTCTCTGAATTGCCACCCGTTGCCTTTTTGCGATCGGTAATGCCATCGGAGGCAGGGGTGGGGTCAGGATCCCGGTCAGCGTCATCACCTTGATTGCCAGCACCGCTGTTGACAAACCTGTTGCGAACGCCCTCGCCCTCCGCATCGTTTGAGCCCGCAGCACCGTTGCCGCTCGAGTTCATCTGAGACAGTGTGCCTCTGCCTCTAGGTGCACCATTCCCGGCCCCAGATGTACCCTCTCCTGGACTTGCGGGGGCAGAGGGACCGTTTCCATCAGGTGTGGGGGCATCAGGCGTGGAAGCATCTGCTGAGCCGGAACCCTTGTCTGGTGTCGAGGGGGCCTTCGAGGCGTTATCGCCAGCATCTCCCCCACTCCCCTTGCCCTGGTCGCCAGCACCACTGCCATTCTCAGGGGCATTGCCGCCCGTATTAACCGGACCCAAAGCGGCGATGAAGCCCGAATGGTCTCCTGTCAACTTGTCAAGGGCAGACTGATCAGGCAGACCTCCTTGGTGATTCACAGAGGTCTCGACAGGGGTTAGCGACTTTGCGGCACATTCCACAACGCGCCTTTCCAGTACATTCAAGTCCTTTTCCTCGAAGTAGCCCGCATTCTGGATGTGTTTCAGGGACTCAACGGCACTGGCAGTGCTCCCCGAGAGGCCAAGAGAGTACATGCGATACGTCGAGGTCATGGACTGGGCCTGTCGCTGGGCGGAGTCACTGGTGACAGACGTGCCATTCGATATGGTCACGATACTCTTGACGTATACGTCGGATGGGGCGTTCTCGAGACGCCTTGCCGTGGCATCGACGCTCTGAAGGCCTGCACCTGCGTTCACGCCAGCGTTCCCATCACTACTCATCCGCGTGTCGACAAAGGACCTCACGTCATCAAACTTACCTGTGAAAGGAAGGGCAGCATTTGAGCGACCGCAGCAAACGATCGCGACCCTTGCCTTCGCATCGGACTCGAGAATCCCCTTGCCAATCCTCTTCGCGGCCTCCTTGAGGCTCTCCCTCGAGCGTGGTGCCATGCTCGCAGAGTCATCCAACAGGAGCACGACGGCGTTGTGCGCGCCGGGCTGAGCCTTTGTGTCACGTCCCTGGGCACATGCCTGTGAGGGAAGTGTGGCACCGCACGTCAAAGCGAGCACGATGGACACCGAGAGGGCGCCGAACATCTTGCGAAGAGCGAAGAGCTTACCTTTCACTGAGATCCTCCATTATCGACCGATATCAACCACGCGACTGACTATATTAACTGAATAGAAGCTTAGTTATTAGGATTCAGCGATGAGCACGAGAGAAACACAAAGTCCAAGCCTCCCTCTGGCCTCTCCCCTATCTTGCCACGAACAGAGCGGCCCGCGTCCCGTGAGCAAAAGGCTTTCGGGACGCGGGCACATGGTACGTCAGTGAGGACAGCGAACCTCAAGTTGTAGGCGAGAGGAGCTTAGCCATCGACCCCACCTGAGTCGGCATCGCCACGCCTGCGCCTGAGCACGATGCCGAGTACGGTGGCAAGAGCACCAAGGACAGCGAGCGGAAGAGCCACGAAAAGCGGCGAAGAGTCACCCGTCTTCGGCAGGTCGCCACCACCTCTCTCAGGCTGGACGTCCGACACCCTCGCGGACCCCGCGTTGCCATTAAACGTGGATGACACCTTTGATCCTTGGTCTGTGGGTCCCGGAGTCCCGTCATCACCCTTGTTCTGCTTATTATCATCCTTGCCCTGCTTGGCACGTTGGCCCTGTGACCCAAGGACCAACCCCTGTCCCTTGCGCTGAGCCGACGCGAGGGCAGCCCCATAGCCCCGCCATACAAAAAGCCCCCGTGACACACTCGTGTCACGGGGGCTTCACCACGGACGCCTAGGGCGCCCACATAATCGCAGGGCGAGCTGCTTACTCGGCCTCGTCGAGGGCCTTCTTGGCCACCGTAGCGAGATCGGCGAACGCGGCATCGTCCTCATAGGCGATCTGGGCGAGGACCTTGCGGTCGAGCTCGACGCCCGCAAGTTTCAAGCCATGCATGAACCTGCTGTACGAGAGCTCGTTCATGCGGGCGGCAGCGTTGATACGCTGGATCCACAGGGCGCGGATGTCGCGCTTCTTGTTGCGACGGTCACGGTAGGCATACTGCCCAGAGTGCTGGACCTGCTCCTTCATGCCCCGGAAGGTGCGGGAGCGGGCGCCATAATACCCCTTGGAGCGCTCGACTAGGGTCTGGCGCTTCTTGCGACCGGCAACTGCGCGCTTGACACGTGCCATATCTCATCAACTCCTTGGTGTTTCTCAAAAGAGCGTGCGCATGCGCAGCTCGTGCTCTAGTGCTTGCTTCCTATACGCTGCGAGACAACCCTGACGTCTCCAAGGGTGAGCTCGGCTTCCTTACGAAAGCCCCGAATGCGCTTCTGGGATTTCTTGGTAAGGATGTGACTCTTGAACGCCTTCGCGCGCATGATCTTGCCTGTGCCGGTCCGACGGAAGCGCTTTGCCGAACCTTTGTGCGTCTTCATCTTGGGCATGCTTAGCTCTCCTTCTCGCTCTCGGCGTCGCCCTTGGGCCCCTTCTCGCTAAAGGCTCCCTTGATGGGGGCGACGAGCATGTGCATATTGCGACCCTCCATCTTAGGCTGCTGCTCGACCGTCGCATAGGGCGCGAGGTCCTCGGCCAACCTATCGAGCACCATCCTGCCCTGCTCGGGATGGGCCATCTCGCGACCGCGAAACATGATGGTGATCTTGACCCGCGCACCCCTCTTGAGGAAGCGCATGACATGGTTCTTCTTCGTGGTGTAGTCACCCACATCGATCTTGGGACGAAACTTCATCTCCTTGACTTCGACCCTGATCTGCTTCTTGCGGGCGGCCTTGGCCTTACGGTCCTGCTCGTACCTGTACTTGCGGTAATCCATCACCTTGCAGACGGGTGGATCCGCGTTGGGGGCGATCTCCACGAGGTCGAGGCCCTGATCACTCGCGACACGCAATGCGTCGCTTAGGCCAAAGAGACCCAGCTGAGAGCCATCGACACCAATGAGGCGGCACGTGCGTGCAGTAATCTCGCGGTTGATGCGAGGTCCATCGTTCTTGGCTATCTTCTACACCTTCCCTTCCTCGCGACGTTCCCGTCGCATTTGCGTGCTGACGCGCGCCGGATCCCTTGCATAAAAAAGCTCCCGACGCAGATAGCGTCTAGGAGACAAGATCCACCGAGGCAGAAGGGAACTCTATTGTCTGACCAGACGGCTACCATGCGGCGCCATGTAGGTGGGGGCCCAACACCGACCCCGCTTTCCAAATGCATGCCTATCTTAGACATGCGAGAGCGGCCACGCAAGGGCAAAGTCTGCCCTTGCCTGCCTCCTGTCCAGAAATACGCAAAGCGACCACGACTTGATAGACGTGCCCTTGAGCTGAGGTCTGCGGGTGCGGCGCAGGGGGCCAAGGGTGCGGAGCAAGAGGCCTTGAGGAAGCCGATGAATGCTGTCAGCTATCCTGTCTACGGCGCAGGGGGCCGCAGAGACGCTGCGGGTGCGGCGCAGGGTGAGGACGAAAGCCCAAAGCTACACTCCAAGCAGGCCGTACGCCCCCGCACTCACCCAGAAGACCACCTGCAGCACCAGTGAGGCCCCAAGCAGTGACCAAACCGCCTTTCTCCCGCCGTCCTTCCCATCGAGCTGCGCCACGAAGTAGGCTGCAGGAAGCGCCACAGGCACAATGTAGCGAAAGTTAGACGAGCACGAGAAAGGCTCGCTCAGCGATAAGTAGACAAGTCCCAGCACGTAGCTAAAAAACACGACGCCCATGAAGATTGTGCCCGCCTTGACGCCAAACGTTTTCGATCGTAGGTTGATCGTGGCGCGCAAGATGCCTACGAACACGGCGATGGTAAGGAGCGCGCCTATGAGCAGAAGCACCATGCCCACGCAAACAAGGTGGGGCTCATCCGGCGCAAACTCATCGAACGTCGCGCCCTTGAGCGCAATAAGGGGAATGCTGTACTCACTCATCAGGTGCAAGAAAGGGTCAAAGCCCCCACTCCACCAAGGTAGCAGCCTCTGGGCCAGGCTATAGGCCGAGCGGTTCATGGGACTTGCAGGGTCCACCTTCTGGAGGTAGCCGAAGGGCATGCCAAAGCGCAGGTAGGCGTAGACGTGCCACCAGCCCCCGAGCACCGCGGCGGGGACAAGCGCGGCCACGACCTGGTCGATGGTGCCATGGATGTCGATGCGATACGAACCACGCGCACTCACGAGTCGCAGGATCAGGGAAGTCAGGGCGGGCAGAAGCAGCAGGGCGGCCGTCGTCTTGGTCATGAGCGCGAGGCCGAGGCAGACGCCGGCACGAAGCGCCCGCGCGAGGGTCGGGTCCTCGTACCAGCGCATGAGCAGGAGGAGGGTCGCGAGCGAGAGCAGCGTGAGGAGGCCGTCGTAGGACACGTTGCCGGAGAGCGGCACGAAGAAGGGCACGAGCGCCCAGGCGCAGAAGCCCAGCGCCAGGGCGCGGCCCTCGAGGCGGGCCTGCCTCAGCACGAGGTAGCCGACATAGGTCGCACCGACCGAGTAGGCCAGCGAGAGCCACTGCAGGCTCTCCGCCGCCTGCGCGTCCGCGAGGCCGAAGGCGCGCCCCGCGCAGACCCAGGCGGCCCCGAGGTAGTAGGAGAGCGGCGGGTTGTAGAAGGACCAGAGCGAGGTGGGGTCCACGTCGAGCAGGCGCAGGCCGTTGTCGGCGAGCCGGAAGATGTATACCACGTGCCCGGCCGTCGCGTCGAGGCCCCAGCTGTCGTGCTGCAGAAACGTGTACTTGGTCATGATGACATAGTAGATGCGCAAGAGCACCGTGATCACAAAGACAACCGCGCAGACCACGGAGTACCCGCCCGTCCCCGCCCAGAGCCTGCGGGCATACAGGATGAGCATCACGAGCAGGTACAACAGGAAAAGAACTCCGACGACCGTGACAACCAGCTGCGTGGTGCCCATACCCTCGTACGCGGCCAAGGAAATAAGCGGCAGGGTCAGCGCAAGCAGGCCTGCCGCGCACGCGAGGCCAACGCCATGTGCCTCTCGCCATACAAGCTCAGGCCGCAAGAAACCACCCATCAGAAGTCACCTCGTTGATCAGTTACGATACGCCATTGCGAAGAAATCATGCACCCATGCTAGCCGAAGGTCAAGCCCATACCCGCCCAAAAGGCCACCTGCGCCACCGCGTAGGCGGCAAGACAGACCCAGCAGGCGCGCCCTGCCAGCCTACGGTGGCCAAGGCGCGAGAGGAAGAAGGCGCCGGCAAGTGCCACAGGCACGATGTAGCGGAAGTTGGACGAGCACGAGAAGGGTTGACTGAACGAAAGCTGCAGTATACCGATCGCATAAGCGACCAGCACCGAGGCCATGAGGGCAATGGGCAGAGCCTGCTCATGACTGTGACTTCTCAGGTCAGACAAGCAAAACACAAGACCGCAGACCACGCCGAGCACAAGCGCGGCGCCCAACGCATCGAGCACGGTACCGATGGCAAAGAGCGGACCTTTTGGGACGACCTTCCCCACGAGGTCAAAGGTGGCCGTCTTGAGCAGGATCACGGGAATGCTGTAGTCACCGGCGACGTCCACGTAGTAGAAGGGGGTGAAGTCGCCCTCCCATGAGGGCAGCAGTCTCTGGGCCAAGCTATAGGCCGAGCAGTTCATGGGGTCTGTCGGGTCCACCTTCTGGAAGTAGCCAAAGGGCATGCCAAAGCGCAGGTAGGCGTAGACGTGCCACCAGCCCCCGAGCACCG
>ERZ772926.513-NODE-513-length-21553-cov-41.481626_pt1 | contig 21553 bp, 19 predicted proteins | sample MGYA00511136_ERZ772926 | MGnify/ENA primary metagenome ERZ772926 (study PRJEB29015, sample SAMEA2737917) | human oral metagenome | biome: human oral; feature: human-associated habitat; material: dental | place: China | collected 2153 ... | reverse complement strand
GATAAATAGCATACTTTGTCTTGCTCAGTACTTTTTTCTTTTTCATTTTATCTAACTATCCTTGCTAATTATTCTCTCGTTCACCTGCAATATTAGAACTAAAATTAAAATTAACTATATCATTATTCGAATCAAGGTCTAAATTCATAAAATAATGATTCCAAAAGAATTCATTGTTACCTGCTCCCCACTGCACGCCATAATAATGACCCAAATATTCATCTCTTGGCTCGCTTGGAGTCAGCCATATTTTTTTCCCAAATACTTTCGTGAACTCGTTTTTGTCAAGCTTCTTTAGCAAATCTATACCATCTATATTATATGAAATTCCATATTTTTTGGCAACAGCTGTGCACTCAGAATCGAAGCAAACCTGCGTAACTACACAGTCCTTCAGCTCCGTACTCTTCCTCTTATCTCCGTAAACACCTATACATCCGAGAACTACATTCTTCTTTACAAGAAGATAGGTAGAACGCGTAACTGCTGAGTCATATGACTTAAAGCCGTTTGGTACGCTAACCCCAGCTCCTTGGTATTTAGTATAGCTTCCCGTTGTCAAAAGCTCGTTATAATTAGGATAATCATGTCTACCATTTGACACATAAATTTCAAACCCCTTGTCTATCAAATCCGAAATCTTAGTCTCTGTAAGATGAATTTCAGTTCCGTCAATTTTAAGTGGAGGTGCGTTATCAGGTAGACCTATAATTATATATACAAACATCAAAAACACGAATATCATAAGCACTGCAACGATACCCATCCAAGATTTCCCGGTTCTCCTTCGTGCATTGAAAAGCGACATTATAGAAGGCGTGATTATAGCAGCACCAATTGGCGCCGCCCCATGACGGAACATGCTCATGACCTTAAAGGCAATTACAGCGCTAATTAGTATTAAAATTATGTGCACTGCATACTCTCCTACGCTTAGCTTACTCGTCCTAGTCTGATTATTTGCTGGGGCATCGTACACTGGAACACCGTTCTCAAAGGTGTTCTTCATTCTAAAACGCAGCCAAAACAATATTCCAATAAACACAAATGCCAAGAACACTAGCATTCCGATAAAAACAAATTTTTCCATCTGTAACCTTTTCTCTGACCTAATTATCGTCCATCAAAATTCATATCTAGTCTACCACATTTTGAAATTGTTTTACAATATTTACATACTTGTGCACGAATCAAAAATGTATACAAGCTTTTCAGAGTATTTATTCTTTACACCTCTTTTCCGCTATGTTAAAATTGTATTAAGTTTAATACTTGTTTTATTCTAAACGTGCGCATCATTTTAGCGCAAAAAACAAATTTAATTCCGTTGTTTCTGTAGTTAACTTTTTTTGATATCATACCTACTAAGAAGAAGATAAATGCGAATATTGTTACTTTTAACGGTGAATTCCCATATGTTGCTAGAGGAGAAGGTGAAAATGGAATCAGAGGATATATTGATTTTGATGAAAAATTTTTAAATCCCTCCAATACTATTTCTTTCGGTCAAGATACTGTAACTATGTATTATCAACCAAATGCCTACTTTACAGGAGATAAGATTCAAATATTTAAGTTAAATAAAAAATATGGGAAATTAACAGAAAATATTGCTTTGTATTTAATTAGTTCGATGAAAAAAGCTTTTACAAATTTTTCTTGGGGTCAATCTTCTTTTGCTCTTGATGTTATTTCAAATATTGATATTGAACTTCCAGTGACAAAAAGTGGTACTATTGATTTTGAATACATGGAAAAATATATTCAAGTAATAAAGAAACAGCTTATTGAAGACGTTGTTGAATATAAAGATGAATACATCAGCAAGAGCAAATCAACTGTTTTTAAATAAGGTTATATGGTATCTTTTTGGTAGCTAAACAGACAAAAGGAACATTTTTTCTCAAAAAATACAAGAAGAGAATGTTGATTTATCAGCATTCTTTTTTATTTCAGATACTTTATCGGAATTACATACAGATAGAAATCTTTTTAAGCAATTTATTCCAACTCTTGTAAAAAGTAATATGATTGATAGCTTATCCGACATCTTAGTAAGATGGCAGTGTTTTAAGTGTCATGGTCAATATGACTGTTGTGTTGTTAAAAGGCATCTTGAAGGATGCCCTTATTGTGATGATAAGTTGATGTTAAAAGGGTATAATACTTTACAAGAAACTCATCCTTTTCCATAATTACAGGAAGAATGGAGCGATAAAAATGGATTGCCTGTTCATTTAGCATTGAGTCACATTGAAACAAAAAAATATTGGTGGAATTGCTCCGTTTGTAGAGGTGAATACTTGTGTTCAATTCCAATTAGAAGAGAAGTGCCTAATACTTGTCCATATTGCAATAACGAACAAGCATTAAAAGGCTATAATACAATTCCAGATATTTATCCTGAATTATGTGATTATTGGAGTAGCAAGAACTTAGTAAAAACTGATGAGGTGACGAGATCGGTTGAAGCTGAGAATAAAATATTTACTTGGATTTGTGATTGTTGCAATTTAGAATTTCAGGAAAGATTAGGGATTGTTTTAGAGGCATTTACAAAAAATAATTCTAGTAAACTTAACTCTATATGCCCTTACTACAATAAAAAACTCCCTAAACCAAATGAAACAGTAAACTATGTTAAGCCGTACTTAATCAATGAATGGGTGAAAGAACTTAACGGAGATATTTACACTTTCTTTTATGATTCAAATACATTAGTTGATTGGAATTGCCGAAAATGTCACAAGAATTTTAAAGCGAAAATTTCTGAACGCCACGAAAACGACCAATGTTGTCCGTATTGTTCATTTAAGAAGACTGCAAAGGGTTATAACGATCTAGAAACAACACATCCTTGGTTAATTAAAGAATGGTCTACATTAAATAAACAAGAAATGTCTTCAGTAAGGGCTAATTCAACATATACCGCATGGTGGAAATGTCCTGTATGTACTGGAGAATATCAGGAAGTCATTAAAGAAAAATTTTACAGAGATAATTCTTGTCCATATTGTAGAAATCAAAAAGTTTTAAAAGGGTTTAATGACTTAGCAACAACACAACAAAGTCTAATGAATGAGTGGGATTATGTAAATAACCTCCTAATAGCAAATCCAACTGAAAACACAGAGTTGAGTAATATGTCTGTATGGTGGATATGTCAAGAAAATCCAGATCATCGTTATAAAATTCAAGTTAAAGAAAGAATGACGTACAGAAAGCGAAATAAAAAGGCATATTCAATTTGCAAAGGATACAGAAGAAAGCAAGAACATTTTGTACAGTTTAAAAAAGATATAAAAAAATGAGAACACTTTAAATAATATAAAGTGTTCTTATTCTGTCAAAATTGTACATTTGAAAAATTTTTAGTTTTTGGTTATATTTATCTTGTTTTTTATTCTTTTTTATTACTTCTAAAAAACTCTACAACATCTTTCCGAAAAACTATAATTTTCTTGAAAAATATATTAGTCTATGCTATACTACTAGTAGACTTAATTATGGAGAAAATACATGAAACGTGAGATTCTACTGGAACGAATCGACAAACTAAAACAAATCATGCCCTGGTATGTTCTGGAATACTACCAATCAAAGCTTGCTGTTCCCTACAGTTTTACAACCTTGTACGAATACCTCAAGGAATACGATCGATTTTTCAGCTGGGTTTTGGAGTCTGGGATTTCAAACGCGGATAAAATTGCTGATATTCCTTTATCAGTCTTGGAAAACATGTCAAAGAAAGATATGGAATCCTTTATCCTATATCTAAGAGAACGACCTTTGCTGAATGCTAATACGACTAAAAATGGGGTTTCCCAAACAACCATTAACCGTACCCTTTCTGCACTTTCTAGTCTTTACAAGTATCTGACTGAGGAAGTCGAAAATGACCAAGGTGAGCCCTATTTCTATCGTAATGTAATGAAGAAAGTTTCAACCAAGAAAAAGAAAGAAACACTTGCTGCTAGAGCTGAAAACATCAAGCAAAAGCTCTTTTTAGGTGATGAGACAGAAGGTTTCCTGTACTATATCGACCAGGAATACCCTAAAACACTCTCAAATCGTGCCTTATCTTCCTTTAATAAGAACAAAGAGCGAGATTTAGCCATTATAGCACTTCTCTTGGCGTCTGGTGTCCGCTTATCTGAAGCTGTTAATCTGGATCTAAGAGACCTCAATCTCAAAATGATGGTTATAGATGTCACTCGAAAAGGGGGCAAACGTGATTCTGTCAATGTCGCGGCCTTTGCAAAACCTTATCTAGAGAATTACCTCGCTATTCGAAATCAGCGCTATAAGACGGAAAAGACAGATACAGCTCTCTTTCTGACCTTATATCGTGGTGTTCCCAATCGTATTGATGCTTCTAGTGTTGAAAAGATGGTGGCCAAGTATTCAGAAGACTTCAAAGTCCGTGTAACACCCCACAAACTTCGCCATACCCTAGCAACCCGTCTCTATGATGCAACCAAATCACAGGTTTTGGTCAGCCACCAGCTAGGACATGCCAGCACACAAGTTACTGATTTGTATACTCATATCGTAAATGACGAACAAAAAAATGCCTTGGATAGTTTATGATTGATACGTAATAATAATTATGTAAACCGAGTCTCAAAAAAAGAAGTTGCTAAAATATGCAACTTCTTTTTTCGTTTTACCCCACTACCGCTTCAGCAATTTCTTCACGGCTGATACCAGCAAAGTAGCGTGTAATATCAATAGTTTCTAGGGCCTTGAGGACATCTTCGCGTTCGTATTTAACACCTCGGAGGACATCTTCTACTGCAGCAACGTCTTCGATACCAAAGAAGTCACCATAAATCTTGATGTCTTGGATTTTTGATTCAAGAACATTGGCAAAGACTTCTACTTTACCACTAGTGAATTTCGTTCCACGACGGACGTTAAACTCAGGTGATTTACCATAGTTCCAGTCCCATGTACCAAACTTGGTATCCTTGATGCGATTGATTTCAGCCAATTCTTCCTCAGAAAAAACGTATTCTGTCATCTCTGGGTACTCTTTTTTCATGTATTCCAGTAGTAAATCACGGAATTCTTCAACTGTGATTTTTTCTGGTAATTCATTGACAATATTGGTTACACGAGCACGGACGGATTTCACCCCTTTTGACTCAAATTTGTCTTTTGAAACCTTGAGGGCGTTAGCAAGGACTGACAAATCAACGTCAAAGAGCAAGCAACCATGGTGCATAATACGTCTATTGATATAGGCTTGGGCATTTCCACAGAATTTCTTACCGTCAATTTCTAAGTCATTACGACCTGTAAATTCAGCTTTAACACCAAGTTGAGCCAAAGTATTGATGACTGGAGTTGAGAAGCTCTTGAAGTCAAAGGCACGGTTTTCATCTTCTTTTGAAATGATGGTGTAGTTGAGGTTGTTTAAATCGTGATAAACAGCTCCACCACCACTGATACGGCGGACTACCTCAATACCATTTTCGCGAACATAATCACGGTTGATTTCTTCGATAGTATTCTGGTGACGCCCGACAATGATAGATGGCTTGTTAATCCAAAGTAGGAAGATTTGATCCTCATTCAAAAGGTGTTTAAAGGCATATTCTTCTAAGGCGATATTAAAGGCAGTGTCGTTTGAATGATTGATAATATATTTCATAGTATTTCCAAAAATTTAGTTTTTAAATTCTGTTCATAGCAATCTAATTTTCTAAAGTGGTAAAAAGAAATGTAACGTGTTATCGTTACATTTCTCGGAAAAATTGAGACAAGAGGCTCAATTTTTAGGCATGGAACTCTAATAGAGGTCGCTGCCGTCCGTACTACTTTAAGAAAATTTAGTTGAAAATCTTATTTATTTTTCTTTGGTGAATGGATGGCCATTCCTAGAACATCTGCAAATGCTTCGTACATCACTTCAGAGTAAGTTGGGTGTCCGTGGATAGTCTTCAGCATTTCTTCAACAGTGATTTCCATTTCGATAATGCTTGACGCTTCGTTGATCAATTCTGCGGCTGCAGGACCGATGATATGGACACCAAGGATTTCACCGTATTTCTTATCAGCGATAACTTTTACGAAACCTTGAGCAGCATCCGATGCAATAGCACGTCCGTTCGCAGCAAAATTGAATTTACCGATAGCGACATCGTATTTCTCACGTGCTTGTTCTTCAGTCAAGCCTACTGCTGCTACTTCAGGAAGAGTGTAGATGGCTGCAGGAGTCAAGTTCAGTTTGGCAACAGCATGATTTCCTTTAAGGGCATTTTCAGCGGCAACTTCACCCATACGGAAGGCTGCGTGTGCCAACATCTTCGTACCGTTGATGTCACCTGGAGCATAGATACCTGGAACAGAAGTTTCCATGTATTCGTTGACCTTGATACGTCCACGATCCAATTCAAACTCAACATCGCCAATTCCTTCGAGGTCTGGCACACGACCAATTGAAAGGAGCGCTTTGCTTGCGATGATATCATCTTTTCCTTCAACCTTGATACGAAGTTGACCATTTTCCTCGATGATTTCTTGCAGTTTCATACCTGTTAATATGGTCATTCCTTTACGCTCAAGGATCAAGCGAAGGTTCTTAGAAACTTCCGCATCCATAGCTGGAACGATACGGTCCATCATTTCGATAACAGTTACTTTTGACCCAAATGTCATAAAGGCCTGACCGAGTTCGATACCGACAACGCCACCACCGATGATAACAAGGCTTTCTGGAACTTCGTTCATTTCAAGAATATCATCGCTGGTCATCACAAGTGGAGATTCCATACCAGGTACGTTGATCTTGCTGACTTTTGAACCACCAGCAAGGATGATTTTCTTGGTTTCAAGCAATTCAGAACCATTTACCAAGACATTTTTGTCTTTAGTGATGGTACCAATTCCCTTATGAACAGTAACACCGTAGCTACGAAGAAGACCTGCAACTCCGCCAACCAAGGTATTGACAACCTTAGACTTGGTTTCAAGGAGTTTGTCCATATCTACAGTGAAGTTTGGATTTTCAATGACGATACCACGGTTTGCTGCATGACCGATGTTTTCGATGATTTCAGCATTGTGAAGGTAGGTCTTCGTTGGGATACAACCACGGTTCAAGCAGGTTCCACCGAGTTCAGATTTCTCAACAAGGGCAACCTTCCCACCGAGTTGGGCAGCTTTAATGGCTGCCACATATCCAGCAGGACCTCCACCAATTACAACGATATCAAAGGCATCATCGCTCTTACCATCGTCGCTTGAGGCACTAGCTGCAGGTGCAGGTTTTGATTCTGGAGCAGCCGCTCCAGCTGTTGGGATATTTTCCCCTTCTTCACCAAGGTAACCGATAACTTCAGTTACTGGAACGGTTTCACCATCTCCTTTGAGGATGGCAATCAAGTATCCATCTTCTTCGGCTTCCAATTCCATGCTGACTTTGTCAGTCATGATTTCCAAAAGGATTTCTCCTTCTTTTACAAATTCTCCGACTTTCTTATTCCATTGGACGATTTGTCCTTCTGTCATATCCACGCCGGCTTTTGGCATAATTACTTCTAAGGCCATGTCTTACTTCCTTTATCTATATCTCTAAAAATAAATACTGTATTATTTAAACCAACATTGAGATTGGATTTTCAATCAATTCTTTCAAGTCTTTCATAAACTTAGCACCAGCCATACCATCTACGACACGGTGGTCAATTGTTAAACCAAGACTCATGATTGGACGAATGACAATCTCACCATTGACGACAACTGGCTTCTCAATAGTCGAACTGACACCAAGAATAGCTGAGTTTGGTTGGTTAATAATAGGACCAAAGGACTGAACACCAAACATTCCCAAGTTACTGATAGTAAATGTTGAATTTTGAAGTTCACTAGGAGCTAATTTACCATCCAAGGTACGACCAATAACGTCTTTAAATGCAACTACCAACTCTGACAGACTTAGTTTCTCAGCATTGTAAACAACAGGTGTCATCAATCCATTATCCATTCCAACCGCCATCGCAAGGTTGACATAATTATGAGTAATAATAGTCTTGCCGTCTTCGGTCAATGAAGCGTTGATGTAAGGGTGTTTCATCAATGTCTTAACAACAGCGAGTGAAAGAAGATCAGTAACCGTAATTTTCTTACCAGTTGCTTCCATGATTGGTTCAAGAACTTTCTTACGAAGAGCCAGCATTTCAGACATATCAACATCGTAGTTGAGCGTGAAGGTTGGCGCAGTCAGGTAGGATTCGACCATACGTTGGGCGATAATCTTACGCATTGGTGTCATTGGAATACGCTCAATCTCACCATAAGGAGTGATAGTATCTGGAACTTCTTCCACTTTTTCGATTTGAGCAGGAGACTTGATGGTATCGTTTTCGATATTTTCAGGAAGCAAGGCCAAAACATCCTTCTTCATGATTTTACCACGATGACCCGTTCCTTGGATTTCCTGCCAAGCAATGTTATGTTCGAGGGCAATTCGTTTTGCAAGTGGCGAAATGCGAACCACGTTTGTGTCTTTATAAGTTTCCACGTCTTCTTTGTGGACACGACCGTTTGCACCTGAGCCAGAAACGTCATAGAGGTTGATCCCTAGATCATTTGCTAACTTTCTAGCCGCAGGAGTCGCTCTTAGCTTGTCATCAGCCATGACCTCTCCAATTCTAATTATGATACTAAGGGCGAAAAAGTCAAAGTGAAAATAGGAAACTTGACGAAGAAACTTTAGTTTCTAGGAAAGTTTATCTTTTTCACACAGACTTTAGCCCGTGTTCGAATATAAGATATTAAGGACGAAGAGGGCAATGAAAAAATAGGAGATTGAAGATGTGTTCGATGAACACAAGGAAATCTATCTTTTTTTCGCAGACCTCCGTCCGAATTCAATTACATGATACTAAGGGCGTAAAAAGCGACTGAAAAATAGGAAATCTACGCAGACTTTGATGAAGCCAAGGAGATTTATCTTTTTTCCGAGCTTTTAGCCCGTGTTTAACTCTACAAGTAACTTGGACACGAAACATGTCTCAAGTTACTAAAGTTAAAAACCTTTGAATTTTTACATAATTTAATTTGTGTAATATTATTCTTTGTTGTAAGTTTTTCGGATTGCATCTTTGATGCTTTCAACGGTTGGAATCATAGCATTTTCTAGATTTTGTGCGTAAGGCATTGGCACATCTTCTCCGGCGCAACGGCGGATTGGTGCGTCTAGATAATCAAATGCTTCTGATTCTGAAATAATAGCTGAAATCTCTCCGATATAGCCACTTGTTTTGTGGGCGTCGTTGACCAGAACGACCTTACCAGTCTTCTTCACTGAGTTAATGATGATATCCTTATCAAGTGGAACGAGGGTACGTGGGTCCACAATTTCAACTGAAATTCCCTCTTCTGCTAATTCTTCAGCAGCTTGAACCACACGACGAAGCATTTTACCATAAGTAACGACTGTTACATCTGTACCTTCACGTTTGATTTCACCAACTCCAAGTGGGATTGTGTAGTCTGGATCAACTGGCACTTCCCCTTTTTGGTTAAATTCTGACTTGTATTCAAGGATGATAACAGGGTTGTTATCACGGATAGAAGACTTGAGCAGTCCTTTCATATCCGCAGGTGTACCTGGAGCTACAACCTTGAGACCAGGGATGTGTGTAAACCAAGACTCTAGAGACTGAGAGTGCTGAGCTGCAGAACCAACTCCGTTACCAGCTGCACATCGAACTGTCATTGGAACCTGACCTTTACCACCAAACATATAACGTGTTTTAGCGGCTTGGTTGACGATATTGTCCATTGCAATAACCGAGAAGTCCATGAAGGTCATATCGACGATTGGACGAAGTCCTGTCATGGCCGCTCCTGCTGCTGCTCCGGAGATGGCAGCTTCAGAAATCGGACAGTCACGGACACGTTCTGGACCAAATTCTTCGAGCATTCCAACAGAAGTTCCGAAGTCCCCTCCGAAAACACCGACGTCCTCTCCCATCAAGAATACATTTTCATCGCGACGCATTTCCTCAGACATAGCAAGGATAATGGTGTCACGGAAGGACATTGTTTTTGTTTCCATTTTATCTCTTTCTCCTTAGTCTGCGTAAATATCTTCAAATGCTGATTCAAGTGGTGGGAATGGGCTTTCTTCTGCAAATTTAACAGAAGCTTCTACTGCTTCCTTGACTTGTGCTTGGATTTCTTCCAATTCTTCTGCACTTGCACTATTGTTTTCAATGAGGTATTTGCGAAGGTTTTCGATTGGGTCTTTTTGTTTCCACAATTCTACTTCTTCACGAGTACGATATTTACCAGGGTCAGATGATGAGTGACCAAGCCAGCGATAGGTTACACTTTCGATCAAGACTGGGCCATTGCCACCACGAACATGGTCTACGGCTTTCTTAAATCCTTCATAGACATCGATGACATTGTTTCCATCTTCGATAAACATTCCAGGAATTCCGTAAGCAGCGCTACGTTGATGGATATGCTCTACATTGGTCATTTTCTTGATATCCGCAGAGATTCCATAACCGTTGTTAATGCAGTAGAAAATAACAGGAAGTTTCCAAATAGAAGCCATGTTCACTGCTTCGTGGAAAACACCTTCGTTGGTCGCACCATCTCCAAAGAAGCAGACAACGATTTTACCAGTATTCTGCATTTGCTGACTAAGGGCCGCACCGACAGCGATTCCCATACCACCACCTACGATACCATTGGCACCAAGGTTCCCAGCATCAAGGTCGGCGATATGCATAGATCCACCTTTACCTTTACAAGTTCCAGTGTATTTACCAAGGATTTCAGCCATCATTCCGTTGAGGTCGATTCCTTTGGCGATAGCCTGTCCGTGACCACGGTGATTGGAGGTGATCAGATCATCTGGATTGAGGGCCAACATCGCACCCACGTTAGCTGCCTCTTCTCCAACAGAAAAGTGCGTCATTCCTGGCACTTTCCCTTTCTTTACTAATTGCGCAATTTTTAAGTCCATACGACGGATTTCTTCCATCTTACGGAACATCTCTAGCAAAAGATTTTTATCTAAAGTTGACATCTTCTTGCCTTTCTAACTTTGTACTTACTTTACTATTTTACCGTTTTTAGAAAACACTGTCAAAGTATATGACCGATAAAATTTCACAAGGTAAAAAAACAAATCCCCGTTTTAACAGGGATTTTCTTTAGTTAGAGTATTTTTTCACAAAGTGCCTTTTCAGGATATTTTCCAAAAATTAGCTCAACCTTTTCATTATGGATTTCAAACGCCATTGATACAAACAACCAGAAACAATCAAGCTGGCAATTAACCCAATCCAGTAGGCATATGCCCCTAAGTCAGTTGCCTGATCTAGTAGATATCCTAGAGGTATCGCTACTCCCCAATATCCGATTAGGCCAAGATAGAAAGGAACGATAGTGTCCTTATACCCTCTTAAAATTCCTTGGAGCGGAGCCGCAAAGGTATCAGCTAACTGGAAAAAAAGACTGTAGGTTAGAAATACAGCAGTTGTTTCAATGAACTGAGGGTCATTTCCATATAAACTTGCTACACGATCTCTAAAAATGTAGAGAAAGGACAGGGTAAGACCTGCAAAAATAAGGGCGGTTACTCTCCCCAGACGAGCATAGATTTTTGCATCCTCAAAACGTTTAGCCCCCACCTCGTAAGACACAACAATCGCCATAGCAGAGGAAATACTCATGGGAAAAGCGTACATGAGACTCGAAAAGTTCATAGCTGACTGGTGGCTAGCGATGATGAGTGATGAAAACTTAGCCATGATTAATCCCACAACGGAGAAAATAGCGACTTCAGCAAATACGGTTCCTCCGATTGGTAGACCTAACCGAACACCTTCCTTGATTTTATCTATATTGAGTGGTATACGTTTTTCAAGATGTAGCGCTTTTAACTTTTCTTGTTTGAACAAAACAAGTAGGGAAATCCCCAATAAAACCCAATAGGCTAGCGAAGTTCCCAGCCCTGCTCCTACGCCACCAAGCTCAGGAAAACCAAGGGCTCCATAAATCAAAAGATAGTTAAAACCACTATTGAGCGGAAGTAACAAAAGCATGAGGTACATAGATATCTTGGTCAATCCAAGAGAATCCAACAAAGATCGAATGACACTAAAAAGCAACAAGGGAATAATCCCGATAGACAGGTACCAAAGATAAGAAACTGCAACCACCGCCACCTGAGATTCTAGTCCGATATGGTTTAAGACAGGCGGCGCTAAGAATACTACCATGCCAAGCAAGAGCAAAGACAGTCCGAAAGCTAAATAGATGAATTGGTAAAAATCAGATGCCACTTCTTCCTTTTTGCCCCGTCCCAGATGATGGCCTATAATGGAAACCATGGCCGAAACAATCCCTGTTAAAAAAGTAAAGAAAGGATTCCATAGACTCGTTGCAGTCGATACACCAGCCAAGTCCATAGTATTGTACTGCCCAGTCATGGTTGTATCAACAAAAGAGGCAGAATAATTGGCAAATTGATAGATCAGGATAGGGAAAAATATCTTAAGAAATAAGACAAACTTGTCTTTAAATTGATGGGTTGGATACATATACGCTCTCTATTCTTATAGTTTATAGAGCAGAGTCCCATCTAGTTTTGGTAGACGATTTGTCCCTTACATATAGTATATTTGACCTGCCCTTTTAAAGTTTCCCCGATAAATGGAGAATTAGCTGATTTTGAAGCGAAGTTTGGACCGACAGTCCGATCAGCCTTGTCATCAAAGATAGTAATATCCGCTGGACCATTTTCAGCTAAGTAGCCTGCTTCAAAGTTGTAAAGTTTGGCTGGATTGACAGTCATTTTTTCTAGCAATTCCATTAAGCTTAGCTCACCAGCTTCCACCAAATAAGTCAAGCCGAGAGATAGAGAGGTTTCCAAACCAGTCATACCAGATGGCGCTTTGGTGATATCTTCTACATTTTTCTCATCTGTATGGTGAGGCGCGTGGTCTGTCGCAATCACAGTGATGACGCCTGACTTGAGGCCCTCGATAACGGCACGGCGGTCTGACTCCAAACGAAGCGGAGGATTCATTTTGGCATTGCTACCTTGAGTTAAAAGAAGAGTTTCTGTCTTAGAAAAATGTTGTGGTGCCACTTCTGCTGTGACTTGGGCCCCCAAACCTTGAGCAAACTCTACTACTTTGACACTTTCTTCCTTAGATAAATGCTGGATGTGAACATGGGCCTTAGTTGCATAGGCAATCATGACATCACGCGCAATCATAGCGTATTCTGCTACCCCTGTCGCACCACAAATCTTGAAGTGGTCTTTAGCGATGTTTTCATTAAAGCCAAGAATACCGTTCAAGCCGGGATCTTCCTCGTGTAGACAAACAAAGGTGCCAAGTTTTTTAGCAGTTTCCAAGGCTTCTTTGAGAACTTTGCTGCTCTCAAGTGGAATACCGTCATCTGAGAAACCAACGGCACCTGCTTCTAAAAGCGCCTTAAAGTCAGTCAAGTCTTTACCATTAAAGTTCTTGGTAATAGTTGCAACCGTTTTGACGTTAATCTTTTCCTTGGCAGCAGACTGGAGAACTTCTTGCAAAGTCTCTACGTCTGAGATGGTTGGATTGGTATTAGCCATCATGACAACCGTTGTAAAACCACCTGCAGCAGCTGCTAGGGCACCAGTATGGATATCTTCCTTGTGGGTCTGACCAGGTTCACGAAAATGAACATGAATATCCACGAGTCCAGGCGCAACCACGAGACCCGTAGCATCAAGCACCTCTGCTCCTTCTTTCTTGATTTCAGACGCAATTTTGACAATTTTCCCATCTTGGACCAAAACATCACACACTTGATCCAAACCAGACTTGGGATCCATTACACGACCATTTTTGATTAATAACATATCTTCTCTCCTTTATTCATAAAAATCAACTTGGGTATCCAATAATTTGTCCCCATCATAAACAAACTTGGCTGAAAAGAAGGGTTTATCCTCTAAAAGCCACTCAACAAAGGTGTGGTCACCTTCCCAAGTTGGCTTGCTCAAGACCTCATCATAGGGAACCCATTCCAGCGTCCCCTCATTGCAGTCAATCAAGTCACCCTCAAACTCCGTCACCTTAAAAACATAGGTGTACCAGTCTAGATCTGGTGTGAATTCTGGAAAAGTGATAACACCTCTAAGTACTGGCTTGGCTTTGAGGCCTGTCTCTTCGAGGATTTCACGCGCAGCGCATTCCTGAGGTGTCTCTCCTCGCTCTAACTTACCACCCACACCAATCCATTTGCCTTCGTGGACATCATTGGGCTTCTTATTGCGATGCAACATGAGCAGTTCTTTTCCGTTATCAATGTAGCAAATCGTCGCTAACTGAGGCATATTTTCTCCTTATCTAAGCCAATCGATTGGCACTTGTCCTGTCTCTTTTAAAAATTCATTGGCCTTGGAAAAAGGCTTGGAACCCCAAAATCCTCTATAAACCGATAAAGGACTGGGATGGGCTGATTCGATAATCAAGTGGTGAGGATTGGTAACCAAGACCTTCTTCTTACGTGCATAAGCACCCCAGAGTATAAAAATCACTGGCCTATCTAGATTATTGACAACCCGAATCACAGCATCTGTAAAAGGCTCCCATATTAGCTCAGCATGACCATTGGCCTGACCAGCAGGAACGGTCAAACAAGCATTGAGAAGCAAGACTCCTTGCTCAGCCCAAGCCGTCAAATCATGTGATTTCTTAACCCCAATATCATCTGACAATTCTTTCAAGATATTTTGCAAGGATGGCGGAGCTGGGATAGAGTCAGGAACAGAAAAACTCAAGCCCTGAGCCTGACCTGGCCCGTGATAGGGGTCTTGCCCTAGAATCACCACCTTAACTTCTTCAAGCGGTGTAGTCAATAGAGCCTGAAAAATCTTTTCCTTAGGTGGATAAACAATTCCCTGAGCATAGACCTGATCCATAAACTGATTGATTTTCCCGAAATAACCCTCAGGTAATTGCTCCTTAATCAAAGCATGCCAAGATGAGTGTTGCATCGCCAACTCCTTCGTTTTTACTGCTTCTATTATAGCAAAAAGTGGCTATCTAAACCACTTTTTACAGTTTATCCAAACAATCCAGCAAGTCTTGGTAAGAATGAACTTCATAGGTCGGCTGGGCTTGTGTGTGATTTTCAAGACGATGAGGGTTGTACCAGATAGTGTCAATTCCAGCATTATTACCACCTTGAATGTCAGCCGTTAAGGAATCTCCAATCATCAGCGTCTTTTCTTTGCTAAATCCTGCAATCTGCTGACCGATTTTTTCATAGAATAGTGCATCAGGTTTTTGTGTTTGTAACTGCTCGGAGATAAAAACTTGATTGAAATAAGGTGCCAGACCAGATTGAGCCAGACGACCCGTCTGAATGGCAGTAATCCCATTTGTCGCAGCGTACAGTTCATAATCACGCTCAATGAGACTGTCCAAGAGTTCATGAGCGCCTGAAAAAGTTTGTCCCTGTTGAGCGAGATAAAATTGGTATCGCTGAGCAAGTAAAATACCGTCTTTCTCCAGTCTAAAATGATCAAACAAACGAGAAAAGCGCGTGTTAACCAGGTCTTGTTTACTGATTTTCTTTTGCTCCAAGTCCTTCCAGAGAGCCTTGTTCATAGGAACGTAATAGTCTTTATAGGCTTGAATATCCGCAACTCCTTCTTCTTTTAGAAGTTGCGTCAGAGCCACATCCTCAGCAGTATCGAAATCAAGCAAGGTATGGTCAAGGTCGAAAAGTAAAAATTTGTAGGGCAATTTGAAGTTTTCCTTTCTATGTGAGAACAAGTTACTAGTATTTATTAGGGGAATATTCTTTTCCCAACTGCCATAAATACTGATCAATCTCTTTAAGATTAAATTCTTCTAATCCGTAGTATTCTCTAAAAGCAATAATTATATTTTTAAATTCTTGATAATCTTTTAGGTCTGCATTCTTAAGGTTGAAAAATTTATCTGTTTTTCTAAAATATTTTAATACCTTTTCTACATAGCTATCATAAATAGGGTATTCGTTAGGATTATGATGAGAACAGTATTTGGTAGAAAAAGAATAAAACTTTCTAGTTACCCCATTGATCGTAACATTTTGAATTTCATTGACTAAAGTTACATCATCTTGCCTCAACCTCTCGTCAATTTTAAGACTCAGAGTATGCTCTGCAACTGGATAAACCGAAAAAAATATTGGTAAAAGCTCAAAAAATAATTTATCTAAAGCATCTTCTTGCAACTGATAATTTTTAAGATTTTTCCACGCTTTCAAGTATTTTCCTACTTCAATGGCTGACGGTTTAGAAATAACAATATCTGATTTCTATCTTCTATTATAGTTAATTTGCATATTTATCTCACTTCAAGTAGTTGTTAAAATAATTGATAGATTTATTATAGCATATTATAAAATGAATGGGTAAGCTCTTTATTCGTCTCTATCCCAACTCCTTGGCTATTCTGCTTTTTTCAAGTTTTCCCTTGGTAATTCGTTTCCATAAAACAAGTGGGTTCAGACTATAGGATAAACGTAGGAGATAATAGTTTATCCATTCGATTAGTGCAAAAAGCTGTATTAGTGTGGCTATAATAGCCACTTGGAAACTCTGTGTATTCCAGACAATAAAAGGAAAGCCTGAAATAAGTAAAACAAGGTCTAGTATTCTGAAACCACCATATAGTTTGGGGGCACTACCGCTTCCGAACTGAGGATTTGACAGTCTTCTAGTCAAAATTGCCCAATAGATTGAACCTTGAAGCAAAATAAATGTCAGTAAAGACAAAGGATAGAGAATGGTTGCTAGACTATTCCAATCACTAAGCCGATTTTTCAAAAGGAAAAAACAAAACCAAAAGGATAGGACGGCTGTAAGTTCTCCCATACAGATGGACATCAACTCTTTTCTAACTTTCTCTTTTTGTATGTTCATCATCTTCCCCATCTATCATCCTATATCGGAAAAAAAGCCATTCGAACCAGTTTCTAGTCAACATTTCTCAGAATCAAGTTATTCTAACTATTGAACAGCCCGATTGCTTTAATATCAATGTAATTCTAAACTTGGAATTGCTATAAAATAAATGTTTTAGGGCTATTCTAAGTCGATGATAGCCTTAAATTTTAATTTTTGAAGGATTCTAAAGCTAGAATAGCTCAAAAATCACCAGAATGAAGCGATTCGAAGCTTAGAAGAGCCTTTGGTGAATTTCAATAGCACTTCAACTAGCTATTCTTACAATTTCTCTGATGAGCTTTGAGTTTTTTCAGAGCCCAATCATAGTGACTGGAAGTGGCACTCACAAAGTAGGAGCCTAGACTTGTTCCTCCCGTCCACTTATAGACACCTTTTGTGAACAATTCGTCATTGTTGAAGCATTCCATCAACTCTAAAACCTCTTCATGCGATTGATTGAGAAGTTTAGTCGCTTCTTCTAAGGACATTTTCTGGTGCTTCTTCCAAAAAGCGACATTCATCTCCCCGTAAGTTTTCCAATTATAAGGCTCAGGGAGAAAAGGTCTTTCATGACCCTTTTGATTGGAATGTACCCAGGTTAAAAGTAATTGATGCCATTCATAGAGATGGATCAGGACATCCCGCAGATTTTTATCTCTTTTCCAGTGGGCTTCTTTTTTCTTTTGGTCTTTTGAAAAATCAAAGGGAGTATTTAACTCCTCTTCACTCAACTTAGAAATGAGGAGATTGAGTTTCTCATAATTTTCCTTAGAGGCTAGCACCAGCTCCTCTTTTGTTTTTGGTCTAGGCATAGGCGTTCTCCCTTCACTTTTAAGTTGTTTATGCTATTTCCTCACTTCATTATACCATAATCAAAAAGCAGTTCTTCATTTTACGAACAACTGCTTTTGCTAACTAGTTTTTTTATGCTTATAGTCACTAGTTTACATATAAATCTCTAAAGCGACCATCCACTTCAGCCATCTGATAGAGCAAGTGGGCTAGTTCTTGGTAGTCTTCTTTTAAACATGAAAGGTGGGCTTGACCAAATAGAGTAGCCAATTCCTCTTTTAATCTTGCCCCTTCTGGATCATGGTCTTTTAAGAACTTACTGAGATAGAGATTTCGAACAGCTGCAAGTTTAAAGCTGAAATACTGATGCAATTGTTTTTGTTCCGTATTTAAGCCGTTTTCAGCAACTGCTTTTGCATAGCATTCCAAAACACCGTTTTGGCCATTCAGATATCGGTTCTTCATAATCCTTGCTGTTTCCTGATAGATTTCAGTCTGACTAGGACTCTTGACCTTCTTAAAATTTCCCCACATGGAGTAAGCTCCACGCTTATAGTCAATAGCCTTCGCTTTCCAAGCTTCTAAAATATCATTAAAAGCAATCTTCATACAGGCAAAACCGACTGGATCATGCAAATAGAGATACTGGCCATCAATACCATACACGGTTACGAAGTGATCCACACCATAAAGGATTGTGTTATTGGGATTGTAAGTAAGATGCCCCATATCAAGAGGTCCCAGTACGACAGGCCCATTGGACAGAAAGGTTTCCAACTTTCTTTTAACCTCTTCCAAATCTACTTCCGATCCATCCTTTAGATAGAAGTCCTCATAGTCAAACCCAAGTATTTTTAAGGAATGAGAGATGGAAAGATCTGGCATTCCATTATCAAAGAATACTAGAGGGTGCTGCTCATCTTCCTTTACGATACTAGCGCCATTCCCCATCGCCATGATTGCCTCTAAAAAATTTGCTTGAAAGTCATAACCATAGGCATCCAGTACCATTGCCAATGAATAACTATAGCAAAGTGACACATCTCCAAAATACATCTGCATATCCATACCTCCTTATCTTCTATGGGACTATTATACCGAGAAAACTATTCGCATGCCCCATAAAATCCAAACAAAAATTATGGTATGTTTGATTTATAGACATGAATTTCTTTATACTTAAATTTAAATTGAATTGTAATCCTTTTTTCATAAGTTATTTTCAAATAAAGAAAAAACTCTGTAAAAGAAATCTTTTACAGAGTTTTGTTTGCATCTTTATAAAAAATCAGAAAATGATCTAGTCCTTGCTTACTGGTATCCAGAGTTCCATTTGATAGTCTGGTGACGACATATCTCCTTCAGTATAGACTTCAAAGTCTGGCGCTCCTGAGTGGCGATAGCCTGTTTCTGGGAAAAAAACCTCCAAAACATACTTCCAAGCATTGTGAATGCTAGCTGGTATAGGACCTTTGACAGGAACAATAGCATATTCAGCTGCTGGGATGTCTTTGATTGACAGACCTAGTTCTTCTGCTTTAGTTTTATCCGTCACATCATAAGCCGCCATGTAGTTGATGATTTCGCCTTCTTTGACATCCGAGCAGAGGCCAAAGGATTGGCCACTGCCCATACTTTCTAAGCTTTCAAAACTGTGAGTTGCATAGAGCTGCTCCCAAGCAGATGGGCACTGGCTATTGTCGATAGCTTCCAATAGGACTCCTGCCACGGTAAATGCAGGCTTCTTTTGAATCTTGATATCCATGTTCTTTCCTCCTGTGATTTTTAAGGATAATTGAAGCTTAGGAAAGACCCGATAAGGTTTTCCATTTCGAACTTCTGAGGGAGTTGCACCATGGAATTTCTTAAAGGCTGCGCTGAAGGCATCCGCAGAGTCATAGCCATATTTCATTGCTATGTCAATGACTTTCTCAGAGCTTTCCCGCAAATCCATCACAGCCTCTGACAGCCTGCGATTGCGCAAGTATTCTGCTAATGTCATATCTGCCAGGATAGAAAATAGCCTGCTAAAGAGAGGGTAAGAATAGCCCGATAGCTGCTGAAATCTTTTCATATCCACTTCTCCAGTCAGCTGCTGCTCCAAATAATCCATGGTTTGATTGAATTGATGCATCATATTCTTCTTTTCTTACCTCCATAAGATACAAAGGACGTTAAAAGCAAAGTGAAAATAGGAAAATTGACGCTGGAGCTTCTGATCCTAGGAAATTCTGTCTTTTTCGCATAGCTTTTAGGCCGTGTTCAATTCTATCTATAGTCTATCAGATATCAGATACTTCCGCCCTAGAATATTTGTACAAGATTTAAAGGTTCAAATCCTTATAACTTATCTTTTAATTTCTCAACAAAGAGATAGGCAGCTGGGCAGGTCAAAGTATTTCTGATTGTCAGATGATTAATTTGATAAATCTTCTTACGATCTGTATGAGGGAACTCGCGGCAAGCCTTTGGTCGAACGTCGTAGATGGAGCAGAGATTGTCTCCTCCTAGAAAGGGGCAAGGCATGGATTTGAAAACCTTATCCCCATCTTCATCTACCTGAAGGAATTCCGCTTCAAAAGCTGGTAATTTCATCTTAAAGTACTTAGCAATACGGGTAATATCGGCTTCCTTAAAGTCAGGCCCCAATGTCTTGCAACAATTCGCGCAGGCGGTACAATCAATCTCCGCAAAAACTTCTTGGTGAATCTGCTGGGCAATCTTATCTAAGTTTTTAGGAGGTTTTTTCTTTAGATTGGCTAACACTTTGCGGTGCTCCTTCTGCTTTTGCAGTGCTAGTTGGTGGTAATACTCAATATCAATCTCTTTAGACATAATTTCTTTCTAATACAAGTGTTTTTGTCTATTATACCATAAACTCAGCCCCCTTTTTGCCCCCTGAACAGAAAAAAAGCCCTTCGGAAAAATCCGAGGGGCTTAAAACGTTGTTAGATCAACGACCGAACTTTTGAATTTCAAGGTTCGGGATAAAATAGTTCACTGAACTATTTTATTTTTTCAAGTTGTAGAATGATTTCAATCCACGGTATTCAGCTACTTCACCAAGTTGGTCTTCGATACGAAGTAATTGGTTGTATTTAGCGATACGGTCTGTACGTGAAAGTGAACCAGTCTTGATTTGTCCTGCGTTAGTTGCAACTGCGATGTCAGCGATTGTTGAATCTTCAGTTTCACCTGAGCGGTGTGATACAACAGCAGTATAACCAGCTTCTTTTGCCATTTCGATAGCGTCGAATGTTTCAGTAAGAGTACCGATTTGGTTAACTTTGATAAGGATTGAGTTAGCAGCGCCTTCTGCAATACCTTTTTCAAGGTAAGAAGTATTTGTTACGAAGAAGTCGTCACCAACCAATTGAACTTTACCACCAAGACGTTCAGTAAGAGCTTTCCAACCGTCCCAGTCGTTTTCGTCCATACCATCTTCGATAGTGATGATTGGGTATTTGTTTACCAATTCTTCAAGGTAGTCGATTTGTTCTGCAGCAGTACGTACAGCAGCGCCTTCACCTTCAAATTTAGTGTAGTCGTAAACTTTACGTTCTTCATCATAGAATTCTGATGATGCACAGTCAAATCCGATAAAGACATCTTTACCTGGAACATATCCAGCAGCTTCGATTGCAGCAAGGATAGTTTCAACACCGTCTTCAGTTCCTTCGAAACGAGGAGCGAATCCACCTTCGTCACCTACGGCTGTTTCCAAACCACGTGATTTAAGGATTTTCTTAAGAGCGTGGAAGATTTCAGCACCCCAACGAAGAGCTTCTTTGAATG
>ERZ772926.507-NODE-507-length-21722-cov-5.356856_pt1 | contig 21722 bp, 18 predicted proteins | sample MGYA00511136_ERZ772926 | MGnify/ENA primary metagenome ERZ772926 (study PRJEB29015, sample SAMEA2737917) | human oral metagenome | biome: human oral; feature: human-associated habitat; material: dental | place: China | collected 2153 ... | reverse complement strand
GCCAGAACGTGTGCTGTCCGTGGCGCGCTTTACCAATGACGTTATCGCGCGTTGTTCCTGCTTCGCGTGCAACAATTGCCTGCTGCGCGCGCATAATGCGGTTAAATAGCGAGCTTTTACCAGCATTCGCCCGTCCGATGATTGCAACTGTTGGAAGTTTCGTTGCCATAGTACGGTATATTATAACAGAGGCAACAAGAACGTGCGAATGTAAGTATGGAGGTTATAGCAGTTAGTCTCTTGGGGAGATCAGTGAATTGTAGAAATTTTATGGTGAGCAATGTTGGAGCTAGACTGTTATAAACAAAGTGTAAGCTTATCGTTATCAGGATTGTCTATTTTCCCTTACCGTCTACGGATTATATGAGATAAGTTAATACCAGTTTTTTCGTAGAATATTTCGATAGAACCTTAGTAGTAATCGTTCGGCAAGCGATCGCCATACGCTATATTTTCGTGCATTAATAACGAGATCAAACGCTCCAACGTAATCAGTGACCTTTTTTGAAAAGCTCGTTTTGAATTGACCAACACCATGCAGGAAGTGCGTTTTGTCGTGGATACGGTCGCTTGGCGGCGCTCCGCATAGGTCATGCGTTGTGACTCCTCTCTTACGCGCCCACTGAATAACACGCCACTGTAAAAGGTGTGATGCGCCATAAGCTTTGCGGACACGGACGCTAGCACCGTCTTTGTAAGTTGATTTTTTCTCAAGACAGAGTGCAAAGGCGCCTGCGACAATCTGACCTTGAAACTTGGCGAAGAATAGCTGTCCCATATTGTTTTCGCAAAAAGTCTTCCAGAATTCATAGTGATACGTAAAATCATGGATATAAAAGCCGGCGCTCTGTGCCGTTTCGACCCATAAGTCGTAAAAGGCATGCGCATTTTGGCTGGTGCAAGGGACTTCTTCTACGGTGACGCCATCGCGGAGGGCGCGGTTGATGGCGTACTTTGCTCCCTTCTTTGGCATGGCGCGTAAGAGCTCTTCTTCGCTTTTTGTTGGTGAAATATCAAGCACAACCGTTGAATAATTCGGCTGAATTGGTCGAACAATTTCAAGTCCGAGCTGTTTCATCTCTGCGATAGTCTCCGGCGACTTAAGGATTTCACTTTCCATCTTGACTGCAAAGACGCCATGACGGCCTGCAAAAACCTGTAAGGGTTTGACAATCTTCTCTAATTGCGCCACGTTAGTAATCCCGGGACCTTTACACGCATACCAAAGCGTGCCGAGACCAAAGATTCGTTTCTCCTGGATCGCGATTGCAAGTGACTTGTTTTTATCAAAATTCTCAATGATAAGGAAACGCGGCGTCCAGCCGGATCGCTGTTTAAATTCTGTTAGCTCTTTGGACTGAAATATATTTCCACCATCTGGATTTCTGCTGAGTAACGCGTCCCAATTATTTCGCTCTTTATCGGTTGCAAATCTTACGTTCATAGCTATAGTTTATCATTTTTTAGCGGAAGGACGTAGAATTGACTCTTCGTGGTATAGTATTAAGAAATAGGTAAAGTGGCGAGTAAGGAGTCAGCTATGAGTGGACGATTAAATATAACGAGAAGAGTTGCTTGTAGTGTTGTGCATGCGGTTATAGCGGCGGTTGCAGGCGCAGTGTTTACATCAACAATATCGCATGCATACGGACCTGAGCGTGCAACGTTTACTCGCCAGAATGCTGCACCGTATGTTACGCTGAATGCTATTACAGACAGCGATCCTTATGGATATGAGCCGCGCTTCGTACAGGTGCGAGATGTATCGGATAATGCGCCATTTAGTGCAGATTCAGTGAAAATTACAAGCGGTCATACGTATGAAGTATTTCTCTACTACCATAACAACGCAAAATCCAGTCTTAATCTAACTGCTGAAAATACCTATGCGCGCGTCAATATACCTGCCGAAATTCGCAAAGGCGAAAAAGCGCACGTTATTGGGTATGTCGGTGCTTCAAACGCAAACCCAAAAGAGGTTTGGGATGAAGTTGAAATTATTGGTGAAGACGATGTAGCGATCAGGGCGATAGGCGATAGTGGAAAAATTGTCGGTTCTAAAGATAACCCAATCAATGGTATGGCAATAGATATCGGCAAACTTTTATCAAAAGAAGGTCATCCGCTTGGGTATTATGCGCTTGACGGCAAGCTGCCTGGCTGTTCTGAGTATTCGGGCCATCTGTTGATGCGATTTACAGCTGTTCGTGCGGACTTTGATCTAAAGAATAGGGTTTCTGAAGCCGGTAAAAATAATTGGCAAAAGTCGATAAACGTTAAACATGGCGACACTGTTGATATTGCTCTGTCTTATAGGAATACAGGTTCGGTTATCCAGCAAAATGTTAGTTTTCATGACATTTTGCCAAAAGGACTTTCAATCGTTCCCGGGTCTGTAGAGTGGTATAGCGGGCACACTAACGGCAAATGGAAGAAGATTGATACTGAGAATCATCTTACGACTGCTCCCGGTCTCAACGTTGGCGATTATGCGCCACAAGGTAATGCTTACGTTCAATTTAAAGCGACGGTAGATGTAGTGTCATGCGGTTCGCACGTATTAGAGAATAAGCTGAAAATTTATACGGAAAATGGTACGCGTGGAGACACGGCGACTGTACGCGTAGAGAATGCGGCGTGTCATGGTGAAACTAACAGTAAGGTCGTCGTTGCTGTGGCCGGTGGTGGTGCGTTGATTGCTATTATGGGCGTTGTGTGGTTTGTAGCGCGGCGAAAGTCTCATAAGCCTCGTGCGACCGGCAGGCGCAAGAAATAAGCAGCGAGAGGCAGCGCGTAGACGTTGCATGATTTAGTCTTCTATTCTTACGGTATCCGTATTATACTAAGACACGTACATATTAGTGAGTATAAGAGAGGTTACATGTCGATACGCATTACGTTTAAGCTAACACAAATTACACCTATTGCTCATTTTGATTATGACAATGAATGCGTTACTCCGACGATAAGAGTGACTGAGGTGAAGCCTAAGCTAGACCGATTCCTTAAGAAGATGTATAGCCGTAGCTATAAGGGTAAATCAATGCCGGAAGACTGGTTTATTGTTGATAGCTCGGGAGAGCGTACTGAGGCGCTGGACTATAAAATGCATATCACACCGCGAGCTAACAGTTCTCGGCAATTTGAAATCAGAAAGAATGATTATTCAAACAAATATAATTTTTTGGCAAACATGGGCGGTGATGAGGCGCGGAGAGACGGTACACGTGAAGGTGTGGCAAAATTTGTCATGGAAAATCGTCCGCTTTCGGGGCAGATTGTATCGTTCCATAAGAGCTTGCTTGCGTTCATGAATAAGCCTATCGTAGAAAACTTGACTCCAATTGACATGTTCTTCGCCTGTACAAATTTTGGTATGCGCCAAGATAAGGGATTCGGTGAGTTCGTGACCAATCCGTTACTATTGCAAGGCCCCTCCGCAAACGATTTGTTTGAGGAAGTTCTTAATAGTGTGTATGGTAACTATGTATACAGTACCGAGCTGGAAAAAGGGAGAAAAGGAGTGCTCCGAAAAGAATTTAATGATTTGGAGCCTGCCTGTAGAACTATAGGAAAAGTATATAAGCGTCTCAAATCGGGCAAAGAGAATTTTGTTCATGTATATTTTTCTCAGAATAGTAATAGCAGAGTGAAGGACTATACTGTATCAAATCTTTATAAAAGAAGCTTCGAAAACGAGAAAGATGTCTGTAAGCGTGATGGGGCGAATGCTGATGGCGCAGTGTACGGTAAGGCGCTATTTGGATTGGCAAATGAAATAAAAATCAAAGAAGGTACGTGGACGATTGGATCTCGCGACGAGCAGAATGCAATTTCGCGTATCAAGTCCCCCGTTACATTTCGTGTGCTATACGATACGGTGTACATGTTTTTAGATTTTGACTATTGCGACGAGCAGCGCATGGCAAGTTACGCTATGTTAGCTGGTAGACCTATCACGTTTATTGCTGAAAATGGACAAAAGGAGTTCTCTATCCCGCTGCCGCCGAATCCTCCGGAAGGTACACTGATTGATGTCTATCATGATATTTTTGAGAAGTTTGTTCAATTTGTCAAAGAAAAAGGTCTTGACCAGCCGGAATCTTCTAGCGGCAAACAGCAATCCTCGTGGAATAAAGGGTCTCATGGTAGTTATAAGCATGATAATACTCAGAACACGACGCATAAGAATCAGAAGCACTCCAATAAAATAGTAATTAAGGAAGGAAAGAAGCTATAGCTATGAGCTGCTATCGCGTAGGGTTTACTATAGGACCAATCTATAAAGTTTTTCAACAGGCTACGGCGCCGGTATCTAGCTGGGCTGCCAGCTATATTTTCTCGTATACAATGAAGCAGTTAGCGACCCATGTTATGCAAACATACGGCGAGGGAGATGGCGACCTTCTTATACTTCCCTATCTCGGCTTTGACGAGACAGGCAGAAGTATCGCGAAAGAGAGCTCGAATCTTGCCGGTATTGGGCGTTATCCTGATCGCGCATTCTTTCAGATTGCAACCGATTTAACTGTAGATGAGCTTAAAGCAGGGATAGCGCATTGTATTCATGAGACCAAAGAGGATATTCTCCAGGCATTGCCTGACCGTCCGGGGCGTGATGAGTTTGTGAAAAACGAGTTATATATAGAGTTTGTCATTCAGCCTTCCGCTGTAAGAGGAGAACCAACTGTAAAAAGGCTAAACCGGTTGCTTGATGTTGCTGAAGAAAATGCCGGCACTCAGTTGGAATTTGCGCATGATTATATCAATGAGATCTTCAATGCTCATCGCAACGAGCCGTTTCAGGAGAGATTCATGGATGTCGAGCAGCGCCATAACCCGCTTGCGCTTAGTAAAGACGAAAATCGGGGATATGCTGATATTGGCAGTATTGCACGGCGTATCAATCACCGCGACCGCAAAGCGAGCCGCTATTATGCTGTTGTTTCATTTGATGGCGATAGTACAGGTAAAGCGGTTGAGGGCAAAGAAGAAAGTGAGGTAATGGAGTTCTCTGAACGGATTTACACTTTCGTTGGGGATGCGGTAGATTTGATAACCTCCTTCGGCGGCGTTGTACTGTTTGCTGGCGGCGAGGATTTTAAGTGCCTAATGCCGCTTGCAAACGCAGGTCATGACAGAACGTTTATTGATGTATGCAGGGACATTAACAAGAAGTTTAATGAAGTGGTTGGCGCTGGTAGTGATACCAAGCTATCGGTTTCATTTGGCGTAGCGATTGCCTATTACAAGTACCCGTTAGCAGAAGCATTCCAGCAGTCGCTCGACTTGCTTGATGGTGTCGCGAAGCGGCAAAAGGGCAAAAACACAATGGCGATTCACCTGGAAAAAGCAAGCGGGCAGTCGCTGACGATTGGCTTTAAGAACGACAGTCCCCTCCTAGGGAAAATTAGCAAGGAAGTCTGTTCCCTGCTGCGCGATGACGAGAAGGCGGCGGAGGGTAGCGAAAAACTATTGCATTCATTTGTATACCGTTTTAACGAGTTAAAGCATTTGTTTGCGATTGAGAATGCATCTGAGGAGCACGCATGTAACTTAATTCAAAATACTTTTGACACGTCAGAGCATCACGGAAACAAGGTAGAAGACCACTTAGAGTTTGTGAAAGATCTGTATCGTCATAGAACAGAGATTCGTGATATATTAACTAACGAAGGGGCGGTTGATGGCGCGGCGAGTACTAATGGCTCTTCCGCAGTTACTATGCGCCAGGAGCGTGAACGTTACGTTGATCGCATCAGTCATGTATTGAGATTCATTAAATTCTTCGCAGAAAAAGGAGTTAATTCATGAAAACATGCGTCGTCACTTTGGCACCGCTAGAACCTTACTTTTTTGGGAGTGACAAAACATTCTCATTCAATAAGAGCGATCGTACGCGCAATAATTATTATATTCGCTCTCTTGAGTCGCCTTCGCCAACGACTATTCTTGGTATGATTCGTCATGAATTGCTGAAGCAGGCCGGGCACTACAGCCCGTCGTTTCAATACACGGAGTCGCAGCTAGCTGATAATGCCAGGCTGATCGGCAAAGAGTCTTTTTCGCTTGCTCAGAGCGATATGCAGTCGTTCGGCGTAATTCAATCAATTAGTGCTGTTCATTTCATGCATGATGGCAGTATATACTGGCCAATTCCGGGCGACCATAACAAATCGGATGATTCGTATGCGCCTATAAAGCTTACGAATGATAATTCGGTGACATTTAGCAGTGCGGCCTGTCTCGTACCGGATGACGTTAATGCTGTTGATCACAAGAAATATAGCGACAAAGCGCTATTGTGCGTCGATAATAACAGCACATCGCTTGTCCCTGCTCCGTTTCGTCGTTCGGTGAAGATTGGGATTGGAAAGAATACATACGCTAATGGCCGCGCATCGGTTGATATAGAGCGCAAGGAAATGTTCTTTAAGAAAGAATATTGCACCCTTAGAGAAGGTTGGAAATTTATCTTTATGCTTACGCTTAACGACGACGCGATTGAGCTGCAAGACTCAATCGTCACGATGGGACAAGGTAAATCAGCGTTCGCCTTTTGCGTTAATGAAATATCACCGCAGGTCTACGAGGAGCAAACCACAGCGCTGGCGACGACGCTTACTGATATTGTGCGAAGTAATTTACCGGATGGCTACGAATGGTATTATGTGCATTCAGATACACTGGCAGATCAGCGAGTCTTTTCGGAGGCTGTTTACACTGCCGCCTATACGATGCCGATTAATCAGCTCGTGACCGACTATCGTGCATCGGATTATCGACATAGGCTTAGTAAAAACCACCGCGGACGACGTAATGTCGTTTGTGCAGGCGGCTGTTTTTACACTATATCGTCTAATTGCTCTTTTGCGCAATACCTTTCTAATGCTAATGCACAGCATATCGGATTTAATGCTTATATAACCACCAGGGAGGATTAAGTATGAAAGCATATCTTTATAATATTCACTGTATTACCAACCTGCACGTCGGCAGCGGCGAGTCTCAATCGGGTTTGATTGATAAAGAGGTTCAGCGCGACCCCGTTCTTGGCATGCCCTGTATACCGGGGTCGGCAATAAAAGGAGCTCTGCGGGAATACCTGACGAATCGTTCGGCTGACCGTCTAGATGATCGGGCTTTGCTGCGTGCGTTTGGCGCGTCGCCGCAGGACGATGATATGAATGCCGGCGAGCTGAAATTTATAGGCGCTACCCTATTGGCGTATCCGGTGCAGCGCAAAGGAGTTTATGGAGATAAAACAGGTCCGTATATTATGAGAGCGAGCCGTGCGTGCGTTGATCATATCAATCAGATTGCGGCTTCTTTTGGCCTGCAGCCGGTAGATTCGCATGCTGATGATAGTAAAAATCTTGATTCGGTTCAGCTGCCTGTTGTTGCACGCAATTCAATTGGCGGTCCGGATAAAACCGGCAGCAACTTGTGGTATGAGGAGTTTGTCCCCCATCAAGCAGAGTTTGTTTGTGCGATTGCTGGCGATGACGCTATGCTGCTTGACGAGATTGATAAGCATCTTGATGGCCACGTTGTTCAGTTCGGTGCTAATTCATCTGTCGGCTATGGATTATGCCGGCTAACCAACCTTACTAAGGAGGCGCAGTAATGAATGGAGCGGTAGGTCAGCGGTATTTTGACGCTGCATACGATCTATTGTCTAAGAATGGCAAAGATAGCGCTTTTTTTGAACGGTTACGCGGATATGCATCGTCGATGGCTGTTATGATGCGGCATACGTCATTGCCGGCGGCAGCCTTAGTGTATGGTTCTGATGGCGATACGAAAGATCGAAAAGCAACCCTTGAAACTGTTAGGGCTATATTAGAGCAGCTTGGCGAGTCGTCTATATCTAGTAATGACTTGCGCGGGTATTACGATGAGGATAAAGCTAAGCAATCTGTGATTTGCAGCAATGTTTTGTCAAGCTTGTTGGCAATACGGCAAGTTTGTCTTATGTTGATCGGCGAGGAGGTTCACCAACATGGCAAGAAATAACGAGCAGCATAACCAGAGCCAGGTGCGCAGCGAATCGTTTGATATTTGTAACTTCGCCTACTTCTTTTACGATCAGTACCCTGATAGTATTGCCCGGATGGTGGCTGCAGGTAAGACTGTTGATATGCATGTCCCGAAAGGCTTAAATGATGCGATAAAAGCATATCAACCAACGTCAGATGGCAGGTCTCAAACGGTGCATTCGTTATATCAGCGCGGATTACTTCGTCGGGTCGGCTCTCATGAAGTTCGTCATATTGCGCTGCAGGTAGCGCATCCGGGACTTATTGCCGGTATGGGAACTGCACGCGCAATCCCTGATATTGAGGGTTGTATTCAGAACGGAATCAGCCTTGATCATACAACGGGGCTGCCGTATATCCCAGGTTCTTCTATTAAGGGGTCGTTGCGAAGCGCTCTTGAGCCGTCGCGAAATGGCGAATCTGAGTCTGCCTGCGCTCATCTTGAATTATTCCGCGAATTGCTTGGTGACGATAGCCTTGACATGGAAGCGCTGCGCGACATCATTGTTGCACTCTTTGATAATGAGACGGAATTTGGTCAGGCGGGTCAACCGATATTCTTTGATGCCCTAGCCGAACCGAATGGCAAGTCGCTGTTTACGTTTGATTTTATTACGCCGCACCGTGCTGATGAGGATCCGTTTAAAGATCCGGTGCCACTACAGATTCTTAAGGTGGCTCCAGGTACGCTATTCAATTTTTATATTGCGTTGCCGAGCGAATTTCGAGTTAACGATAGGTTAACGCTTACGTGTGCGCAGGTACGGGACGTATTTAAGCAGCTACTGATGACATTTGGCGTCGGGGCGAAGACGAATCTGGGCTACGGTCTCTTTTGCGAGGCCTAAGCATGGCTGATACTGGCGGACACTCGCTAACAATAACGTTTGCAGTGCGAGCCTGTTTCTCTGTTAAACTGGCATATTCATATAGTTTAATGAGTTTCATTTACCGCTTGATAGAGATCGGCAATCCGGTATTGAGCGATCAGATTCACAACTACCAGCGGCACCATCGTCGCGATTATGATGCGCCGCCGCCATTTAAATTCTTCACGTTTGGACGTTTGAATGGTCGAGCAATTATTAATCGTGGTCAGATTCGTTTTATTAAGCAGGCAACATTTGAGGTACGCTCGCCAGATAAAGCGATTATTGATGCAATTATTGCCGGTCTCGTTAAGCGGCAGCGCTTTACGTTTATGGATAATGCCGTTGATATTATCGGGTTTTCCTACCAAAAAACTGATCTGCAGCATGTGCACCGCTTGGTGACGAGAACGTTATCGCCGATTACTGTTTATCGGACAGAGTCTGCCGGTAAAACAATCTATTTTCACCCGCAGCAGCCAGAGTTTATTGAGCTTATTGTGCGCAATATGACGCTGAAATATCGGTCGTTCTATGGATTCTCTCCAAAGCCCGCCCTTGATGTTCATCTCGTTCCTGATGGGATTATTAAAAAAACAGTAACAACATTTAAGCGTGTTCTTGTAACGGCTTATGACTGCGAACTTGAGCTAACTGGTGCGTCAGATCTCTTGCAATTCGCATACGATACCGGGCTTGGTGCAAAAAACTCTAATGGATTTGGTATGTTTAAGATTATTCATAGCGTATGAAGTTTGAGGATATATTTACGCCGGAGCGTGAGAAGTACATTCTGGCAGAGATGAAAGAAAAGCAGAATAACGAAAGCGGGTATGGCTCTGACTTCATGCGCTTTGATGAATTTGAAGTATTTTTACCGCAGAATCGGAAGACACTGCTAAATAACTTAGCGGCAGGACGCTACTCCCCTCACCCTGTTCTGCTTTTCGAAAGATTAAAATCAACGGGTAAGTTACGAGTTCTCGCAAAATACACTAACATTGATATTTTTATCTTAAAGAATATCGCAGATGCGTTATATGATTTTGTGTCGCCTCAATTTTCTGAAGCGTGTCACGCTTATCGTAGGGATCACGGTACACTGACCGCTATTGATCGCATACGTTATTTTGCTGAGCAAGGATGTGAGTTTTTAGTTGAGTGTGATGTGCGTAATTATTTCGATTCAATTAATCACGGGATACTTATTAAACAGCTAAATGCGCTTATTCCCGATCGTCGGATTGTTAACATAATTAAAAAATACCTTGTTGCACCACGTGAATATGACGATCGTATAGAGAAACCGAATAAAGGCATTGTACAGGGGTCGCCGTTATCGCCGCTCCTTAGCAATATCTACCTTTCGGGGTTAGATAGTTTCTGTATTGAAAAGTCGTGGCAATATGTCCGGTACGCTGATAATATGTATTTCGTGACGAATAACCGTGCTGATGCCGAGGTGATCCTACGGACGGTTCGCGATCGTCTGCGTACTGAGTATAAGTTGCAGCTTAATTACCAGAAGAGCGGAATTTACGACATAACGAAGCGAAAGATGCTCGGTTATTGCTTGAAGAGGCTTCCAAACGGACAGGTAGATTGCATTCGCCAGCAACGCCAAGTTGCGAAAGCATATCCTAGCTGGCAGCATCACGCTATCGGTAAGAAAGACGACGTATACTATTTGCTTGAGGATGGTATCCTGACAAAGCGCGACTATACTCTATTCTTTGAAAATGATACGTTCGTCTCACCGATCCCTTTGCATACAGTAGAGTCGTTGAACGTATTTGCCAACATTACATTTAACAGCCGATTCTTTGAAAATATCCTCAAATGCAACATTCCCCTGCACTTTCATAATAAATTTGGAGATTGTCTCGGGCATCTTGTACCGACGCAGCATGTCGCTCGGAGCGAAACGATGTTGCGCCAGACGAGCATCTATGAAAACTTACCTGAACGCCGGCGCTATGCGCTTGCTATAGAGAAAGCTTCGTTGCACAATATGACGTCAGTGCTGCTCTACTATCTTTATCGTAAACATGATATTCGTCTTGATACCGCTGTCACGCGAATGAGGGCGTATACAAAACGGCTCAATGCATGCAAGACTCCTGCTGACATGCTGCTCATAGAGGCGCGTGCTCGTAAGTTATATTATAATACGCTTAATTTTGTTATCGGTCAGCCTGGTTTTTGCTTTATCCAGCGTAGTCGCCGTCCTCCCGAAGACCCGATTAACGCATTAATTAGTTTTGGCAATACAGTTTTGTATAATCGGTGTAGTGACCTTATTCATAAGACAAGTTTAGATTGTCGTATAGCATTTGTGCATGCGTCAAATCATCGCGATGAGAGTCTGAACCTAGATATCGCAGATATATTTAAGCCAATTATCGTTGATCGTGTTATTCTGTCGTTAATTAATAGGCAGCAAATCAATGCGAACGATCATTTCGAGGAGATGCCGGAAGGTGGAATTTACTTATCGAAAGAAGGTAAAAAGATTTTTATTCAGGAGTTTCAATACAAATTAAATAGCCTCATTTCCTACAAAGGCAATCGTATTAGCTACGAGTATCTCATCACACTTGAAATTCGTAGTTTGTTGCGCTCAATTATCGGTAAGAAATTTAGTTATAAACCATATAAAGGGCGCTGACGATGTATATTATCTGTTGCTATGATGTTGCCTCAAGGCGTAATAAGCCGGTAAATAAATTGTGTGCTGCCTACTTGCAGCCGTTGCAGCGATCTGTTTTTGCCGGACATATTACTGAGCGTCAGCTAATGAAGTTCCAGATCGCTCTCGCTGAAGTTATTGATACCGAAGAAGATACAATTACGATTTTTGTCGCTGCAAATGCTATACATCTGGCGCGGTGGCAGATTGGCGTCGTTGCCAGAGGTGGCACGATTATATAAATTGAGCGAACGTTTTCATATTCAACGCAAAATCACCCTACGCATAAGAGAGGGTGATTTTAGTAGGGCGCGAAGAAATGGTCTTTCAAGTGTCTGTTTAGGGGTTGCGAAAAGTATCTATTAGGTAAGGTATCTACAATGTTTTGAGAGGTGAACAGATTGCTCAGGGAGCGTATCAATATCTATTAGGTAAGGTATCTACGCCACTTCGCCAACTGGAGTAGATGGTTTTATCGGGTATCAATATCTATTAGGTAAGGTATCTACGAAGTTTTAATTGGAATAAATTCTTTGAAAGTTTTACGTATCAATATCTATTAGGTAAGGTATCTACTCTAACGAAAGGAGTTATATGGACTACAAAACTTGTATCAATATCTATTAGGTAAGGTATCTACCGGTACTTTGCCACCCAGAGACCGTAGTCGGCCGCAGCTACAGGTATCAATATCTATTAGGTAAGGTATCTACCTTTCCGGCCTCGTTGAAGGATCGTGGTCAGGGGGGTATCAATATCTATTAGGTAAGGTATCTACCGGTATAGTCTCGGGCGATGTAGAGCGGGCTTGTGGGTATCAATATCTATTAGGTAAGGTATCTACCTAACTTTAACAACACAAACAGCGTAAGTTCGGAGGTATCAATATCTATTAGGTAAGGTATCTACGATGAGAGAGGTCGGTGAGTTTTATTATAGAAACGTATCAATATCTATTAGGTAAGGTATCTACAACTCCGCCGGTGTCTCCAACCCCGCCACACAACGTATCAATATCTATTAGGTAAGGTATCTACAAACTCGACAAAGTATCGAGTTTTCTCGAACCACCTGGCGTATCAATATCTATTAGGTAAGGTATCTACAAAATAAAAAAGAAGACGAGAAAGTCATGTATGTAGCGTATCAATATCTATTAGGTAAGGTATCTACCGGACAAAAATAGATGAGACATTATGACTGGCTACATAGGAGTATCAATATCTATTAGGTAAGGTATCTACTCAACTGACGACTATTATGAGGTGTTCGCGGTGACTGAGTATCAATATCTATTAGGTAAGGTATCTACGTAACTTCGTCATTGGGCACACGCCGTTTGACCATGTCTGTATCAATATCTATTAGGTAAGGTATCTACTAAACTTCAAGCCTGAAGACACTGAAGCTTGGGAGAGCTTTATGTATCAATATCTATTAGGTAAGGTATCTACTTGTCTTTCGTGCCGCTCCAGTGATCAAATGGAATACTCGTATCAATATCTATTAGGTAAGGTATCTACTAGAACGTTTTTACCGCGACTAGCAGAGGCGCTGATTGTCACGTGCAACTGATTCTTATCTGTTGCAGACCAGCTTCGCGCGCTTCTGTAAGGTTGAAGCAACTAGTGTTAGTATAGCAGCTCACGATTGATTTGTATATAAAATTGCCAAAAAATGTCTATTTTATGCGTCGACCTATAAATTTTTTGTAACAGATGAGAAACAGATTAGATGATATCTTGTCGTATCGTTCATTCGTTGGTCGACGCGGATTTTGCACCTATAGTACTGCAATACTTGAATGAAACCTTATATTTCCGTTGTAATATTTACGTTTTCTCTCTATAAACTACGAAATATGGGTCGACGCAGTTTTTTTCTTCAAAATATAAGCTGACAGCACAAGAAATAGCTTCGTGTAGCATTTTTTCGGATGCTATTATGATCGGCGTAACGGTGAAAAGCTGATGACCGCTTGAACTATGCGCGGGTTGTCATAGATGAGTGATACGGCTGTATCCTTTTTGATATGGAAGCTATCCACTAAGTGGCAATGGTGCAATTTGCATTTTCTAGCAAGACTTGGGTCGTCGGCTAGCTCCACGAGGACGGGGACGCAATCAAGCGGAGTAAGAATCTGGCTCACAGCGACAACCTCAAGCATGTCGGCGACGCAGGTTTGCCGCAGCCCTGACTTACATGATATGAAATAGAACGTGAAGCCGCGTCGAGCAATAACATCAACTTCATGAAAAGCTCGCAATGCTGTTTTTGTATGCGTTGCATTGTTTGGGTTGTGCTCAAGCAGCATCGCTGAGTGGACGACCTCGTCAAATTCACCGGACTGCAGGAGCGTTTTGTATATAAAATACTCAAGTGCTAGTCCTACATTATGCAGAAAAGGAGCAATATATTGATGCTGCGGGCTGACTCCCCAGTGTCCGCCGCCAGTCATTATGACGAGCCCTTGGCTATGCAGCCAGTTAATAAACCTTACATAAGGCTTTTTGCCTATTGCAACCGACTGATTTATTGAGGCTGCTTCAATGATGCGCGGCCACGTGTAGCGGTGCGTCAGAAAATATCGAACCAGTTGTTCTAGGGTAGCCTCTTCATCGAATGAATAGGCGGCGGTTGTCTCGTTATACTTGAATTTACGCCCACAAAGCTCAAATGCTTGCTGGATAGATAACTCGCCTGTGTCGCCTTCCAGTGTTTTCTTAGTAGAGATATTACTGCTCGTTTGGTAAACAGTTTTTAATGTCGGGTCAATAGTCTGGCAGCAGATGTTAGGCGTTTGTTTTGACGCCATCGTTGCTGCAAGTACAAGGAATGCTTCCCCGCCTGATATGTCAATAGTGACGTCGCCGGTCTTTGCAAGGTAAAGAAAATATGCAACCGCTTTGTTTGACTCGTCCTGCGAGAATTGCTTCCGAATGAGCGATTTTGGATGAGCGGTTGTGCGTATGTAAGTTTCAAGTCGATTTAGCGGTCCAATAAGATTGTGCGCTTCGCTTGATACGAGGATAACTTTATCGTACTCATCAGCAACGGCCGCGATGACATTATCGGCTGTACGTGAGATTTCGTATATATCGACGAGGATTTTAGGTCTCATGATTGTGTCTAGCGTTTCTTTCTAGCGATACGTCGTGATATGAAAAAAACTAATAATACGGATATTATGGTAATGAGCACCTTAAGAATTTCATTAGGCAGGCTAAAGCATAAAGGAATTAACGGGGAATCGCACGCAATGAATACTTTAATGCTTTCGTTAGGCAAAAACTTGTCTATTTCTATTTCTATGACGAGTGCACCGACAGCAACGGCAAACGCAGCTGCGTTATATACCGATGATCGAATTGCTTGTGCAGCATCGCTGAGTCCTTCCATCTGCTCTTTTACGTTGTGCGATAACGTGTTGACGCCAAGATTTTCGCGTATTTTTGTATATGTTTCGTCGCCTTGCTCTTGTTCGGTTATATCCAGTAGATTAATATTAGCAGTAAACACGGCAATGTCCTGTTTGATCTTAGCTACTCTACTTGTTGCTCGCAGACCAAGAGAGTGAATGCCTTTAATGCTACGGGAAGCCTCAGACGTATTGTGTAGAATGTTGAGCAAAGCAGTGCGCTGTGCGACAACTAAGCTAACCATTTCGGCGTATAGATCTAAGAAGTTGTCAAAAAGAAAGGCATTGTCATCGCGCGGTGGTTTTATCATCACGAACGCGTGATGGCTCACGCCTGTGTATGATTTGTATTCATTCCAGCGGTCAAGCGAGAACTTATGCATAAGCTTCTGAAGCATACTGGCATCGCGTACAGTATAATCGTTATGAGAGTCGCACGATATGATACCGTAAAGTTGACGAGCATCTTTATATGCGGTCATATCATTAGGATATGGTGCTTTGTCGGGTTCCGTTTCATAGATTGATATCCGGGAAAGCGTTTTCTCGTCGAGACCTTTAAATTTGGTGTAACCAGGAATAAGGTTTGCTGCTTCGTCGGAAGAGATAATGCTCGCAAGTATCATGCGGTCGTCATAAACGGGAATTATCGTTTCATGGTATTTGTCTTCTCTGATGGTGTTATTAAATATAATGCCAACTGCATGTTTTGCGATGGTGTGGTGAGCATTCTCTTGATATGTATGTGCTGTAGAGCCGGCTGGAACTATACTTTTTGCCATCTGATCAAAATCGGTTTTATACGAAGTAGTGTTGTGAGACGATTCAGCATTTATTGATACACTAATCTCTGCTGCAACCGCAGTAAGTCGAGCGGCGTAGCTGCCCTGCTCTGGTTGGGGCACAAAAGGCAGAGACACGCGACGTCCATAGCTGTTGATATCTTCAACAGCGTCAAGATAGCTATAGCTCTCTACTGTTTTCCGTTCTTTATCTTTTTGAAAAAGAGCTTCGTTATAGTAGGTTCTATATAGTATTTGTCCAATGTTGTGGCTGTATAGTTTGACACGCACCGATTGTAATTGTAAATGAGCAGAAAAATGATTGAGGTCAAGACGATAATAACTTCGGGACGGATCAAGGTTTTTTAACTCAAACTCTTCTAAAACTTCGTCTTTATGCTGTCTATGCCAAGATTTGTGTGGCGGTTTGGTTGTCTGGTGAAGCGCCTCAAAAGCTGCTTTATTAAAGTATTTGCTTGCATTGTAGGCTTTTCTTGCCTCCTCTTCATCCGACAATACTTTGTCGCATACATGAATCCATTTGGTGGTATCATAAACGCTTAGCCGTTCTTCAAGGTGCTTAGGATTTACATCTTCTTTGACGATGAAAGGCAGCATGAAAACATGGTACGATTGCTCCATGCAAGGGTTTGGTGCTACTTGAGACGTATCTTGTGTTGTGTTAGCGATTATGGACTGTTTCATAGTTATGCATTGTTAAGTGTTTCGCTGCTCGCAAGCTGCCCGAGCTTAAAAAAAGCGTGCGCTGTTGCCTTGCAGTCTTCAATATGATTGTGCTGCACGGAAGTAGCCTGTTCGCGGTAATATTCTTGTGTGAGCTCTCTGAGAAGCTCATTCGGCGCCATTGAAGCGAGGTCGTAGAGTGGGTATGGCCCCTGGAATCGACGCTCTTCAAGGTTTTTCTCAACACATCGCTGAAATAGCCGACATTCAACCGGATAAATTGTGTAGCCAATCGTACGGCATGTTTCGCGGTGTTGACTGTAGAAATCCCAGAAGGCATCCATGAGGTCTTCTTCATTGTTGTAGGTGGTAAGACTATCTTTAGCGTCGAGCAGAATAGGTTTCACATGCTCGTCCGCCCAAGAGTCGCTGAAAGTCTCTTTCATCCAAACGCCATTAAACATAGTAGTAACGAGTTGATTATCATATACGACAGCGCCAATGCTTACAAAATCGCCATACAGACCGTCTGTTTCGGCATCAACGACCATAATTTTTTCATTTGATGATATAGGCAGTTCCATGGACTTTATTGTAGCACACCAAACAGGTTTACGGCGTAACCGGTAATCATATGATTGCTCTTCTCACGGCATAGGTATCAACCAACAAATATTTGATATCTCATAGTATTCTACTTATTCACTCTAAGCCTTAGCCTTTAGCACGTTCAGCGCGCGCCTGCTCCATCGTTTTGATCGACTCCCTTGCCGTTTTGTTTAGGTCATCCATATGCTTCAAGAAAAATGCTCGCGTTAGTTCGTATATATACCACAGCTCCGCTTGTTTCTCTGGCGTATCGGCGGCTGGCAGACAATATTTTGCGAGATGCTCAGCACTAAGCGATACATCATGCAGCTGCTCGGCTGTTAATATCGAATCGTCATGCTCTAGGTAATGTCTCATTTCGTCAAGCATTGTCGGCATTACGTCGTCGTGCCACTCGGCGATCCAGTCGGTCATTGGCGGGTCGTCAAGCATGAGGGCGAGGTATTCGCCAAAGTTTATATCAAAGTCGACTTCACCTTTCGCAGGATGATACCATATTCCTGTATCCGCGAACATCAGTATCCTACCACGATAGTCATATAATTCGCGCGGCTCGCCATAATAATATTTATCGGTTAAGTACTGTAATGAATCAACAAAAGGTACGAGTTCGTATGATTTGATCATAATACTATAATACCTATTTTCAAACGAGGAAAGTAAGGCAGTTTATAGACGTGCCTCAGGTCTTTAAGAGGGTTACCTCACGTGGTCAGAGGCCAGTGTACCAGCCGCGCTCCGTACCGTTATTTATACTAAATCACACGTGTTACACGAATGAAACGCTTCTTGCTTTATTCTCTCTAAAAATAGCGGGGCGAATTACTCCGCCCCGTTCTTCTGTTTTCGCTTCCGACGTTGCTTCTTACGCAAAGCTTTCTTCGTTGTAAGCGTAATAAAAAAGACAGTTAGATTTTACTTTATCTGCCTTTTAGCTCTGCGTGCTGCAGCTTAATGTCTTAATGCTACTTTTTTATTCACTTTCTTCTTCTGCAATTTCTGCATACTCTTTCAACTTTCTCTGTAACAGACTCTTATCTATAAGTTTTAAAGTATATTCAGACACCATCGCAGGAGACAAGCTTCTGCTTAGTGTATATTCTACAACTTTATCATCTTTTGAAGTACAAAGAATAACACCAACGCTTGGATTTTCAGCTTTCTTTTTCACTTCTCTATCCAGTACTTCTAAATATAAGTTCATTTTTCCGATATATTCCGGCTTAAATTCTCCTAACTTTAGTTCAAATGCGGCTAAGCAAGACAATCCCCTATGATAGAACAGCAAATCTATATAGTAATCATGATTGCCAACCTGCACTCTGTACTCGTTTCCTATAAACGTGAAGTCTTTTCCTATTTCTAAAATGAAATTCTTTAGATTTTCAAGAATTGATTTTTGAAAATCTCTTTCACTTCCAATCTTTGGCGCATCAAGGAATTCCAACACGTAACTGTCCATAAATAAATTATATGTTTCTTGCTTTGTCTTTTGCGTAGCAGGCAGCCCTTCGCCGTTAGAGAGTGTGAATCTCTCATAATAGCCGCTATCCATCTGTCTCACTAACTCACGATGTGTTAAATTTTCTTTTACCGCTAAGTTAAGATAAAATTCTTTTTCTTCCTTGCTTTTTGAGCCGGATATTATTTTTAAATGATTAGACCAGCTCAATTGTGTCAACAGTGTTGACACTTTTTCATCGTCCTTATATAGTTCATAGAATTGTTTCATTCTATAAAGTCCTCTGCGGGTAAATCCTTTTAAGTCAGGGTAGTTTTCAGAGAAAAAATCAGCAACATTTTCCACAAAATTCGATCCATAGCTTGCTTCTTTGCTTTTCTCGCTTATGTACTTTCCTACTTCCTGATGCACCAAAATCAGCTCTTCATTGACTTTCCTGTAAGCACGATACTTTGCGCTTTCGACAATCTTAACAATATCATCAAACTGGTGAGGATCTTTTCCCGTATCCGTGTTCTGCGATGCTATCTTACCTTTGTTCATTATTTTTTTCCTACATCTAAATATACAGTTGTTATTTACTAGCATTTTCTTTGATAAAAGCCTTAGAATTTTGAATTTGCACTTTATCTTTGTCGACTACAAAAATAACATGATCTCCATTTTGTAGATTTAAAAGCTTTCTTATCCTCTTCGGAATAGTAACTTGCCCCTTTGACATAACTTTTGCAATATCCATAAATGTATCTTCCATGTTCGGCTCCTTTCGCCCTACTTTTCATACAAAAGATTATAGCATTTTAAGCGTTTTCTGTCTTGAAATTAGCGCTATCTTACTCGCGATAAGTTTGAACTGCTTCTTTTACCCCATTTTCAATCGCTTCTAAAAATTTTCTTTGAAAATCCCCGTGCAATATCCGATAGCTCCATTTCCTACTTTGCTGTTGTTTTTGCTGATTTAAAGCCGCCGGCCGCAATCAATGCAAGACCGATTCTGTTATGCGTGGCAATAAGGCTTCTCTCATATAAGACCCGTAGTTCGGCTAAACTGTTTCATTAGAATAACCTTTTTCTTCTAACATTAGACTTTGTCTGTGTATTGCTTGCCTAGTCTAGTCTAAAGAGACCGCTATCTTGTTCCATTGAGCCGGTTATGGGGTTTGTGATGGAGCCGATCTAGACGATTATTAAGATATGTGATATGGTTAGATACCGAAAAATAATTAACAAAGGCTATAGGATTTCTGTGAAAAAATCTATCGATACAGAGGGTGGTTTATTAACAAAGAAGATGCCGAAGAAATGGTTGGAATCTTGGCGCAGTACAAGTGGAGGCGAGAAAATTGCGCGCGTTATGGGCGGAACTGCGGCTGCAAGTCTTGCGGCGTCGGCATTCGGCCTGCACATGCCGTGGACGGTTACGGTAGGAGAAAGAGATTATACAGCAAAGGCAGTAACCGCTGCGGAAGCCCCTAAACAACAAGAAGAAGTTGAGGTTCATTCTACGACCGTCCCCGAGACAAGTGAGGATATTCAAAGCCAATTGCTGCAGATGCCGTGGTCGCCAGAATTCAATTTGGAAGATGCGCCTGCTCATACGCGAGAAATTATAAGCGGCTATACGGTAGACCACCTAGCTAATGAATTGCGCGAAAAGGTAGACAGCGGTTATGAGATACGCGATATTGCTATTCTTTCATTTTCTTCGGATGAGGCGCGTATAGCACCGGAATATGATGGCTTAGGAGAAAGCAACCAAGGTAATGTTGACTTGGCTTACGACCGCGGAGAGGTTGTTCTTGAACGCTTACAGCAAGCTGGCATAGATACGACTGGTGCGACGGTGACTGCTGCAGAGAACGTACTAAGCGCTGACGATGCGGCTGCTGTGAAGAATATCGCGGCAGCGCATGATGTAACGACCGCAGAGCTACTTGATGCATACAATATGGGAGAAGACATGCCATTATCGCCAGAGGAATTAGAGACGATGAATGCTATGCTTGGGCGCAGGCGCGGAGCGATTGTGTCATACCGCGCTGTGAAGCCGGAGGAAACGATTGACGAAAAGACGGTTAAGCCAGTTTGCGTGTATAAGCGTACATTGACTGAGCGGCAAGGACATATAAACGGCCTGCCAATAACAATAATTCCTGCGGTTATTCCTCGTTTTACCCGCAAGAATAAGTCGCGGCAAGAAGATGATAAAGAACAGGAAGATGATAGCAAGGGTGATAGCGATGTAGTTGATGTTGCTAATAATGCTAATGCCTTTTCTTATGAGACAGAAAAGCCTGCTAGGCATGATGTTTCCGGTGTATCGGCAATATTGAAAGATAAAGAAGCGGCAGTAGAAGAGGCGCTTGCGGCGTGTCGGGCTGCGCATTCTGCGTGGCTTGCTTTACAATCTGACCAATCGCGTCCAATTGAGGAGGTTTCAAAAGCACGTTATGAATACGACAAAGCGGGCGAAGCACATTATCTAGCATGCCGTGACCTTGATAGGTATATAGAAGAAACTCAAGAAAAAGCACGGCGAAGCGAGTCCTTGCGATCGCTTGGTAGAACGGGCTTGAGAATTGCTGCTATAGCTGCTATCATTGCGATCCCGCGGCTGCATTTTGGGTACTGCCCGGATCGACACGACACAACGCTTAATCCATTTCGCGCTGAATTTCCTGACCGTGTAGCTGTTTCTTTCAGCATACCGTTTACGGATCTTAGCACCGGCGAATTGACAGTACTTGATTCTGGCGGTTGTCCGAAGGACGCGTCTGGAGATGACAGTAAGCCCTGCGACCCTGATCGTATTGATACGACAATCGTTCACGCTGATGGCAGCATAGAAGAAGTATCTCAAGCTGTCCGTAAGCGCTAAATAAGACCAATTCTGTTGATATTGATGTCGCCTGCCCGCCTTTTAACAGAGATATTGGACATCTTCGCCAGCTGTATTAAAGTATTGCGCTGCGTGGTATCTCCTGCCACTTCCCTTGTTGCATGCCGTTTAGCGTATAGTTCCCGAAGTCCGTGCGGTGTAGCCGAGTGACGGTGTAACCGAGTGCCGCAAATGTGCGGCGGATTTGCTGATTGCGCCCCTCGCTCATAGTGATGTGCCATTCGCGGCGGTTGTCGTCGAGACGCGCGAGTATAAGCTGGCTGCGCCCGTC